>Ga0247727_10012192_pt1 | contig 14812 bp, 18 predicted proteins | sample WisWelCaveWW1625_FD_202498 | JGI IMG/M metagenome (GOLD analysis project Ga0247727, IMG submission 202498) | Biofilm microbial communities from Wishing Well Cave, Virginia, United States - WW16-25 | ecosystem: Environmental > Aquatic > Deep subsurface > Groundwater > Cave microbial mat | place... | reverse complement strand
CGCGCTGTGGTACCACTTCGCGATCATGTTCGAGGCGCTGTTCATCCTCACGACCGTGGACACGGGCACCCGCGTGGGCCGCTTCATGTTCCAGGAGCTCGCCGGACACCTGTGGAAGCCGATCGGGCGTACGTCCTGGTATCCGAGCATCGTGCTGTCGAGCGGCGTCGTGACGGCCGGCTGGGGCTACTTCCTCTATCAGGGCGTCGTGGATCCGCTGGGCGGGATCAACTCGCTGTGGCCCCTGTTCGGCATCTCGAACCAGCTGCTGGCCGCAGTGGCGCTGTGCGTGGGCACGACGATCATCATCAAGATGGGGAAGGTCCGCTACGCCTGGGTCACGATGGTGCCGCTGGTCTGGCTCGCGGCGGCGACGCTAACGGCGGGCTGGCAGAAGGTGTTCGCCGCCGACCCCCGACTGGGCTTCCTGTCGCACGCGAGCGCGCTCGCGGGGTCGAGCAACCCAAACGCCGGGCGCCTGATCTTCAACGACCGGCTGGACGCGGGGCTGGCGCTGTTCTTCATGGCGGTAGTCGTGGTGGTGATCGTGGCCAGTGCGCGCGAGTGGTATCTCGTGCTGGCGCGGCGGAAGGAGCCGCAGGTCAGCGAGGCGCCGTTCAGGGAAACGGCGCTGGCCACGGGCGACTGAGCCCCCCCCCCCCCGGCGATGCTCGACGCGATCCGCGGCTTCGTGGCGAAGCACATCAACCCGGCCAAGACACCGGCCGGCGAGGACGCGGCCGCTGCGGCCGACCGCGTGCGGGTGGCCGCGTGCGCGCTGCTGCTCGAGGTCGCCTACGCCGACGGCGAGTTCAGCGCCGAAGAGCGCAGGCACATCGAGGGCGCGCTGGGCCGGCACTTCGGCATCGACGACGCGACGCTGGACGAGCTCCTGAAGCTGGCGGACACCGAGCGGCGCCGGTCGATCGACCACTTTCAGTTCACGCGACTGATCAGCGAGCACTACGACCTGGGCCAGAAGATGGTGCTGGCCGAGCTGATGTGGGGCGTGATCCTGGCCGACGGCGAGGTGGCGAAGCACGAGGCCTACATGGTGCGGAAGCTGGCCAACCTGCTCGAGCTGGAGCCCGCCTACCTGGCGCAGGCGCGGCGGCGCGCCGCCCCGTCGCCCTGAGTCAATCCAGCCCGAGCGCGAACCGTATCGCTGCGTCCAGTGCGGCGATCTTCTCGGGGCCCAGCACGCCGGCGTAGCCCGCGAGCGCGCCCTTCGGAATCGTCGCGATGGTGTCGGCGTTGGCGGCGCAGCGACGCGGGAGACCCTCCTCGCGCCCTAGTGGTACCTCCACGGGAATGCCCCGGACGCGCGTGGTGACCGGAACTACGGTCACGAGCGCGCGAACCGCGTAGGCCTCGTCGCGCGACACGAGCACCACCGGACGCCGGCCTGCCGGCTTGGGCAGCGCGGCCCACCACACCTCACCTCTCCGCATCCCACGGCTCCGCGGCCAACGCGTCCAGTGCCATGGCGAGCGCCGCTCCGGCCTCCGCCGGCCGTTCCGGCCGGCGCCGATAGCCATCCACGTAGCGGCGAGCCGCCTCCGTTCGGTGCCCATCGGCCAGATAGGCCGCCAGCGCGCGCTCGAACACCGCGCTCCGGCTCTCCCCGGTCTTCTTGCGCAGGCGCTCCGCTTCGGCGAGCAGCTCGTTGGCGATCGTGATGGCGATCTTGCCACGCTTGCGCACGCTGTCCTCCCTTTGTCCTACGAAGGTAGGACACGCCCGGCGCCGCAGCAAGCTCTCTCACGACGGGGAGCGATCCCTGGTTCGCCACGCCAGGGCGAGCCCCGCGACCGCCAGGATCGCGGTCGCGGCGCTGACCAGGAACGCCGTGCTCGCACCGGCGGACTGGTAGAGCCAGCCGAACAGCGCCGCGCCGGGCAGCGCCACCGCGCTGAGCGCGCCGTGGTACCAGCCGAACGCGCGTCCGCGCTTCGCGCCGCCCGTCAGCGACGCGACCAGCGCGCGCTCCGGGCTCTCGGTCAGCGCCGCCACGATCCCGAATGCGAGGAACACGCCGATCGCCTGCGCGCTGGTCTGCGCGGCCGCGAACGCCCACGCCAGCGCGGCGTACGCGAGCCAGCCGGTGGCGAGCGTGCGCCGCGGGCCCCACCGGTCGCTCAGCGCGCCGCCGGGATAGCTGGCCGCCGAGCGCACCACGTGCAGCCCCGCCCACAGCACCGGCACCGCCGCGAGCGGCACGCCGAGGTCCTGGGCGCGGAGAATGAGGAGGGTTTCTGGGGCTCGCAGGAACGCGGCGAGCGCGACGGCGGCGAGCAGCGGGCCAAACCCCGAAGCCGTGGACGTCGCGGTCGTGAATCCGGCTTCTGAGCCCCCGCCACTCGCCACTCGCGACTCGCCACTCGCCACCGCCTTCACCGCCATCCACGCCAGCACCACGGCCAGCGCACCCGGAACCGCGGCCACCCAGAAGACCTGGCGCACCGACAGCCCGATGGCGAGCAGCGCGGTGGCGGCCAGCGGGCCGAGTACCGCGCCCGCGTGGTCGGCGCCGCGGTGCAGGCCGAAGGCGCGGCCCCTGAGCTCAGCCGGCGCCGCCTCGGCGATCATCACGTCGCGCGGCGCGGTGCGCAACCCCTTGCCGAGCCGGTCGGTGGCGCGCAGCGCCACCACGTGCCACACCGCGCCCGCCATCGCGACCAGCGGCCGGACGATGGCCGCCAGCGCGTAACCTCCGACGACGAGCGGACCGCGCAGCCGCGGCCGTTCCGCCAGGTACCCCGACAGGAGCTTGAACCCCGCCGCCGTCGCGTCGGCCAGCCCGTCGAGCAGGCCGAGCGCGAACGCGCCGCCACCTAACGTGCTGGTGACGAACGCCGGGAGCAGCGGATAGACGATCTCGGACGCGAAATCGTTTGCGAAGCTGGTGGCCCCGAACCACCAGACGGCGCGGGGCAACCGCTTCGGCGCGTTACTCATAACTCATGGCTCATAGCTCAGAGCTGTGAGCTGTGAGCCGTGAGTGCGCGCTACGCATCACCGAGTCCCATCCCCCACCGCATCAGCGCCACCGGCAGCGCCCCATACGACATCACCTCGTCGTGGAACAGCCGGAGATCGAAGCGCGCGCCGGCGCGGCGCCTGAAATCCTCGCGCAGCCGCGCGAGCTCGCGCCGCCCCACCGCGTAGCACAGGTTGTACGCCGGCGCGCCGCAGTAGCGCCGCACCTCGGACTCGGCGTTGGCACGGCTGATGCCCAACGTCTCCGTCATCCGCCGGATCGCCTGCTCCGGGCTGAGCCCGCCGGTGTGCAGCTGGATGTCGAGCACGATCCGCAACGCCCGCCACAGCAGGTGCAGGCGCTGGAAGAAGATCTCCTCGGGCGAGGCCAGGAAGCCCTGCTCGGCCATCAGCTCTTCGCAGTAGAGAGCCCAGCCCTCGACCGTGAGCGGCGAGCCGATCACGCGCCGCACCGGCGAGGGCTCCCGCTGCGCCGCGAGGAAGTGCAGGTGGTGGCCCGGATAGCCCTCGTGCAGCGCCGTGCACGCGATCTCGTGCGCGCAGTGGTCCTTGAGCTGCGCGCCGTCGGGCACGGTGACCCAGAAGAAGCCGGTCCGCGCCTCGGCGAACGCACCGGGCGGGTCGTAGGCCGCGAACGGGATGAGGGGCCGCATCCAGCCCGGCGTGGCCAGGACCTCGAGCGGGCCGGGCGGTACGGTCACCAGCCCGCGCTCCTCCACGAAGCGGCGCGCGCGGTCCATCTCGCGTGCGTAGGCATCCACCAGCTCGTCCGCCGCGGGGTGCGCGCTCCGGAGCCGCTCGGCGAGCGCGCGCCACGGCGTGCCCGGCGCCATCCGCTCGGCGCGCGCCGCGAGATCCGCCTCGACCTCGGCGTACAGCGCATCGCCGTAGCGGAGCAGCTCCGGCGCGGATTCGCGGAGCGCGTGCTCGAAGTGCAGGCGGAAGTCGAACGCCTCCCGGCCGATCGCGAAGTCGCCGTCCGAACGGTCCGCCAGCTCGCCGGCGAGGAAGTCGAAGAAGTCGTCCAGCGCCTGGCGCGCCTTGGGGAGCGCCTCGTCCACCACGGCGCGCTCGCCGGGCGCCAACCCGCCGGCAAAGGCCGGAATCGCCTCGCCGAGCAGCGCGCGGCCACCCCGCGCGATGTCGAGCGCGGTGGCGGTGAAGATCGGCGCGGGGCGTTGCAGCGTCGCCTTCGCGTCGTCCAGGAACCGCGGCGTCTCGGCCAGCCGCGCCGCCAGCGCGCGGCCCCGGCGCGGCAGCGGCCGGTCCTGCCGGACCAGCAGCGCGAACAGCCCGCCGAGCAGATGCGACAGGTGGAACTCGGGATTCAGCTCGTGCGGCTTTTCCTTGTCGAAGCGGGCGATCGCGCAGCGGAGGTCGTTGAGCAGCGCCGTCTGGTCCACTTCGTCGCCCAGTGAGTCCACCTCGCTGGCTTCGAGCGCGGCGGTCATCGCCTTCAGCGCGGCGAGGGCGGCCTTGATGTCGGGACGGGTGAACCGGCCGAGGCGGTGGTCGTGCGCCTCGACGCCCGCCATGGTGGCGGCGACGGGATCGAGTTGCCAGCGGAGGTCGAGGGCGCTTGCGACGAGCTCGCGGTATTCCCCCGCGGGCACTTCAGGCCCCCCCCACCGCGCCGGCGACCAGCGCGTGGCACTCCGCGTCGCTCAGCACGCGATCGGTCCGCTTGGCCGCGTCGAACAGCGCCTTGGCGGCGCGCTCGTCGGCGGGGTCGTAGCCGTGCGCGGCGAGCCAGTATTTCACGTTCGAGAGCCCCGACACCGGCGAGATCTCGATCTTCTGCGCCATGCCGAGCTCCCCCGCGGGCACGCTGGAGTACACCCGGTCGGCCAGCCAGTCGTCGCCCTTGGCGCGCGCCTTGACGATCGCCGCGGCGTGCACGCCGGTGCCGGTGCGGAACGCGTCGGCCCCCATCACCGGGTAGTCCGCCGCGATCGGCCGGCCCATGGCCTCGGCGACGAGCCGGCAGTACTCCGGCAGCTTCTTCAGGTCGCCGTGATACGCGCCCAACAAGTGGAGGTTGACGACTAACAGGTCCATCTCCGCGTTGCCCACGCGCTCGCCGACGCCCAACGCGGTGGCGTGCACGCGGTCGATGCCGGCCAGGATCGCGGCGAGGCAGTTGACCACGCCCAGGCCGCGGTCGCGGTGGCCGTGCCAGTCGAGCTTCACGTCTTCGCCCGACGGTTTGATCACCTCCACCCTGATGAACTCGATCAGCCGCTGCACACCGCTCGGCGTCGCGTGACCCACCGTGTCGGCGATGCAGAGCCGCCGCGCGCCCCAGCGGATGGCGTTGCCGTACAGGGCCTTCAGCGTCTCGGGCCGCGCACGGGTGGTGTCTTCGGTCACGAACATGACGGGCAGCCCGTGCTTCACGGCGAACGTCACCGCCTGCTCGCTCGCCTTCAGCATCACGTCGAGCGTCCAGTCCTCGGCGTACTGACGGATTGGGGACGACCCGATGAACGTCGCGGCCTCGATGGCGATCCCGACCTGCTGGCTGATCTCGACGATGGGCTGCACGTCGTTGAGGTGCGTGCGGGCGGCGCAGTTCGGGGCGATGGGCAGCTTGCCCTCCACGATCTCCCGCGCCAGCGTCACGACCTGCTCGCGCATGCGCGGCCCGGCGCCCGGCAGCCCGATGTCGGCCGCGACGATGCCGAGGTCCGCCATGAGATGGAGCAGGCGGACCTTCTGGTCCATCGTCGGGTCCTTGACGGACGGGCACTGCAGGCCGTCGCGCAGCGTCTCGTCGTTCAGGTCCACCTTCACGGCGGACCAGTCGAACGCGTCGAAGCCGTTGCTGTTCCAGTCGTAAATCAGCTGGGCGTAATCCATTGCCATGGACGAGTTTGGCAGGGCCCGCGCGGACCGTCAAGCAGCAGGGCCGCGCTCCGGGGCTCCGCGGCGACCGGCCGCCGCCAACCCGTTGCCGCGCATCCCGCGGTCGGTTACGCTCCGGGGTGGACGACCGCATTGCCTGCCTGCTCGCGCGCGCCGACGTGGCGGCGGCCCGTTCATGGCTCGAGGCGCACGACGAGCATACGCTCGACCTGCAGCTCGCCCTTACCAGCATCCCCGCGCCGACCGGCGACGAAGTGCAGCGCGCCGCGTTCGTGCTGGACCGGTTCCAGGACCTCGAGCTGGCCGACGTCGCAAGCGACGGTGCCGGCAACGTGCGAGCCCGCTACGGCGACGGCACGGGACCCGGGATCGTGATCGCCGCGCACCTCGACACGGTGTTCGCCGAGCGGGTGATCCGGCCGCAGAAGGAGGGCGGGCGGCTCGTGGCACCGGGGATCGGCGACAACGGGCGCGGCCTGGCGGCGATGATCGCCCTTGCGCAGGCCTGCGCCGAGTGCGAGGTGCGCGCGAGCCGCCCGCTCACGTTCGTCGCGACTGTGGGGGAAGAGGGCGAGGGCGACCTGCGGGGCGTGAAGCACCTGTTCGCCGACCAGGGGTTCCGGCCCGCCGGGTTCATCGCGCTCGACGGGCCGGGGCTCGACCGGGTGGTCCACCGCGCCACCGGCTCGCGGCGGCTGCGCGCCAGCTTCAGCGGCCCCGGCGGCCACTCCTGGGCCGCCTTCGGGGTAGTGAACCCGGCGCACGCGGTGGGGGCGGCGGCCTGCGCCATCGGCGAGCTCAAGCTGTCCGTGTCGCCGCGCGCCACGGCCAGCGTCGTCCGCATCGGCGGCGGCCACTCCCTCAACACGATACCGCACGAGGCCTGGCTCGACCTCGACCTCCGGGCCGAGGAGGAGCCCGTGCTGGAGGCGCTGGAGCGCGACGCCGTCGCGGCCTGCCAGCGCGCCGTGGACCGCGCCAACCGGCGCCGCGCACCCGGTACGGCCGCGCTGGAGCTGGCTTTGAGCACCCTCGGCGCCCGCCCCTCCGGCACGACCAGCGACGCGCACCCGCTGGTCCAGGCCGCCGTGGCGGCCACGCGGGCGCTCGGCGTCGAGCCGCAGCTCGCCTCGGCCTCGACCGACGCCAACGTCCCGATCAGTCTCGGCGTGCCGGCCGTCGCGCTCGGCGCGGGCGGCAAGGGCGGCGACACGCACCTCGCCAGCGAGTGGTACGAGAACGTCGGCGGCAGCGTCGGCGTGCTGCGCGCGCTGCTGGTCGCGCTCGCGGCGACCGAGCATTAGTCTAGAGCCGTGCATCCGTTCGAACGCCACGCCCCCGATCCCGAGCTGCTCGGCAAGCCCATCAAGGACCTCGGCCTCCGGCTCGAGGGCTCGCCGCTCGAGCGGTACGTGCACCAGCTCTACAAGGAGCTGGAGCGCAAGGGCCTGAACCACTTCCGGCCCCGCTGCTACCTCACCGACGAGTGGGGCTGCCCCGACCAGGAACCCGTCATCGGCATCCCGTTCTACCTCGCCGATCCCAAGCTCCAGGCCCTCGAGAAGGCGATGAACGACCTCGAGGACGAGCGCGAGATCATGATGTACCTGCGCCACGAGGCCGGGCACGCCTTCAACTACGCCTACGAGCTGTTCAAAACCGAGGACTGGAAGACGCTGTTCGGTCCGTTCCGCCGCCCCTATCGCGAGCGCTACAAGCCGGTGCCGTTCTCGCGCCGCTACGTGCGCCACATCGCCGGCTGGTACGCGCAGAAGCACCCCGACGAGGATTTCGCCGAGACGTTCGCGGTGTGGCTGACGCCGCGATCCAACTGGCGGCGCCGCTATCGCGGCTGGGGCGCGCTGCACAAGCTGCGCTACGTGGACCGGGTCGCGCGCAAGCTGGGTGACCGGGAGCCGCTGCGCGCCATGGGCGAGACCGACGTGACGGTCGAGGAGATGGACGTCACGATCGAGGAGTACTATCGCGCCGCGGCGCCCGACGAGTCGCACGCCATCGCCGACCTCGCGCTGGATGCGGACCTCGGCGACATCTTCGTGAAGGCCTCGCCGCGGCGCCGCAACGGCATCCGCCCCGCGCACGAGCTCCTGGCCGAGCGGCGCAAGGACATCGTGGACAAGGTCACGTACTGGACCGGCGTGCGGCGGCCGCTGGTCAAGAAGCTCGTCGAGTCCATCGAGGAGCGCGTCCAGGCGCTCGGACTCAAGGCCGAGCAGGTGCGCCAGGACTCGCACGTGGTCGAGGTGACCGCCTATGCGACCACGCTGGCGATGAACTACCTGACGCGGGGACGGTTCACCCAGCCGTGAGCCGCGCGTGAAACACGAGGACCTCAAGGTCGCGATCCTCTACGACCAGTGGGACGACGGCGCGGAGGAGCCCGTCGCCCAGGTCGTGGTGGAGGAGCGGCCGCGGCGGCGGCGCGGCAAGAAGCGCCGCATCCGCAAGGTCCGCCGCCCGAAGCTGGACCGCGAAGAGGTGTTCGAGGCGCTCGAGAAGCTCGGCCACAAGCCGAGCTACCTCGTGCTCGACGGCGAAGACCCCAGCCTCGTGTCCGTCGCGAAATCGAACGCCGACCTGCTGTTCAACCTGGTGGAGTCCTACGCCGGCGACGACACCAAGGACTCCAACGTCGCGGCGTACCTCGACCTGCTCGAGATCCCCTACACCGGCGCCGGGCCGCGCGGGCTCTACCTCGCGCAGAACAAGGCGCTCGCCAAGAAGCTGTTCCACTTCCACGACATCAGGACGCCGTTCTTCGCCGTCAGCTACCAGGGCCGCTCCGACCACGTCCACGACATCGCGTTCCCGCTCATCGTGAAGCCGCAGTCCGAGGACGGCTCCATCGGCATCGACGCCGGCAGCGTGGTCAGCAGCGTCAAGGAGCTGATGGAGCGGATCGACTACATCCACGAGCACTTCCCCGACTCGCCCGCGCTCATCGAGGAATACATCGACGGCCGGGAGATCTACGCCGCCGTGCTGGGCAACGAGAAGCCTGAGGCGCTGCCGCTGGTGGAGCTGGACATGTCGAAGCTGCCCGACGACATGCCGCGCATCGCGGGCACGGAAGTGAAGTGGGAGAAGGACAGCGACGCCTACAAGAAGACCCGCTCGCGGGTCTGCGAGGGTCTGGACGAGGAGACGGCCGAGAACCTCCGGCAGACCGCGGTGGCCGCGTACCAGGCGCTGCAGCTGCGCGACTACGGCCGCATCGACATGCGGCTGACGCCGGACGGGAACATCTACGTCATCGAGGCCAATCCGAACCCGTGGCTCAGCTCGGGCGCCGAATTCGCGATGGCGGCGAAGAAGTCGGGCCGCTCCTACGCGGAGCTGATGCAGGACATCGTGGACCTGGCGCTCGACCGCTACGACTGATCCGACCCTCAGCGATCCAGGCGGAAGGCGATAGGCACGTGGACGCGCACCCGCACCAGACGGCCCCCCGCTGTCGCGGGCCGGAACCGGCAGGTGAGCGACGCGCGGCGGGCCGGATCGTTGAACTGCGAGTGGGTCGACTGCACGATCTCGAGCGACCCCGGCTCGACCCGCCCGAGCGCGTCGACGACGACCTGCACCAGCACCCGGCCCTCGACCCGCGCGGCGCGCAGCATCATCGGGTACAAGGGTTCCGAGCAGGACCGCGCGATCAGCTCGGGGGGCCGCTCGACCTCGGCGGCCGGGACCACTCCCGTGTCGGCCGGCGCCGGCTGCTGGGCCTGGATCACCGCGGCGTGCGCGACAAGCGCGAACGCCAGCGCGAAAACGCGGTCGCGCACGGCTAGCCCCGCACCTCGGAATGCGCCCCCACCGACAGCGAGCCCGTGTACTCGAACACTGTGACGACATCGCCGAGCATCGAGTCGCGCAGCCGGGATTTCTCGATCCGGCACTGCCTGCCTATGATCGCGTCGCGCACCTCGGAATCGCGGATCACCGTGCCCTTCTCCACCGCCACGTTGGGCCCCACCGTCGAGCGCTCGATGATCACCCCCTGCTCGATATAGCAGGGCTCGATCACCTCGGCCCCGGGGAGCTGGGCCCCCGTGCGCCGGGACGCCTGCGTGCCGGCGCGCTTCTTCAGCAGGATCGCGTTGGTCTCCAGCGTCGTGTTCAGCGCGCCGCAATCGTACCAGCCGCCCACCTCGGCCGTCCTGATCTTCCGGCCGTGCTCGATCATCCACTGGAACGCGTCGGTGAGGTACCACTCGCCCTTGTTGTGGGGTGCGGCCAGCACGTGGTCGATGCCCTCCCACAGCGCCGCGACGTCCTTGATGTAGTAGAGCCCGATGTTGGCGAGCTTCGAGATCGGCTCCGTCGGCTTCTCGACGATCCGCGTCATGTAGCCCCGGTCGTCGGTGACCACGACGCCGAAACGCTGGTAGTCCTCGACCTCCTTCGCCCAGATGATGCCGTCGTCCGGCGAGGACTTGATGATCGACAGGTCGGCCTCGAACACGGTGTCCACGAAGATGATGAGCACCGGCCCGTTGACGAACGGCCGCGCCAGGTTGATCGCGCCGGCGGTCCCGTCCTGCACCCGCTGCTCCACGAACCGCGACGGGATCTTGTAATGCTCACGCACGTAGGCCTCGACCTGCTCCTTGAGGTGTCCGGTGATGCAGATCAGCTCGGTCACGGCGAGGCCCTCGAGCGTGTCCATCACCCAGTCCATCACCGGACGCCCGGCCACCTTGAGCAGCGGCTTGGGCACGAGATGCGTGTGCGGGCGCAGGCGCGTGCCCTTGCCCGCCAGCGGAATGATCACCTGCATCTACGACACCCTCCCGTAGCGGTCCTGAAGCCGGACGACGTCGTCCAGGTGGGGCGTGGAGGCCTCGAGCACGTCGGTGCGCTCGAGCGCTTCGAACTGGTGTACGAGCCCGGTGGGCACCTGCTGCGCGTCACCGGCGATCATTTCGCGGTCCACGAGCGCGCCGGCCTCGTTCTTGTAGCGGAAGATCATCCGCCCGCGCAGGACGTAGATGGACTCGTGTTTCTGGTTATGGTACTGCAGGCTGAGGCAGTGGCCGGGCTCGATGTGGAGGATCTTGCCCATGTAACGGTCGCTGTGAGCCCAGATGATCTCGTAGCCCCAGGGTTTCGCGACGCGCACCGGGGCGTAGCCGTGCGGATGCTCGCTCACCTCAGCTCCCCCGCAGTGTCAGGACCAGCGACGCCGGCGTCGTGACACAGACGCGCACGCACACGCCGCAGCCCACGCACCCGTCGCGCAGGAACGGGCGGCCCGCGTGGTCGAGGTCCAGGGCCGCGGAGCCGATCGGGCAGGCCCTCGCGCACACCCCGCACTCGGTGCCCTGGAACGCGATGCAACGGACCGTGTCGATCTCGAGGTCGCCCAGCCGCTCCCGGGCCCACCCGGTGAGCGGTGGCACCAGCGCGCCCGTCGGGCACACCGCGGCGCAGAACATTCCCTCGCACGCGATACACGGCTGCACCGAGGGCTCGATGATCGGCGTTCCGGCGGCGAGGCCGGCGGAGGTCGGCGCGGGCGCGATCGCGTCCACGGGACAGGCCTCGGTGCAGTAGCCGCACCGGGTGCACGCGGCGAGGAACCCCGCCTCCGGCAGCGCGCCCGGCGGCCGGAAGTGGCGCCGCGGCGCCACGCGGTCGGCCAGCAGCTCCGTCGCCTTCCCGACGACGAGCTTCAGCGCCTCGCCGAGAAAGCCCCGGCGGTCGACCGCGTCGTTCGGACCGATCATCGCGGGCTAAATCTAGCTCGGCGGGAGAGGGAGGACGAAAAGAGCTGTGGGCTATGAGCCATGAGCCATGAGTTGTGAGCTGTGAGTCTTGAGCAGTGACCCTTGGTGGTCCTCAGCGCACCGTTCGGGACTCACAGCTCATAGCTCATAACTCATAGCTCAGTCACCTCGCGTGCAGCAGCCGGTGCCGCAGCGCCTGGATCCGCCGCCGGATCGAGGCGTCGAACACCCGGTCCCCGACGCGCACCACCACCCCGCCCAGGATCGCTGGATCGGTGCGGAAGGTCGGCAGTACCGTCCGGCCCACCGCCTGGGTCAGCCGCTCGGCGATGGTCTTGCTGAGCGCGGCGTCCACGGCGTGCGCGGTGACGACCGAGGCGTGGACCCGGTTGAAGTGGAGGTCCATCGCGTCCTGGTAGGCACTGCTGATGTCGGGCAGCAGGCCCTGCCGGCCCCGCCGCACCACGGCGGTGAGGAACCGCACGAACGGCGCGGGCGCGACGCCCTGGAGCGCGCGCTCCAGCACGCGCGACTTGGCCGCCTTGGTGACCCGCGGCGACATCATCACCGCGAGGATCGCGGGATCGGCCCCGAACGCGCCGGCCACCGCGTCCAGCAGCTGGCCGAACTGCTCCACGGCCTTTGCCCGCCGCGCGACTTCCAGCAGCGCGCCGGCGTAGTTGCGGGCGACCGTGGCGTTCTTCACGACCGCGAAATCGGCAGGCTGGCGATGAACTCCTGCACCAGCTTGCGGTCCGCCTCGGTGTCGAGGTTCCGCGCCACGACCTTGCTGGCCGCCGCGATCGACAGCTCGACCGCTTCCTTCCGCAGCTCGGCCACCGCGCGGTCGCGCTCGAGCGCGATCTCGCGCCGCGCGCGCTCCAGCAGCTCTTCCTGCTCAGCGCGGCCTTTCGCCACCAGCTCCTCGCGGAGCTTCTCGCCGACCTGCTTGCCCTGCGCCAGCAGCTCCTGCGCCTCGGTCTTCGCGCGGGCCAGCTGCGACTGGTAGTCGCCGAGCAGGCGCTGCGCCTCGGCGTTCGCCTTCTCGGCCGCGGCGATTTGGCCCTGGATGCGCGCCTCGCGCTCCTCGATCTGCTTCAGGATCGCGGGCCACGCGGTCTTCGCCAGGATGAGCATCAGGAGGCCGAAGATGACCAGCGTCCAGAGGATCACCCCGCCGTTGATCACGAACGGACCCGCCGGCGCGGCGTGCGCGGCGCCCGCGGCACCCGCGGCCTCGGCGGCATGTTCCTGCACCGCCGCGACGAGAGCGAGCCCCGCGGCAGCGATCACTTCAGGACCTTGAACAGCAACGCGAACACCAGCGCCGCGAGGGTCGCGCCCTCGATCAGCGCCGCCGTCAGGATCATCGCGCCGCGAATGTCGGCCGACGCCTCGGGCTGCCGCGCGATCGCCTCGACCGCCTGGCCGCCGATCCGGCCGATGCCGATGCCCGCGCCGATGATCGCGAGACCCATCCCGATCCCCGCGCCCAGCAACGCATTGTTGTTCAGGGCCACCGTAGCGGCCGCCTGCGCCGTTTCCTGCATCATGGAACTCGCTCCTCCACCACGTGTGAGAACTCTCTGCCATCGCCCTGCGACACTCGACTCACAACTCACGACTCACAGCTCACAGCTCATAGCTCACAGCTCACAGCTCACAGCTCATAACTCACGGCCCGCTAGTGTTCATGCCTCATCAACCCGATGAACACGCTCGTCAGCAGCGCGAAGATGTACGCCTGGAGGAACGCCACGAGCAACTCCAGCGCCAGCATGAACAGCACGAAGAACACCGCCCCGCCCGCCACGCCCCAGCGCACCACCACCGGGCCCGTGCCGAACAGGAAGATCAGCCCGAGCAGCGACAGGATTACGAAGTGTCCCGCCGTCATGTTGGCGAACAGCCGCAGGCACAACGCGAACGGCTTGACCAGCTTCCCGATCAGCTCGACCGGGGTCATGATCAGTGTCATCACCACCGCCATGAAGCCCGACACGCCGGGCGGCGTGAACACGATCGTCTTGATGTAGCCCCGGGGCCCGAGCGCCGCCATTCCGCTGATCTCGATCGTGGCGAACGCCGTGATCGCCAGCGCGCCCGTCACCGCCAGGTTGCCCGTCGCCGTCGCGCCCCACGGCATCAGGCCCAGCAGGTTGCAGGTCAGGATGAAGAAGAACAGCGTGAGAATGTAGGGCGCGAACTTCTCGCCGCCGTGCCCGATGTTCGCGACCGCGACGTCGTTGCGCACGAACAGCACCATCGCCTCGATCATCGAGGCGAAACCCCGCGGCGGCTGGCCGGCTTCCCGCTGGCGCTTGAGCGCCCGCCCGGCCAGGAACATCAGCGCCCAGACCAGGGTTGCCGCGACGAGCATGAACACCACGTGCTTGGTGGGCGAGAGGTCCAGTGCGACCGGTCCCACGTGCACGGTGTCCCACCGCGGCAGGTGGATGGTGAACAGCTCCCCGCCCAGCGGCGACTCGAACGCGATCTCGTGCGCGTCCGAGGTGTGGTGCATGATCATGCCGCCGATATCGGGCGTCTCTTGGACCGCGATCATGTCAGGAAGCGCGTCTCCGCGAACAGCAGGACCAACAGCATGCCGAGGTAGCCGGCGGCCAGCCAGGCCGGGCTCAGGACCTCACGCAACGTCAGCATCAGCACCGCCAGCAAGACGAAGCTGCCGAACCGCACGGCGATACCGCCCACCCACCGCTTCGCGAACGTCGGCGTCTCGGCCGTCATCGCCGGGCGCAACATCGCGACGGCCACCAGCTGTGCCGCGAACGCCACCGACGTCCCGACCAGCGCCGCGGCCAGCGCCATCACCCGGCCGCCCACCGCCGACCCGCCCGCGACCAGCGCGACGATCGCGATGATCGCTTCCGCCGCCGCCCCAACCACGATCAGCTTGCGCACACCTACCGCCGCTCGTCCCGCCCGGGTTGCCGCCGCCCGTCGTTCGCCGCAGCCTGGATCCGGCGCAGAAACGCGTACAGGCCTGCGGCGAGTCCCACGACCAGGCCCACCAGCATCAGCCAGGGCTTCGTGCCGAGCTTTCCGTCCGCCAGGTAGCCCATCCCCATGAAGAAGAGGATGGAAAACACCAGTTGGAAGCCGGCCGCGACGATCCCGTACCCGGTCCCGAAACCCCGGGCCCACGGGGGCGGGGGGGGGGGGGGGGGCCCTGAACT
>Ga0247727_10012191_pt1 | contig 14813 bp, 14 predicted proteins | sample WisWelCaveWW1625_FD_202498 | JGI IMG/M metagenome (GOLD analysis project Ga0247727, IMG submission 202498) | Biofilm microbial communities from Wishing Well Cave, Virginia, United States - WW16-25 | ecosystem: Environmental > Aquatic > Deep subsurface > Groundwater > Cave microbial mat | place... | reverse complement strand
CGGCACTTATGAACTGCGTATCCGTCCCATTGGAAAAGGCGGCAGCCCGGTCGGGCGTGAAACCGTGCATCCGGTGACTCTGCAAAGTGGAGAGACAAAGTTTTTCACAGAACTGGCGCTGCCGTAATACATAACGAGGAATGCTGAACGATGAATGAACGACGGTTCTTGAATACAGGAGGGACGGCCATGCTGAAGTCCCGCATACTCATCGCCCTGATGATTCTTGCGACAGGCAGTCTGTTTGCCGGATGTTCGTGGCTCGGGCACCGCGCACAGCCGGCCTGGGTCGAAGGAAACAGCGCAGACTATCCGGCAGACCAATATCTCCTGGGCGTCGGGCAGGCGGACTTGCGTCCCTCGGCGGAGGAACGGGCCTACGGCGCCGTGTCCCGGATCTTCAAGGCCCGGGTGGAAGCGGAGGCCAAGGATTGGGAATCGTTTCTGGTGCTGGAAGCCAGGGGAAAAACGAACACGGAGCGCCGGCTGACACTGGACCAGATCACCCGCGTCTCCACGGACAAGGTCCTGGAAAGTGTCAACGTATTGGATGCCTGGATGAATCCTGCTACCAGGCAACATCATGTCCTGGCCGGTATGCAGCGTGCGCAAGCCGGGACGGCCCTGACGGAGCGGTTGGTAGAATTGGACCGCACGATCGAAGCGGATCTGTCCGAGTCCCGCCAAACGGCCGAAACGCTGGCCGCGATCCGAAGCCAGCGGCGCGCGATCAAGAATCTCGTCCTGCGAGAGGCCTATAACGCCGATCTGCGTGTGATCCGGACGAGCGGGCAGGGAACGCCGTCCCGATATCGCGTCGCGGAGTTGACAGGAGCGCTCGAACAGTTTATGGCTGCACACCTATTGGTCGGCGTGGAGGTCCAGGGGGACCAGATCGAGCCGGTCCGCCGCGCCGTCATCGAAGGGTTGCTCAGGGAGGGGCTGCCGGTGACCGCCAAACCGGCCGGCACTGACGCGACGACCGGACGTGACGGAAGCAAACCGTTGGAGCTGCTGGTGAAGGGGACCGTGCGGCTGTTCGATGTCAACGTACCCGATCCACGGTTCCGCTACGTCCGCTGGTGCAGCGATTTTGTCATTCTGGAACCAGCCACGCAGCACGTCGTCGGCGCCGTGTCGCGCGGAGGACGGGAAGGGCATGTGACGCAAGGCGAGGCCACGGCCAAGGCCGTCCGAGTCATGCAACAAGAGGTCTCGTCGGAACTGGCCAAGACCCTGGCCGGATACGTCTACGGCGACCAGGACCAACCGGTGAATCTCCCGCCGGCCGCATGTCCGCAAAGCGCGCACGGAGATGAGGCGCCGGCTGCTCACAAACCACCGCTATGAGGAGACGATGAAGAAACGTTCGACTCGTTCCGGTGCATCCGAGTCCTCTGACTCGGGATCCCGCCGCAAAACACCCAGCCGCGTCTCCAAGCAACGGGCCGTGGAACGGCTCAAGCGTGACACGGAGGCAGTCAACCAGGCCAGCCTGCTGACAATTCTCCGCCGGCAGGGCTATGAAGAACTGCCGATCGAAGAAATTCAGGATCGCCTGTCCAAGCTCCGCACAGCACTGGCCGAGTTCATCGTCTCGAGGAGAGCCTAATGCCTTATTACTATTTTGACAGTACGGCGCTGGTGAAACGCTACAGCCGCGAACGAGGTTCCCGCATCGTCAACAGCCTGATGACCAAGCGGGAGAAAACGATCATCGTCGGCGGCCCCACCATCACAGAATTCTACGCCCTGTTTGCGCTCAAAGCGCGCGAAGGGCAGTTGACCCGCGACGACTGGTATTCGGTGCTGTTCAAATTCGAAGCCGAATCCATGCGCGGGGTCTATCATTTCGCCACGCCGACGAGCGAAACCTTCACAGCCACCAAGCAGTTACTCCTGGAGTATCCGGTTCTCCGCGCGCCCCAAGCCGTTCACCTCATGCTCGCATACGAATTTCGATCGTTACGGCTGTCGCTCGTCAGTACGGACCGGCAAATTCTTGAATTGTGCAAACCGCTGGGCATGAATCCGATCAATCCGGAAGACGAGTAGCACGGCAACGATGAAGTATGAACTCGGAACGCTGAACGTTGAAAGGAGCCGGGAGTGACGTACTGGGTGAAGGTGGTATTTACAGACAATCAGGAATTGCTGGTGAAAGACGCGATCCGCCACACCATCAGCGAGGACATGGAAGTGCTGGAAGTGGATACAGCGCGGGAAGTCACCATCATCCCGATGAAACAGATCAAGTACATCTCCTGCGATGCGACCGTCTTCGCAAAAAAGAGCGCGCCGCCAACCCCAAAATAACCCGCCTACTTTCCTGCTAACCGTTTCGCCAGTCGCTTCGCCAGCCGGACCATCGCAGGAGAGCGGTCGGCCGGATCAAGCAGGACATTCAGAACATGCACCTGCGAACGATCCGCCAGCGCGGCCGCCAGCGCGCGGATCAGTTCGCCGTGCGTCTGAATCCGATAGCCAATTCCACCGCCGATCAGTTCGCAGATTTTCTCATAGTGCCAGTCGTGGATGTCGTTGAACGGGCCTTCCATGATTTCCCGCTCGGTGGAATAGCCGCGATTGTTCAGAACGATGACAATCGGTGCCAGCTTGTGCCGCACGCAGGTGGCCAATTCGGTACCCGTCATTTGAAACGCCCCGTCGCCGACCAGCACGATCGGCCGCAAGGCCGGATCGGCAAAGCCGACGCCGACTGCCGCCGGCACGGCGAATCCCATCGAGGTGTAATAGGCCGGCGCGATGAACTCGAACCGCCGGTGCACGCGCAGGTCGGCCGCCGCGAACAGCGCCTCGCCGACATCGGCGATCACCAGAGTCTTTTCATCCAGCAGGCTGTTCACATGCGTGAAGAGCCCTCGCAGCGTGGCTGCATCCGACTCAGCCGGCGGGCGGGGATTGACCGGCTCCGGCCCGGGCAGGGATCGGCGCGGAAACGGCTTCACGGTCAATTCGCTGAGCGTGCGCACGAATTCATCGAACCGGACATCCTCATAGCGGTGGTGCTTGACCGCGATACGATCGCTCGTCGCATGCACCGTGCGGCCTTCCGCAATCAGGGGAGAGTTCGCGCTCACGTCCTCGATATCCGTCAAATGCGTGCCGAGAATCAGCAGACAATCGGACCCGTTCACGAACTGCTGGACATCGTCGCGCCCGATCAACCCGCCGTAGACGCCGACGTAGAGGGGATGGTCTTCGCGAATCACCGATTTGCCTAGCAGCGTGGAGGCCACCGGAATGTTGAGCCGTTCGACCAGTTTCAGCAATTGATCTTCCAGTCCAAACCGGCCCAACTCGGCTCCCACCAGCAGGACGGGGCGCTGGGCCATTTCAAGCATCGTGCGCACTTCCGCGACGGCTTCGGCCATGGCTGCGGGGTTGCTCGGCTCCTCTTCCATGCAGACAGGATGCGTGGCAGCGGGCAGGGGAACGTTCACCAGATCACGGGGGACCTCGATATAGATCGGACGCTTATATCGCCGTAACGCGGCGAAGGCCCGCTCCATGTCCCGTTCAGCCGTATGCGGATCGTCCAAGACCACGGCCGCCACGGTCATTTTTTCAAACACCTCTTTCTGGGTCGAGAAGTCCTTCACCATATGATGGAGATACGGGTTCTGGATCCGCTCAGAGAGGCCCGGCGATCCGGTCAGCACCACCACCGGCGAACGTTCGGCGTAGGCGCAGGCAATCGCGTTCACCAGGTTCAGCCCGCCGACGCAATAGGTGACGCAGACGGCGCCGATCCCGTTGATCCGCGCGTAGGCATCGGCGGCATAGCCCGCCGCATCCTCGCGCGTGGTGCCGATGTGCTGGATGGGGGATTGCTCGATGAGCTTGTAGAGACCGAGGACGTAATCGCCGGGGATGCCGAAGATGTGCCGCACGCCCAGTTGATGCAACCGGGCAATGAGAGCGGAGCCGATCGTCTGCTTCACAGCCATCGTGTTGTCCAGCGCTCCTGAGGTGATTGTACCATTTCACCCGCCCACCCCGCACGCGCCTAGACGCGTGCTTTTCCCGTAGCACCGCTTTGACGGCGCACGGAGAGCGTGTTATGAAAGGGTCGCGTCAATCAGATGGTGGCTCAAAATGACCAGGGGGGCGCGATTGCCAGGGGACGGTCGCTTGTTTGGATTGCTTGGCCAGACTGCGCAGGCTCATTTCGGCCGCCCGGATCAATTTTGGATCGCCGCCCTGAAGCACGACGGTCAGCAGGGCATAGAGTCCACGGTCGTGACGGGCCGCGAGCAGGATTCGTTCAATGACGGGGTCGAGAGAATCGGCCGGCGCCGGTTCAGGGTTATCACCATCGGCGCTCGTCAGCCACTCGAGATGTTTCGGATCGCCGTAGAGCCAGGACACAGGAACCCCTAATGCTCTGGCCAGACGTTCCAGCGTCGAGGCGGGAGGATCGGCCTCTCCCGATTCGATGGCTTCAAGAGACGGCACAGGAAGGCCGGCATGCTCGGCCAGCGACTCCATTGACCGACCGCGAGACAGCCGCCATGCCTGGATGGTAGCACCGAGCGACATGGCGGGATGATACTGAATCGTTCCCGGAGGCGCAACCGACAATGCCGATAGCCGACTCCTCATCGTTCGCCGAACTGACTGCCGCGCAGTCGTCGAAAATCAAGCGCCTGCTCAAGGAGAAGCAGGCCCGCGACACTGACCATGTGTTTGTCATGGAAGGCGCCAAACCGATCCGTGAATTGCTGCGCGTCAAATCGCGCGCGATCGAGGCCGTCGTCGTCACGCAACCCTACCTCGACACCTGCGAACCGGCAGTTCGCCGGTCCCTCGACTCGCAGCCCGTCTATCTGTGCCGCAATACGCTGTTCGAGAAATTGTCGGATGCGACAACGTCCCAGGGCATCCTCGCCGTGATCAAAAAACCAACCTGGGACCAGACCGCCATGTTCAAGCGGCCACAGGTCCTGGGGATCTACGGGGAATGCCTGCAGGATCCCACGAACGTCGGCACGATCATCCGGACGGCGGCCGCGTTGGGACTGGACGGGCTCTGGCTGTCGGCCGATTCCGCCGATGTCTTCAATCCGAAAATCGTCCGCGCAACAGCCGGGACGCTTCTCAAACTGCCCGTCTTCGCCGTCAAGGATATTGGCGAGCTGCCAAAATCTCAATGTGCCATCCTGGCGGCAGATTCTTCAGGCAAGCACGCAAAACGGATGGACGAGATCACCAGCATTCCCGCCAAAACCCTCATTGCGTTAGGGAACGAAAGCCGTGGACTGTCCAGTGACGCGCTCAGGGCAGCCGCAATTCGGTTCCATATCCCGATCAGTTCGGACGCAGAATCGTTGAACGTGGCGGCATCCGCCGCCATCGCGGCGTTTTATTTCAGCCGCGTACCGCGCGATGCGTAAGATGTCCCTGCGCGCACCACACCCCGTTGCTTGACACATTTAGACGGGCCTTGTTATCGTGCGCCGCGTGCCGAGGTAGCTCAGTTGGCAGAGCACAGCCCTGAAAAGGCTGGTGTCGACAGTTCGATTCTGTCCCTCGGCACCACACCAAACCTTCGCGTAAATCATCGCCTTCAATCAAATCGCGTCGGAATGGCACTTTACCCCCAGTAGGCGTAGACTCCACTTCGCACGAGCCGCTCGCGCTTCAGTCGTGCAGTTTCTTGCCGCCGGTCAGGCAGAAAGGGAGGTCGCAATGTCGATGTGGGCAGGCGTGGTGATCTACCAACTCAATCCTGGCGCGAAAGCGCGAGCGACAGCCGCATGGCAGGAACGCGTGCTGCCGTTCCTGCGCAAACAACGTGATTTCAAAGGCGCGTACTGGCTGGTCGGGCGGGAGGGGAAACGGGCATTCAGTATCGACCTCTGGGACAACGACGTCGCGGCCGGCCTCTTCGAATCCAGCGGCCTGTTCAAGAAACTGATGACCAATTTCGATCTGCTGTTGGAGCATCCGCCGGTGCGCACCGAATGTCTGGCGGAAGAGTTCCTCGTGGCCGCGCTCTCCGGCGCAATGCCGGCCTCTGGCACGTCTGCCAAACCGGATGAGCCGTCAAAGGCCGAAGGGCTGGCGCTAAAACTTCTGGAAACGGTACGTGCCTGGAAGATGAAAAGTTGACGGCTGCGCCCGCCCTAACGCTTCCCGACTGATTTTCACCCTCCCTTGACGCTCTTTCGAAGCACGGAGTATTCTCAGCTTACGACACATTATGAAAGATACCAAGGTTCCATCCATGGATGACGAGGCGACGCAGGACAAGCCCGAGCTGTCGAGCCAGAACTATGTCGTCGAGCTGGTGAAAAAAGCCCGCGCGGCGGCGAATAAACTTGCCACGTTGTCCACCCTCGTGAAAGACCAGGCGCTGACGGCTATGGCAGAGGGATTGGAAGCCAGGACCGACGAGCTGCTCGCGGCCAACGAGAAAGATATCGAGGCGTTCGAAAAGGCCACGGGCAGCAACGCCCTGGCCGACCGCTTGAAACTCACGCCCGAGCGCATCAAGGAAATGGCCGACGGCATCCGACAAATTGTCAAACTACCTGATCCGCTCGGGGAAACGCCGAAGATGTGGCGACGGCCGAACGGCATGCAAGTCGGCAAGATCCGCGTGCCGATCGGCGTCATCGGCATCATCTACGAATCACGGCCGAACGTGACGGCGGACTCCGCGGCGCTCTGCCTGAAATCCGGGAACGTCTGCGTCCTGCGCGGCGGGTCCGAGGCCATCCATTCCAATACGGCGATCGCCGCCATCTTGTCGGAAGCCGCGGAGAAGGCCGGTGTGCCGGCCGGCGCCATCACCTTTGTCGAGCGGACAGAGCGGGATGTGGCCCACGCGCTGCTGAAACAGGACAAGTATGTGGACCTGATCATTCCACGCGGCGGCGACGCGCTGATGAAGACGGTTACGGAGCAGTCCACCATCCCGGTCATCAAGCATGACAAGGGCATCTGCCATATCTACGTGGATGCCGACGCCGATCCCGCCATGGCCGAGAACATCTGCGTCAATGCCAAAGTCCAGCGACCGTCCACCTGCAACGCCATGGAAACGCTGCTCGTGCATCAACAGATGGCGAGAACGTTCCTGCCCGAACTCGTCAAAAAACTGGTTGCAGCCAAGGTTGAAGTGCGTGGATGTCCCAAGACCTGCCAGGTGGCGCCCGAAGCCAAGCCGGCCTCGGAAAGCGACTACGGACAGGAATTTCTGGCCTTGATCCTGGCCGTGAAGGTCGTCAAGAGCATGGAAGAAGCCATGTCTCACATTGAGACTTACGGCTCGCACCACACGGAATCCATCATCACCAAAGACTATACCCGTGCCATGCGGTTCCTGCGCGAAGTGGACGCCAGCGCGGTCATGGTCAACGCCTCTACGCGCTTGAACGACGGCTACCAGTTCGGCCTCGGCGCCGAAATCGGCATTAGCACGACACGCATTCATGCACGCGGACCGATGGGTTTGGAAGAACTCACCTGCTCGAAATTCATCGTGCTCGGTTCCGGCCAGGTCCGGGAGTGACGTGGACGACTCCGCGCGCTCCGCTCTGACACAACCCGGCAACGTCGTTTTTCCCTCCAACCTTCCGTTTCTCAAAAATCTCGCTGAAGCCGGCGGCCGCATGGCGCGCCAGCGCAGCGGACATTTCCTGTTTTACGGTCCGCACAATCGCCGATTTCTGGCCACCGATCCGAATGGCAACCCGCTGCATGAATGCGAGTGGGGGAAGACCGTATCGGGCAAGGCCCGGCTGCTGCGCGCCCGCATTCGTTTGGAATGGGGGCAATGGGTCGGCCTCAAGCCGGAAGGGCTGATCAACGCAACGACGCTGGACCTCTCCAAAAAACCGGGATGGGAACGGCTCAAGCCGGACGACCTCAGGCAGATGGCCGCGCAGGCCATGCGCGTGTCGCTCGACGCCGTCAAACTCTTTTACGGCGACGAGGACCTGCTCATTGATTCACAAGGCACCGCAACGATCAGACACAAAAAGGACGCCTTCTATGTGCTGGACGACGGCACCTTCGAGCGCGCGCGCTTCATGGCCTGCATGGGCGCGATGCACTGGGCCAGCATTGATTTTCTGCCTGTGGTCGAACTGTTCCAAAGTCTCCTGCCTGGCACCGGCTCGGCCGCCTTCGAATTGATCCGCGGACTCTACGATGATCAGAATGAAGGCCAACCGGTACCACTGAGGTACCGGGGCATTCCGACCTATCCATCGGAGGCAGCCTTCAAACTGTTCAGCGCATTCTTCACACCGCAGACGCCGGGTGGTGGCAATCCGCTGCCAATCTTTATGGATGTGCCGCGCTCACACGAAGTCATCTGGCTGCCGGCTGTCGATCCGCCGCTGCGGTTTTTTGATCGTACGAACAAGCTTTGCGTCACCGTGAAGGGGAGAGCCGTGCAAAAAGCCGTCCGGCTGGATGATTCCTCTGGTCTTCCGTTCTTGAAGCCAAACCCTGATGGCAACTCCCTCGAACGAACGGTCACTTTGGCAAAGGGAACACTCGCGCTGCGAGATCGCGATACCACGGTTGAACTGCCGGTGAATCAAGCCTGGGGATCGCTGCAGGATTCGATCCCCCTCTCCCCATCCCTCTCCCACAAGGGGAGAGGGGAGGGTGAGGGGGGCTGGCGTACCCTCTTTGCCGGTTCGCCACCGAAGGTCACACCGCTTGAAGCCTTTTCGGCCGTGCTGTTGTATCCGGGAGATGACTCGGAAATCAGCGAGGTCGCTTCCCAGCCGTTCGTTGCGGATTACCTGCAAGACAGCTTCGAGCAGGATCCGCGACTCGCCGCGCATCTCGCCAATGCCACACAGGTCTTGATTGACAACTTTGATGGAGCGATTTCGGCCTGCATCAATCTGGACCGGCCCAGAAACTATACAGTCCTGTATACACAGCCGGCCTACACCCAGAAGCAGGCCCAAAACCTCTGGAGCGAACTGGTCCGCACGCAACATCCTGATTGGGCCAAAGGCATTTCGCTGATACCAGCGACCAGTAGGCTGGATGCCTATCGCAACTCTCATGACTTACTTTTTCTGTGGATTCCATTCTCGATATTCACAGATGCTATCGCACAACACGAGACGGTCAAGACGGTTTCTGCTGCGCTCGGGCAGGGTGGGCTGGCCTTCATCGTCGGACCCGAGTCGCTCCAATCCGCATTTCAAATGCAACCGCAGTTGCAAATCATCAGCGCGGAAGCGATCGAATCCCTGCCGACTTTTCAGATGCACCGGACCATCCTGCCGAAAGCTCGCTTGAAAGAGGGGCTCACAGTCTTTCAGGTACAGAAAACCTGAAAGCTGGCAATCGTTCTTGCCACAAAACTGGAGACGTTGTTTTACCTAACCTCCTCGGCTAAACTACGCGCATGCCCTATTGGATCAGAATTGTTGCCTGCCTTGCTCTTTCCACCGCACTTAGTGGGTGCTATCCGGCCTTGCACCAGGCTGCGAAGGACGGGGACACCGTCACGATCAAAACGCTGCTGGACCAGGGACAGAAGATCGATGAAACCTATGCCATGTCGGGTAGTACCCCGCTGCACTTTGCTGTGCGCTATGGCCATGCGGACGCTGTGCGATTACTTCTCGACAGAGGTGCGGACATCCGCCGCGGTGATGGCAACGGGTATACGCCGCTGGAGCTAGCACTATCTTACGACCGTTTCGATGTGGCGCAACTTCTTATCGATCGCGGCGTCGACATATCTACTGCACGTCATGGCCGCGCTGGCCAAGCTGGGAGACTCTGGATCGCCCGAATGATGTCAAAAGAGACTGGGGCGGGTGACGTTCCTAAACTCCCTGCTCAATCAGCAGGTCAGGCACTCTCTTCAGCATCGGCGTTCAGTGATGTGGATCGCGTACCTGTCCGATCCAGCGCACCGAGAAAGAACGCCTATGCGATTGTCATCGGTATCGAGCAATATCGCGAGAAGCTCCCCAAGGCGGACTTTGCCGACCGGGATGCCAAGTTGGTCGGGGAGTATCTGACGAAAGTCATGGGTTACCCGGAAGAGAACGTGGTGGTTCGGACAAACGACAAGGCATCCATGAACGACCTAGCCAAGTATCTCGAAAGCTGGCTTCCGAATAACGTGGAGAAGGATGGCTCGGTTTTCATTTATTACTCAGGCCACGGTGCCCCGAACACAAAGACAGGCGACGCGTATCTCGTGCCCTACGATGGCGATCCGACGTTTGTCGAGAAAACAGGGTATCCGCTCAAAAAGCTCTACGCCCAGTTGGAGAGTCTGCCCACCAAAGACATCACGGTCGTCCTGGATTCCTGCTTCTCAGGAGCAGGGGGTCGCTCCGTGATCGGCAAGGGCCTGCGTCCAATGGGCCTGTCCATGGAACACTCGATCTCAGCAGCAGGAAAAGCGGTTGTCCTGGCGGCTAGCTCTGGCGATCAGGTGTCCAGCACCTATGAAGAAAAGGGACACGGACTGCTGACCTATTTCTTTCTCAAGGGCCTGCAGGGGGAGGGCGACCTGAACAAAGACGGCAACATTGATATGGCCGAGCTGTATGAGTACGTGAAACCAAGCGTCTCTCGCATTGCCCGCAAGCAATACAACAACGAGCAGACGCCGCAATTACTCGGCAGCCCCGACTCGCTAAAGAAGGGCGGGGGACGCTTACTGGAACGGACCGCACAGTGATCGGGGGAAGGAGCGACGCGTGAAACTCGCTACTACGGCAACACTGATGAGTGTTGTAATCGCACTGTCGGCTTGTGCAACCGACCAACCACCACCGGGGCCCAATCCTTTCGCCGATCTCACTCCCTCCAAGACCTACAAGGAGCTCAAGGTGGCCCTGGTGTATACGGATCACACCAAGGCTGCCGTTGAGTACGTTCAACGACATCGGTGGTCGCCTCACATTAACTTGAAGGCGCTTTCCGAGAATATGCAAGCGCCCTTCTCACGGATATTCAAGTCGGTTGAAAGAGTTCAGACTCTGGCTGAGGCGCGAACGGCCCATGCGGATGTGGTCGCATTCATGGACATGAATGTGTACCTTCCTGACATCGCGTTCGGAGAGGGGACAGTGGAGTTCAGCGTGTCTCTTGTGACGCCAGAAGGCAAACCGATAGACACAGCAACGGCGAAATCCGTGAACAATAATTACTTGCGAGTGGATGAGAAATTGGCTCGGACCGCGACAGCCGCCAGTCAGCAACTCGAACGTGCCCTGAGTGGGTCCAGCAAGCTGGCCGCATATGCCGAGGCACGAGCAGAAATGATGGCGACAGCCAAGCCGCAGACTGTACCAGCACCGCAGAGCTCAACGGTTTCGACCGCCCCCGCCAGCGATGTTGACACGCTTCCATCGGCCAAGGGGCGGCCGCATAAGAACGCCTACGCCATCGTCATCGGTATCGAACAGTACCGGGAAAAACTGCCCAAGGCGGACTTTGCCGACCGAGATGCCAAACTAGTCGGAGAGTACCTGACGAAAGTCATGGGCTATCCCGAAGAGAACGTGGTGGTCAGAACCAACGACAAAGCCTCACTAACCGACCTCATTAAATACTTCGAGAACTGGCTGCCTAACAATGTGGAGAAGGATAGTTCCGTCTTCGTCTATTACTCCGGGCACGGAGCCCCCAATCCAAAGACCGGTGACGCCTACATGGTCCCGTATGATGGCGATCCAACCTTCGTGGACTCCACCGGGTACCCGATGAAACGGCTCTATGCCGCACTCGACAAGCTGCCGGTCAAAGACGTGACGGTGGTGCTCGATTCCTGCTTCTCCGGAGCCGGTGGCCGTTCAGTTCTCGCCAAGGGCGCCAAGCCGATGGGGCTGTCCGTCGATCATTCCCTCGGCTCCATAGGAAAGACCCTGGTGCTTGCCGCCAGCGCTGGCGATCAGATCTCCAGCGCCTATGAAGAAAAGGGGCATGGACTGCTGACGTACTTCTTCCTCAAAGGCCTGCAAGGGGAAGGGGACCTGAACAAGGACGGGAATGTTGATATGGCTGAGCTGTACGAGTACGTGAAGCCAAGTGTTTCCCGGATTGCCCGTAAGCAGTACAACAACGAGCAGACGCCGCAATTACTCGGCAGCCCCGACGCGCTCAAGCGCGGAGGCCGTCTAATCGAGCGCGCGAGCCCGTAACCCTTTTCGCTGCCGCCTTGACAGAACAGCCCTGACACGATACGATGTATCTGCCTTTAACGCTCATCCTGTGAGGTGAGCAAGGAGTAGAGCAATGCACGGCCTGAATCACGCCGTCGTCCGACAACCGACCTTCTCACCCAGTACCGGGGAGAAGGTTTTTTTATGCCCTCCGGACGCTGAAAACGGTCTCCAACTTCGTTCTCGGTCGCTCGTCTCCCTGCGGCGTATCACCACAACGTACGCCTCAGTCGCCGCGCTCCCTGCGGCCTCGTTGGACGACCTTTTTGATCGTCCTCAGGAAATACTATGACGACGCGCGCTGCCAACGAAAAACTGATCATGGACGCCAGCGAGGTGACGCGGGCGCTGACGCGGATTGCCCACGAAATCCTCGAGCGCAACAAGGGGACCCAGTACCTGGCGCTGGTCGGCATCCGGACCGGCGGAGTCCATCTGGCCCACCGCCTGGTCAAGCGCATCCAGGAAATCGAACACGCCAAGGTGCCGATCGGCGAGCTGGACATTACGCTTTACCGCGACGACCTGGCGCTCCGAAAAGAACAGCCGATCCTCAAAACCACGCACGTCCCGTTCAACATCTCCGATCTGAAAGTCGTGTTGGTGGACGATGTGCTCTTCACCGGGCGCACGATCCGCGCCGCCATGGACGGCTTGATGGACTTGGGACGACCGGCCGAAATCCAGCTGGCCGTGCTGGTAGATCGCGGACACCGGCAACTGCCCATCAAAGCCACCTACATCGGCAAGAACATTCCGACTGCCGGAGATGAGATCGTCCAGGTCTTCCTCGAAGAAAACGGAGAGGAGGACCGGGTGGTCATCCGGCAGGGGAGCACGCCATGAGCTTCAAACACAAACACCTACTCGGTATCGCGCCGCTCTCCGCTGAAGAAATCATGCTCATTCTGGAAACGGCCGACTCCTTCAAGGAAGTGAGCGGACGTGAGATCAAGAAGGTGCCGGCCCTCAGGGGCAAGACAGTCGTCAATCTCTTCTTCGAGCCCAGCACCAGAACACGCACGTCGTTCGAACTGGCTGCCAAGCGGCTGAGCGCGGACGTGATCAACTTCTCGCCGTCCAGCAGCAGCGTGGTCAAGGGCGAAACGCTCCTGGATACGGCCCGGAACATCGAAGCCATGCAAGCCGACATCATCGTTCTGCGCCACCCGGCTGCGGGCGCAGCGGAGACGCTGACGCGCGGAGTGAAATCCTCCGTCATCAATGCCGGCGACGGCTGGCACGAACACCCGACACAAGCGCTGCTGGATCTCTACACGCTACGGGAGAAAAAACGGGACTTTAAAGGTCTGCGGGTTGCCATTGTAGGCGACGTGGCGCACAGCCGTGTGGCCCGCTCCAACATCCTCGCCCTCACCAAAGTCGGCGCCGAGGTGCGGGTGGTCGGCCCGCGCACGATGATGCCCTACGGGATCGAACGGCTCGGCACGCGCCTCTACGACAAGCTGGACGAGGGCTTGCGCGGCGTGGACGTCATCATGATGCTCCGCCTGCAACTGGAACGGCAGGGACGGGCGCTGTTTCCGACCATCCGGGAATACTCGCGCCTCTACGGATTGACCGCGGAACGGCTCAAGCTCGCCGAGGCGGGTGCGCTGGTGATGCATCCGGGCCCCATCAACCGCGGTGTGGAAATCGCGCCGGATGTGGCCGACAGCTTCTCCTCGGTGATCCTGGACCAGGTCACCAACGGAGTCGCAGTCCGGATGGGCATCCTGTATCTGCTCTCAGGAACAAACACATGACGATCCTGATCAAAGGCGGGCAGGTGGTCGATCCGGGTCGCGTCAACGGCTCGGCCGATGTCCTGATCGAAAACGGAAAGATTGCCGCAGTCGGACCGAAGCTGAAGGCGCCGGCCAATGCGACCGTCATCGATGCGACGGGCAAGGTGGTCATGCCCGGCTTCATCGATCTGCACGTCCACTTCCGCGAACCGGGCTTCGAGTACAAGGAAACGATCCAGAGCGGCACCGCCGCGGCCGCGGCCGGCGGATTCACGTCCGTCTGTTGCATGCCAAACACCAGCCCGGTCAACGACAATCAATCCATCACGGAGTTCATCCTCGAAAAGGCCCGCGCAGCCGGTAACGCCAACGTGTTCCCGATCGGCGCCATTAGCAAAGGTTCGGAGGGGAAGGAACTGGCCGAGATCGGCGACCTGCGGAGGGCCGGGTGCGTGGCGATTTCAGACGACGGGCTGCCGGTGATGAACAGTCTGGTCATGCGACGGGCGATGGAATATGCGATTGCCTTCGATGTGCCGGTCGTGGACCACTGTGAAGACCTGCACCTGTCCGAAGGCGGCTGCATGAACGAGGGGCTCGTCTCCACGCAACTGGGCCTGCCAGGCATGCCGGCTGCGGCGGAAGACGTCATGGTCGCCCGCAACCTGGCCCTGGCCGAACTGACCGGCGCGCGGCTCCACCTGGCGCACCTCAGTACGGCCGGATCGGTGCGCATGGTCCGGGACGCCAAGGCGCGAGGCATCAAGGTAACGGCGGAAGCCTGTCCACACCACTTCATGCTGACGGAAGAGGCCTGCTGCGGCTACAACACGCATGCCAAGATGAATCCGCCGCTTCGGACAGGGACGGACGTGCA
>Ga0247727_10012190_pt1 | contig 14814 bp, 12 predicted proteins | sample WisWelCaveWW1625_FD_202498 | JGI IMG/M metagenome (GOLD analysis project Ga0247727, IMG submission 202498) | Biofilm microbial communities from Wishing Well Cave, Virginia, United States - WW16-25 | ecosystem: Environmental > Aquatic > Deep subsurface > Groundwater > Cave microbial mat | place... | reverse complement strand
TAACAGCAAGAACCGAGATAAAAAATTTTATGACCTTTGGTGTGGGGGAGAAAGCTGCCAGGAGCCGGGAATCTCCGGAAAGCCTCTAAAATTGATCGCTTTAAAAACGGAAAAGTTCCCGTTCGCTGCTGGAAAGACAAAATTTTTTAAAAAAGGTTCAACTGACAAAGAGGGAAAATGATGGAGTTCATCCTTGCTTTCCTGGCGATTTTTTCTTAGGTCGGATTGATGTTTACTTATTTGCAGCTCACTGGCAAACCTTAAAAGTTTATCCCGCCAGAACGTTCCCACCATTGACATTAAAAATTTCCCCGGTGATATAAGAAGCCAAATCCGAAGCGAGAAAAAGAATCGGGCCGGCAATTTCCTCGGCTGTCGCGGCGCGGCGCAATGGAATGATCTTCGTAATGTTTTCCCTTTCCTCTACGAGAGCGGCGTTCGCCATGTCCGTTTTCACCCAGCCCGGCGCAACGCAATTCACCAGAATGTTGTATGGCGCGAGTTCCGGCGCGAGCGATTTGGTGAAACTGATAACGGCGCCTTTGGTGGCGGCATAATGCGAATGAAACGCCTCGCCGCGTTGTCCGGCGGTGCTGGAAACGTTGATGATTTTTCCAGTGCGACGCGCTTTCATGTGCGGCACCACCAACCGGCAGCAGTTATAAATACTTTTCAAATTCGCCTCTATCGTCTCGTCCCAAACTTCTTCCGGCATCGTATCAATCGCGCCGTGGGTCCAAATGCCGGCGTTGTTCACGAGAATATCGATTTGTCCGAAATGCTTTAAAACCGCTCCAACCATTTTTTCCACCTCATTATAATTGCCGACATCGGCTTGAAAGGCCGCGGCTTTGCCGCCGTTCATCGTCACTTCTTGCACCAACGCTTCGGCCTGGTTTTGCGCTTGCCGATAATTGATAGCAACGCTCGCGCCAACTTGCGCCGCCATCAATGCGGTGGCACGACCGATGCCGCGCGAGGCGCCGGTGATGAGCATGACCTGATTGGAGAGGTTGATCATGGGAGATTTATCAAGAAATTACCTTAACTTATTTCATCACCCGCCACATTCCCTCCGGCAGATATTTTTTCGACAGCGAAAATATAATATTTCCGCCTGACAAACGCAAGCGGGAAAATTTTCAGCAGCGCTTTGCCGAATTGCTCGCGAAAGCTTTTGGCGAAATAGCCGGGATCGCTGAATCAACATCCGCATTTGAAAAAAAGAATTTGACATGAAGCCGGTATTTGCTATATTGGGTAAAGAAAACTAACAAATGAGCCGCTGACGATGAAGCAAGATAGCTCCTGGAGAAAAATTCTCGATAAATTGCTGCCGGAGTTTCTGGCATTCTTTTTCTCGGAAATTCATCAAGCTATCGATTTCGATAAAGGATTTGAGTTTCTGGACAAAGAATTGCAGAAGATTCTGCCGCAGGAAGATGACGCTGGCAAACGGGTGGTCGACAAACTCGTCAAAGTTTTTCTGCGTGATGGCAGCGAAAAATGGCTGCTGATTCACATCGAAATTCAGGGCTACCGCGAGATTGATTTCGCCAGGCGGGTTTTTCATTGCTACTACCGGATCTTCGACCGCTTCGGAGAAGAACTCATCAGTGTGGCGTTGTTAACGGACGATGATCCGCAATTTCGCGAGAACCTCTATGCGATTTCGCGGTGGGGATTTCGGCTCCACTTTGAGTTCCCCGTCGTCAAGCTGCTTGACTATCGGCATAAGTGGGATAAACTGAAGCATGATCCCAATCCGTTTGCCATAGCGACGATGGCTTTTTTGAAAACGGTGGAAACCAGGGGTAGCGATCAAGAGCGCTATCAATGGAAGAAGCACTTTTTGCTCGAGCTTTATCGCCGAGGCCTGAGCCGCGAAACGATTGTGGCGCTTTACGAGTTCATCGGCGTTATCATGTCTCTGCCGCCGGCCAAAGATGAAGAGTTGCATGAAGAAATAAAACAAACCACGGAGGAAAATCAAATGTCCATTCTAGCCATTGCTGAACGAAAAGGACTTGAGAAAGGACTTGAGAAAGGACTTGAGAGAGGACGTGAGGAAGGACGTGAGGAAGGACGGCGCCTGGTACGAGAGATGATCTCAGATATCTTGGAGATCAAATTTGGGGTGGCCGGACTGGAGTTGTTTGATCCTGTTGAGCAGATCACCGACCTCGAAGCTCTCCGGAAAATTCGAACCGGCTTGAAACAAGCGCAATCCGTTGCGGAGGCCGAGGTGTTGATTCGCGCTCACACCAAAGCGCGATCTGAAAACGGGCAGAGAAAATAGGAAGATTGAGGCAAAGGGCACGAGACTGCTTCTATTCTCGATTGTCATTAATGCCATCTTCTGTCAGGTCAAGCACAAATGTTCAAAATCTTTTTATGCCCTTTTCTTTGTGCGCCACCGCGAGGCGACCGTCAAAGCCAAAATCAGCAACACGATAGTGGCAATGGCAAATCCGGCGGGGCGCGATAAAAAGCCGCGATTACTCACGCCCGGCTCGCCGTACAAAACAAAAGAAGCCCAATAAAAAGGGTGTTGATAGTAAATTCCATGCCCGGTGGATTTTCCGCCAGGCATGACGCGTTTGGCTTCGGCAAGCGCGTCGGTTTTCGACCGCTTTCGATTGAGCAGGTCCTCATAAAATCCGGGCATGAGCTCCGAAGCGAATTTATCATCGACCTTCCATAAAGTCATCAACACGGATTTTGCGCCGGCGCTAAAGAACAGCCTGGGCAAGCCGAGCACACCCTCGCCGGCAACCAGCTTTCCACGACCCGTTTCGCAAGCGCTCAACGTGATCAGGTCGCACGGCAGATTCAAATCTGCAATTTCGTAGCCCATGAGCATGCCGTCATCCGTTGAGTCTTCACCCGCCGCGAGAACCAATCTGGAGAAAGCATCGAACACGGTATCCACGAAGGCATGCGTAGCGAAATGCAGAATTTGGCAAACAGCGGATTCCTGTTTCAAGCGCGCTTCATTGGCTTCATTCTGTTTGTAGATTCGAGTATTGGCGTAAATTTTTTTGATCCGCTCGGCTTCTGCTTCGGCGAACCACAGGAAGTTGAATCGCCATCCCGCGCGCATGGTCAGCAGTTGGCTCGGCGCTGCATCACGAAAAGGATTTGCCAAAATCAGCAGTTTGGGATTCGATGGTCTTGCCTCAGCCGGTTGCATCAAAAGCCACGTGCTCGGGCTGTAAGAGATGGTGTAGCGATGGAGCAGGAAGTGCCCGGCATAATCCGGTGCGTCCTCTGGCGTGTATTCGGCAGCATTCGGCGCCTGATCGAGAAGCATTTCAAATGGCAGCCCCATCAGCGCCAGATCGGGCACGATCAGCAGACGTGGTTTGAGCTTGATCTTTTTCTCCACCGGCGCCAGCAAGGTTTGATACAACTGATGAGCCAGCCCGGCGCGAAATGCTATTTTTTGCGTCGACTGTTCATCCGTTTCATGGAATGGGCTTAACAAATTTTCAATGGCAAGCTTCAGGGAGTCAAGCTTTATATCCAGGCGGACGACTTCAATTTGATCGTCGTTGGTGGCAATGACAAAAGCCGCATTGTTGGAAATGCGATAAAGCAGCAGGCTCAAATTCCGGCGTTTCAAAACTTCCAGAATATCGGAAAAAGCGACGACGCTGGAATCATGCGTCCTACTCCGAAGTTTTTGAACACTCAGCCGCCTGGCGATCACATTGAAACGGGCGATCTCATGTGGAACATGGAGTGAGTCCTCAAGCTCCGGTTTGGCGCGCAGGTGTTTTTGAATTTCCGCCAGTTTCGCACAGGCCTTTTGGTACTCAATAAATTCCGGCTCTTCAGTCGCGATGATCGGCAGGCGCAGCAAGGCTTCTTTGGAGGCGCGCGCTTGACTCAGCTCGATAGAGCGATACAGATTTTCGAAATCAGCAGGATCCTTGCTGATTTCATATTTTTCGAGATAACAATACGCCAGCTTATTATAAACTTCGTTGCGCTTGCTAAAGTAGCCGATGCGAAAATCTTCGACTTTGAGATCACCGCGTTTGGATTCACTAACTTCGGCAGCGCTTGCGTAATACGTGATCGCTTTTTCCTGCTCCCCCAGCCGGTCATAAACCTGCCCGATCGCGAAAGCCTGATCAAACTTCACATCCTGATTTCGCTGCGCAACGCGCTGAATGAGCTCTTCTTGATAAATCTCGAGTGCATCGTCGAAACGACCCAATGCATATCGAATATCACCCATTTCCTTGCGCACACTGGCAGCAGCGTATTCGGCGTAGGAATCTTTTATGCGGCGTTGGGCGCTCTGGTAGGCAACCTGGTATGCCTGCTCGGCGAGATCATATTTTTTTTCTCGAAAGTGGGTTTCGGCGATCTTCCACAGCCAGTAAATCTTTTGATTTTGGTCAACTTTTCCTGCCAACAGTTTTTGGTAGAGTTCCCTCGCCTTCTTATATTCACTTTGATCAAACCAAAAGTCGACGAGTCTGCCATGCGCCTTGTCGCGAATTTGCTGAAAGGGAACGGTATCAGCCAACTTCACGGCTTTTTCATATTCGAATCTTGCCAGTTGTTTTAGATTCATATGATTGTAGATCAAGCCTTTGGACAGCAGCGCCTCAATCAAAAACCAATTGTTGGCTGCAAGCTGAGCATATTTTTCAGCCTTTAGAATTGACTCCAGCGCCAAATTAAAATCGCCAAACTGCAGTGAAGTCACAGCCATACCGTTGGCTTGAGCCGCGGCATAATTGATATTGTAAATTCGTATTGAAATTTCAAAAGCCTGCCGGTAATGCTTAAAACCCTCTTGAGACCCTGCCGTGTACTACAGCGCCGGCACCAACACTAAACACGTGATCTACCGAAGCGCAGACAACCACCTCAACGAGATCTGGTGGGTCCCCGGCGGAATCCCGACGCATGTCGATCTCACGCTCCAGGCGCTCGCGCCCCCCGCCGCGGACAGGCCGACCGCGTTTACCGTCGAAGGACCGAACAGTCAGCATGTCGTATATCGTGGGACCGACGGGCACATCCACGAGATACGCTGGACCCCTGATACGATAAAGACTGTGATCGATCTGAATGGCAGATGGACAGATGGGAGTACCCGGAGTGCAGTTATTTCCGCAGCGCTCACATCCCTCGCGATTGATATGTCTGCTTATAATCGTCCTTCCGCCCACGGGTCCATTGTTGATAATTCTACTATTACGGTAACCTTTCCAGACGATGCGACTTATACGGGCAAACTTCAATCACCAAAGACGATTAGATGGTCCAATGGTTCAGCTTGGACGAAGGTTTGAAATCTCGTTCTGAAAAATAATGGAAAATAGCGGAGTAGGTTGGGCAACGGTTTTATTGTTGCCCAACATTTACTGATAACCTACGAAGGCATGCGTTTGTGGTGCCTCCACAATCGTATGAAGGCGAGGCGTCCTTAAATTAATTTCCCTTGTGCTTCAGAAGGGATAACTTATTCATCCTTACACAAGGAAAGCGTTATCATGAAACATTTTAAAAAGAGTTTTATTGTGCTGGCAGGCCTGGTTTTTGTTGGTGGGTTTACAGCATCTACCTTGATCCATTCTCAGGAGAAGCAGCAGAAAAGCTCACAAGTTTTGCCCATATCCGCACACGCCCTAACGACTGGATTGGTTTCCTATCGCAAACCCGACGGCCTCATCTTGTCAACGGGCAACTTGTATTAACAATCCAATCGTTGGAGGAATAAAATGATTGCTTCAAAGTTCTCAAAATATCGGTACGCAATTACTCTGAGCTTTTTATTGCTCATATTGGTTCAGAGTGGCAACGCACAAGTTTTGTTTCAAGTCACACACTGGCACAGTAACATTACTTCATCACCTTCCACGCGCTATCCGGCAACTGAGTTTTAAGATAATCGCCGAGAAATGTTTTGGAAAGCTCATGATACAATTTGCCGTCCCATTGCAGACGCACTTGCGCGAGGCTTTGTTTGGTATCATCCTGCATGGCGCGGCGATAAAACAGAATATCGCGATAACCTTCCGGGCCGGCCTCGCCGAGCTCTATCGCCACGGTTAAATTACTTTCTGCTGGCACCAAATTTCGCAAACCTTCCGGCGTTCGCTGCCAGAGCCAAACGCTGCAACCGCCGCTGCCGCACCAACCCGGCACGTTGGAAATAAAAAACTCTTTGCTGCCGTCGCTATTTATATCCAGCGGCCAGGTTTTCCAATTCCGAATGTCGCCGGCCTTGATGTCTGCTCCGTCTTTGGCCATGCATTGCAGCAAATCTTTCGGCAAGCGGCCATCCGGCGTGACCACATCCCAAACCGAACCAGCCGGCGGGCCGGCCGGCTCCGGTTCGATGATGACGGGTGGTGATGGCGGCGGTGTTTCAACCGGCGCCGGTTCAGTCTCCACTTTTGGCACGGCTTTGCGGGAACAGCCGGCGAAGATTAACGCCCCCACCACGGAGACGAGTGACCCAAACCTCCATAGTTTGGCCAGAGCATGATACGACGCGCGCATATTTTTTCTCCTCAACCCAAAAAAATCTTGCTAACCCAAACTTGAACTCGTACTCTTAACTCGTACTCTTAATCCTACTCGTACTCGTTTTAAAAGCGAGTAGGCTTAAGAGTACGGGTAAGAGATTTGAATCAGTATTCCCACATCATCCCAAATGTAAGATTACGCACTTCATTGACATTGCGTTCAACTTGCGTATAAGTGTAGCGCAACAGATTGCGAACGGCCAGTTGTGCCGTGAGTCCTTGCCAGTGATAAAGCAGTCGCAGATCGAGCTGATGCTTATCGACGCGTTGATCGTCTTTATAAAGCTGCACCTGCTCGCGCAGCAATTTCGCGGCGTAACTATAATCGGCTTGCAAAGAAATCGCGCCGAAATTAAACGAGGGCGACAAATAGGAAATCAGCCACGGGCGATAACTGAGCAGATCACCTTCTTCAAATCGAATCGGCACTTCGTTGGCTTGATTCACCTTCGTGATCACCGGATCAGTCAATGTTGCAGTGGCATCGAGGCCGATTCGATTTTTCCACAAGTGAATTTTGGCCGACGTTTCAATTCCCTGCACGCGCGCGCGAGGGATGTTGACGAGCGTCGCATAAAAAGTTGCGGCGTCGGAAACGAACACCGGCTCGATCAAATCACGGTAATGATTCGAGAACGCCGTTACTTCCAAATTGACGTAATCACCAAAACGCTGGCGCAGGCCGATCTCAAACGAAGTCGAGCGTTCCGTTACAATTTTCGCATTGGGGACAAAACGAATGGGGATATCGAATTGCAAAAAACGCTCGCCCAAGGCTGGAATACGAATGCCAAAGCCCAGCGCTGAATGCAAAACCGTTCCACTCGAAAGCTCGTAGCTCATTCCCAATTGCGGACTCAAATATTGCTCTTCTTTTCCTTTTGAAAAAAAATTGGTCACCGGATCGCGCAGGACGAATTGCGTTTGTTTTTCCGGGCCGGGCAATAAATAATAATGATCGTAACGCAAACCCGAGGTGAGCCGCAGATTCGTTGTGGGCTGCCAGATTTGCTGGAAATAGGGCGAAATCGTGTAAGCAAAATGGCGGCCGAAATCGCGCTGCTCGGCAAAGTCATAATGATATTCAACGCCAACCGCGAAACTCATGCTGCTATCGAGCTGCGCGTGAATCTGCCAATCCGCGCCCGGGCCTTGCGCCGGTTTAAAATCACCGGCGACTTTATAATGGTTGCCGGTTAATTGCCGAACCAACGAAGCGCGCCATTTCATTTCCAACCAATCGTTGAGATGGCGGCGATATTGCGCATAAAATGTGTAAGCATCGAGAAAAGTGCGATAGGGCAAAAAATCACCTGTCACGAGATACGGATTGTCCTGGCGCCCTTCGACAAATTCACCACGACGATCTCGCGCATATGCGCCGAACAATGAAAGTTCGGAAGCATCGCCGAAAGTCCACGTTAATTTGCCGGTGCCGTTCCAACGCTGAAAATGCTTATTCTCGCGGTCGCCGGTGGTTTCGTGGCGACCGAATGAAACCCGCAAGCCCAAATTACCGAATTGTCGTGAATAACTCAAATCGGCGCGATTGAAATTGAGCCGGCGATCCGTCCAGCGCCATTCCGATTCGTACGGTTTATCATAAACGCCGAGGCTGGTTCGAATCGAAAAACGTCCCTGCGGCTGCGGCGCTTTGGTGATGATGTTGATCACGCCGCCGAGCGCAAACGAGCCGTACAGCGCCGAGCTTGGGCCTTTGATCACTTCGACGCGCTCGAAATCGGTGACCGGTAAAATATCCCAATTCATGTTGCCGAGATCGCTGGTCAACACCGGCACGCCGTCGAGCAGAACAAGGACGCGATTGCCGAGGCCGCGCGTGTAGCCGGTGCTGTTGCGGACGTTGACATTTTCACCGACAAGATTGACGCCGGGAATGCTCTCCAACGCTGCATCCAATCGCAGCGGATTGCGCCGCAGCGCTTCGGTGGTGGTGAGCGCGCTGATGCTCACCACGGCGTTGCGAATTTCTTCCGGCTGCCGGCTGGCGGTGACGACGACGTCGGCGATTGCAATCGTGCTCGGTTGCAGAGAAAAATTAATACGCGCGATGGAATCCGCTCTGACGCGAACGGATGCCGAGGCGGTTTGATATCCGACAAAACTCACGCGCAGCGAGTAGGTTCCGCGCGACACGCGTTTAATCACAAAATTTCCTTCGATATCCGTGACGCCGCCGAGCACGGTGCCGTAAACTTGGACATTCGCCCCGGGAAGCGCTTCGCCGCTCTGCGCGTCGCTCACTTTCCCATGAATTTCACCATAAGTCTGCGCCATTACAAAGGACGGCAAATGTGCCAACACAAAAAATATCGACAGCGGCAAAACGAATCGTTTGATCAAAAAAAATTTCAATTTTTCTCCAAATGATTAAACTCTTTAAGTTGCTAATTGCAAGGCGCGCAGATTTCTTTGCAGTACGGAATACCGCCCGGCAGCGAACTGAAATTTGCCTTGAAATCAAATCCGGTTATGGTTGAATCTTTAAAAGCTTTCACGGCTTTGGGCCGCAGCGGCAAACCTGGCAAAGAATCTTCCGGGCAATGATAAAGGCCGATGGCGCGCATGTCGAGAGGGCTGGCGTTTTTTCCTTTCCAAAACAACGCGAGGAATTTATATTCGCCGCCGTCGATCGCGCTATTGACGCCGATATTGTAGCGATAGGATGCGATCGGCGTGCGTTGAAAAATAATTTGAAACAACGCGCGGCCATTCAGAATTTCGATGAGAAAGTCGCTCGAGTTTTTGGGAGTTTTCAAATAAGATCCGAGAATCAAAAAATCCGTGTCGTCCCGCCACTGGCCGTCGAATTTGATCGTGCCGGAAATATTGGCGTCGCGCCGAATGGCAAACGGCCAGTAAGCTTCAATATCGACGCTATCCGCGACAGGCCGGGCTTCACTTACCCCCACTTCTTTGAAATTAAATTCGCCGCGAGATAAAGCGATGCCGTAGATGCCGAGAAGGTTGCCGACATTCCAACCGCTATCGTTCTGGCGCCACAGCAGGCCGATCAACGGGTATGTTCCCGGCGAAGCCACGAGCTCATAAGGTATCGTTTGTGCAGCGCTCGAGGTGTCGCGGCTGATCGGTAATGGATCGCTGAAAACAAGATCAGTGGTGAGATTCTCCAGCGGAAATTTTTTGACGGCGGCGATTCTTACTTCACGGATATACCACCAATCCGGCGGCCGGCCCACAAAAGTAATCGCGCCTTTTATGCGGTAGGGAATCGGATCGATGCCGTGATCATAATCACAACCGCCCCCTGGCAGCAACAGCAGCGTCAAGCCGAGCAGAGGCTTTGAAATTTGAGACTTCATGATAATGTCCTGAAATACATGATTTCTAATAAAAATTTGAGCTTGACTTTTTCGTTTTTACGGTGTAAATTATCTTCAAAGAGAACGAGTAAATCCTGAACAGTTCCATGGTGTTCCCCCTCTGAATGTGGGTAATAGAGCCATGGGTTCTCACTGTTGAGGGGTCGTTCTCTTTTTTATTTGTCTGGATACTCGCGCTCAAACGCTATTCTTTCGCGAAATACCTCATTGTCAAAACTCCCCATTAACCGCAAAATAAAAATTGCGGATTTCGCCAAGAACGCGCTCGGCCGGCGCATAGTTGTAATTCACCGCATTCTTCACGCCGAGCTGCAAACCGAATTGATTCCGGCGATAGTGCAAGCGCACGTCCCAAATTTTTTGCGGCACTTCGTTCGGTAACTTCAGCGTTTTGTCATAACGAGAAACGTAACGATAATCCGCGTCGAGCGTGATCGCGCCGAGCGAAAACGACGGCGAGACGAAAACCGTCCAGCGCGGGCGATACGGCAGGGTTTGATTTTTCTTCAAATTATTCGCCGGATCATCCGACAAACTTATGGCTTCCATCCAGCTCAACGCCGCCGCCAATCCCAAACGATTTTTCCACCAGCCTCCTTTAAATTCCGTTTCGATGCCGCGCATGCGCGTGCGCGGATAATTGAGAAACTGCAGCACGGGAATGTTTTGGGTGTCAAGCTCGATGAGATTATCGTAATGATTCACAAACGCCGTCACGTCGGCAGAAACGTTTTCGCCGAAACGCTGGCGCAGGCCCGCGTCCAACAGCGTCGAGCGTTCCGGAAGCAAGTCCGGATTATTTTTTAGCTCGAAACCGCCGCTGCTGAATTTGGCAAAACGTTCGGCAACCGAAGGCGAGCGAAAACCGCGTCCGATTGAAAAATGCAAAATCGATCCGGACAAAATATTATAACTCGCGCCGAATTTCGGGCTGAACTGCGTTTCCGCTGAATCACCGACGAGAACGTACGTGTCATAACGCAGGCCGGCATGGATTTGCCAGATCGTCGAGATTTTCCAGACGTCCTGCACGTACGGCGCAATCGCCTCGCCGCGGCGCGAACCGTAAAACGTCGATTTGACCTCATCGCGTTTATAATCGACGCCGAAGACCAAACTATGATCCGAGTGCGGCAGCCAGTTGCCTTGCGCTTCGGCGCTCAATCCCAGCGCCGGTTTGAAATCTTTTTCGACATCGACGAACGGCAAACCGATCAACTGCGAATTGAATGAAAAACGAATTTTGGTTGAAACTGTCGGCGAGAAAAGTTTATTGTAAACGAGCGAGGCGGCGGCTCCTTCCACCGCGAAGCGATCCGGAAAATCGCTGATGAGCAGATCGTTGAGATTTTGAATTTTAAAAAAGAAGCCGCGATTGTCGGAACTGTAAGTCGCAAAGAGCGCCAGAGTCGAAGCGTCGGGAAGATTATACACCGCTTTGCCGGTCAAATACCAGCGGTAAAAATCGCCGTTTTGACGGTCACTGGTCGATTCATGCCGGGAAACGGCGAGACGCAAACCGAGCCGGTTGAAGCTCTGGCTGTAACTCGCATCAGTGCGATAATAATGCAGAGTGCGATTTGTCCATTTCCATTGTGGAACCGAAGGCTCATCATAAACGCCAACGCTTTGCCGAAAACTTAATGATGGCGTGGCGGTTGGCCGCCGGGTCAGAATATTAACCACGCCGCTCACGCCGCCGGAGCCATACAACACCGATGACGCGCCCTTCAAAACCTCGACGCGCTCGACTTCCGTCACCGGCAAAATATCCCAGTTGGCGCGACCGAGATCGCTGGTCAACACCGGCACGTCGTCAATTAGCATGAGCACGCGACTGGCGCCGAGGCCGAGCAGCGCATACCCGGAGCCGCCGCGCACATTTACATTTTCGCCGATCAGCGTGACGCCGGCAATGCTCTGCAAGCTCTCGTCGATGCGCAGGCGATTGCGCCGCCGAATTTCCGTTAGTCCAACCACGCTCACGCTGTTGGCGGCGCGCTGCAAATCTTCCTGCTGGCGCGAGCCGGTGACGATGATCGTTTCGGATTGAATCGCCGACGGCTGCAAGGCGATTTCAATTTGCGAGGTGGAATCTGGCTGCACGCGAACGCGAAATTGCTCGAGGCGATAACCGATGAAGGAAATTTTTAACACATAAACGCCGGGCGGCACGCGGCGAATGATGAACCGTCCATTCTCATCCGTGCTGGCGCCCAACAGGGTTTTGGCGACCGACACATTGGCGCCGCCAAGCGGTTCGTTGTTTTCAACGTCCCTGATCACGCCGCTGATTTTGCCGAAGGGTTGGCCTTGAGAAGAAGAACATAATGACAGCACAACGACAATTGCCAATAAGCTGAATACCTGAAACTTAATTTTCATCCGTCACTCTAACTTCTTGATCCTGTTTGATGCTTACCAAAAGACGCAGATATTTACGCTATCTGCGACCGGACTCGCCGGCGTCAATTGAACGGATAACGGGTTGAAGTTATTATCGCAATTGGGATTATAAATGCCGATGATATTCTTGATGTCCCAATTTTTGCCTCGAGCTTTCCATAAAACGCCAATCAGCGGATAAGTGCCGGCCGGCGCCGCAATCTCGTAAGAGGCGCGTTCGAGATCGAATCTCACCGCCGTACCGAAATAAACGTCCCCTAAATTCTTCGGAGGAAATGCCGCCGTGACCACTACGCGCACTTCGTCGACATTCGTTGGCCGCGGCCGCAGGTTATCAGGATTATTAAAAATGACCTCGCCGGTAATCTTGGTTTTTGCCGGACCGATGCCGTGATCAAATTCACAGGATAACAGCAAAAAAGAAATGGCGGCGAAGAAAAACTTGAATTGATTTACTTGGAAAAAATGTTTAAAACGATAAATCATGTTCACATCACCAAATTCTAAGGTTATCCGCCTACAGAAGTGAAAATCTCACAGAATGTATACACACGGATCAAAAGGCACACGGATAAAGCTGTTCGAAAATTCCGCGTGAGTTTTTGATCTGTGTGCTAATCATCTTTTTCACCTCTGTCGACAATCTTTATAATTCCATTAATCCAACAATCCACCGATCTAACAATCCATCAATCCAAAAACTTCAAAGCCAAATTCGTCATCATCATCATGCCGGTTTCCAATGCTTCGTCGTTGAAATTGAAAGTGTCCGAGTGCAGCGACGGCGCCGGGCCGACGCCGAGTCGGAACATCGCGCCGGAATATTTTTGCAAATAATATGCAAAATCTTCGCCGCCCATGCTCGGCTCTTTTAATTCGACGACTTTGGATGAGCCAACAATTTCTTTGGCAATGCTTTCAACAAAATCGACCATGCGATCATCGTTGACGAGCGCCGGATAACCGGGAGCGAGTTTTACTTCGGCGCTGCCGCCAAAAGATTGCGCAACGCCTTCAATCAATTCGGTGAAGCGGCGATTCATGCGCTCGCGCGTTTCCGTTTGCAGCGTGCGAATCGTGCCGCCAAGTCGAACTTCCGCCGGAATAACATTATCAGCCGTGCCGCCGTGAATCATCGTCACACTGATGACGGCAGGCTCAGCACCGTGCCGTTCGCGTGTCACCAAACTTTGCACTGCCGTGATGACATGCGCTGCGATCAACACCGGATCGATGGCCGCAAGCGGATGCGCTGCGTGTCCGGCTTTGCCGTGAATCACCACTTCAAAATCATCAATAGCCGACATCATCGTGCCGCGTTTGATGCCAATGGTGCCAACCGGCAAATAAGGCCACGTGTGCAGCGCGAAAAAGGCGCCGATATCGAAACCGTGCAGAAGATTCGAAGCGAGCAACGCTTTGCCGCCGCCGTTGTGCTCTTCAGCCGGCTGAAAGACACAAATAATGTTTCCGTGTAACTCGTGGCGCAGTTCCGCCAGAATTTTTGTCGCGCCGAGCAAAACCGCGGTGTGGCCGTCGTGGCCGCAGGCATGCATGCAGCCGATATTTTGCGAGCGATACGGCAGCTCGCTTTTTTCGGCAATCGGCAGCGCATCGATATCCGCGCGCAGGCCGACGGTTGGGCCGGGCTTGACGCCGCGAATAATGGCGACGGTTGCTAAAAGATCGCCGGTGATTCGTAATTCGATATTTAGCGGCGCAAGAAATTTGCGAATGAATGCGGCGGTTTCTTTTTCCTGCCAACTCAGCTCGGGATGCTGATGCAGATGCCGCCGCGCGGCGGTGACTTCCGGAAGATATTCGCGGGCAAGGAGTCGGATTTTTTGTTGCATGTTTAGCGCCGAATAATGCTCTTTATAATCTTCACAGAATAAATCGCTTCCGAAAGGCTGTTATTAAATGTAGGAGTTAAAATTGTGTTTGTCAACAGCCGTTTTTCGCGCTTGCTTTTTTGAGAGTAAATTAAGTTTTGCCTAGTTATTCGGCCTTTCTTACATCAAACGCGGCCAGTTTTTCGGATTGGACGCGCGCACCGGCAAAACGCTTTGGGCAAGCGAAGGCCAGCAGGCAGAGGGCGCGGCCATTCTCAGCGCCGGAGAGAGTTTATTGGCGCTCACTTATGACGCCAAACTTGTCATCATGAAAAATAGCGCCACGGTTTACCAACCCCTCGCGAATTATACCGTTGCCCAAAGCTCAACGTGGGCGCATCCGGTAGTGTGGGAAAAAAATATTCTTGTTAAAGATGAGTCGGCTTTGACGCTGTGGCGGGTGGAGTAGCATCGCACGGAAAATGTCAGATCAGATCATCTGCAAAATTGAATGGGATTTTTTCCAATATTATCGGGTAAGTTCAGGCGGTTGCCCGCCCAAACTCCCCTAAGAACCGTACATGATAGTTTCCCATCATACGGCTCAAGCACTTCAAAGGCATCGCCTTTTGGGGATGCCCAGCAACTCCACTTCAA
>Ga0247727_10012189_pt1 | contig 14815 bp, 12 predicted proteins | sample WisWelCaveWW1625_FD_202498 | JGI IMG/M metagenome (GOLD analysis project Ga0247727, IMG submission 202498) | Biofilm microbial communities from Wishing Well Cave, Virginia, United States - WW16-25 | ecosystem: Environmental > Aquatic > Deep subsurface > Groundwater > Cave microbial mat | place... | reverse complement strand
TCGATCATTTCCTGAACTTCGCCGTCCCCCTCCGCTTTGATCTTGCCGACTTCGAGAGACACCAGCGAGCCAAGCAAGTCCTTGTACTCCCGCAACGCGGCGCCGATCAACCGGACAAGTTCTCCCCGCTTGGGAGCCGGGACGAGCCGCCATTGCTGAAATGCCGCAATGGAGTCCCGCACGATGTGCTCATAGTCATCGGCTGAACAGGCGCGAATTTGCGCAATCGTCTCGCCGGTCGCCGGATTCACGGATTCCAGCAGCGATGTGTTCTCGCCGGAGGCCCACCAATGGGTCCCAGTGCTGCCACCGGCGTTGATGGCGCTCAAGCCCAATCCCTTCAGGATCTCCGCGATGGACATCATCGGTAGCAAGCTCCAAATCGATTGTTGAGCACGTCTTGTAACGGAAACGATTCCTGGGTCACGAATCCCCCGTACTGTTTAGGCGCCGCAAGCACGAGATCCACCACGGCACAGAGGCTCGACGCGGTCGTCACTTGAATGGCGGACCACAGTTTCCCTTTAATGCATTGGGGATAGATCTTCTTCACGTAGTTCTCCTCGAACAAGGCGCCTTCCCTCATCCCCATGACAGAGGCATAGATCAGCACGACATCTTGTAGTGTCTGGGGAATCGCACGTTCGAGGATTCGTTTGAGCGTCTCACGATCCTCATTCAACTTGAGATCTTTCATCAAGAGGTAAATTTTCTCGCAATGGCCTGGATACCGCAGCGTCTTGTAGTTCATGGTCCGGACTTTCCCTGCATAGGTATCGGCCAACGTCCCCAATCCTCCGGAGGTGTTGAACGCTTCGTACAGGAGTCCGTCCACCTCGATCGTTTCATACCCTTCGAGAGGCAGCAGAGGCACCTTCTCACCCCCCTCGATTCCGTAACAGATGTTGCCGTACTCGTTGATCAGCCCATCGGTGGACCACGTCAGCGAATACTTGAGGGCATTACTGGGATGAACCGGCAAGGCTCCGACCCGCATTTTGACCGTATCCACCATATCGAAATGGGTGATCAAGTCGTGCGTCGCAATGCTGATAAAACCGGGGGCCAGACCGCATTGTGGCACAAAGGCTTGCGGTGAGTCGGTGCTCAGGACTTTGACCTGATTGGTGACCTCGACGTCCTCTGTCAGGTCAAAATAGTGAAGCCGGTGTTCCCGAGCCAATCCGGCTACAACAGGGTTGCAGAAATACGGGAGGTTCGACAGGACCGCATCGAATCGATGCGCCTGCAGATAGGCGCTGATGGCGTCGGGATGTCGGACGTCGAGGAGCAGGGGCGTCACTCGCGAGAGACCGAGGTCTTCGACGAATCGCTTGCAGGCGTCGAGACTGATGTCACCGAGACAGACCTCATAGTCCCCGCTTTCTGACAAGAGACAGGCAACCAGGGATCCGATTTTTCCAGCACCCAGGACGAGCACGCGATGCATGGCAGGCCTCACTTACGATCAGTATACTCCCGACCTAGCAGGCTCCGGAAAGCTTTTTTGCATGCGAGAACTTCGATGGTCCGCACATCTGAGACAAGCCCGGTCTGTTTGGTTATTAGTATGTCTGGTCCATCTGGTTTTTCTTGTTGGTCTGGTTCAACCAAATAAACAAGACAAACCAAATTAAACGAGACAGATCAGACAGATCAAACAGACCAAATGAACAAAACAGGCTGGCGGACTTTTTCAGCATCCTGCTAGGCCGCCAATGAACATCTCGTTGTCGACAAAGGTCTTCTCTGCAGTATGAGAAGCCAGCATCGACGAGAGGGATCAAGGCCCGGCCACAGGGGAATAGTCTGAACATTCCGACAAGAGCAGATCAGCAAAGGTGCCAAACTCTTGGGTGGATAAATGATCTAATATGTTGATTTTGTTGCATATATCAATCGTGAAGCGGGGGAGGAGTTTGTGATACGCTAACACACTACCAGGAGCAGCTGTTATGTTACGCATGCCTTCTCGAGTCGTGTTTCCGTTCGGCTATCGGATCTCCGTGCGCCAACTTTCCGATGCCGACATGGACCGTCGAGACGCGAATGCCGACGGTATCTGGGACGATGCCACGAAGACCATCTACCTTCGCAAGCGCTTGCCCGTGACCAGACGGCGCTACATTCTTGCCCACGAACTTGGACATGCTTGGCTCGACTGGCAGCATCGGCATTTAGATAACGGCAAAGCCAAAACTTAGCGGGATGCTGAAAAAGCCCGCCAGCTTCGTTCTCAGCTCATCGAAATCCTCAACGTACCCCAGAGGGTACGCCTCCGGTTTCGACTCGCCTGCGGCCTTGCTGGACGGCCATTTTGAGCATCCCGCGAGATCTTCTCCTCTGGCCCCATACGTGCGGGGCCAGTGAAACTCTGGAATGCCGCAATAGTTTTCCCGCAACTTGCTCGTTGCTCCACTAGCTGATCTTAGCCCCGGCAAGCTTCAGCACCGCAGCCCACTCTGCCTCCGTCACCGGCTGGACCGAGAGACGGGAACCCTTTCGCAACAAGACCATGCCCTTCAGCTTAGGTTCTTGTCTTAATCGGTCGAGCGGCAGACTGGTCTTGAACGTCTGACAATACCGGATGTCCACCATATCCCACCGTGGAACAGAGGGAACACTGGCTGGGTCATAGTGGTGGCTGGTCTTGTCGAACTGCGTCGGGTCTGGATAGGCTGTCCGCACGACCTCCGCAATCCCTACCACAGCCGGCGGCTCGGCACTACTATGGTAAAAAAGCACTCGGTCACCAACGGCCATTGCACGCATAAAGTTGCGCGCCTGGTAGTTCCGCACGCCGTCCCAACAGGTGGTCTGCTTGGGAGATTGTGCAAGATCCTCGATCGAAAAGGCGTGTGGTTCCGACTTCATCAGCCAATAGCGGCGGTGCCCTAGTGTCATCGCATCACCTCCTCCTGCTTGGTCATTCGGCTCACTCCGTGTGTGCTGTCGGCGATGCCTCGAGTTCGAATGAAGTCTGCCGGTCGAAATAACTCCATTGGCTGACAGGGAAACTCTAGGCTGAGGTCTCGATAACGGCCAGCAGTGCGCGATAGGTCAACTCTCGAACCCTGGCCTTCGACGACGGCTGGTCGCTGCTGTTCAAGTCCAACCACACGCGTTCCGTCACCTGGGCGCGGGCGTCGTTACAAAGCCCCCACATCTGGTGGAGAAATCCGTCCGGCAATCCAACTTGCACCCCTTCGGATTCGATACGATCGTCCAGTATGGCCAACAAATCGGACAGCGCCTGATCCGACCGATAGGGCGTAACGGAAAAGCCAAAGGAGGCATGAGCAGCCGTCTCCTGCTTCGCCTGCTCGACCAGATCCCGCATGTACTCTTTGAGCAAGCCCACCACATGACCGGACAACGCCATGCCGTTCTCCTTTGCCCACATTATGCGGATGTACTGGAAAGGGAGCAAGGTCGTAGCGAGTGAAGTAGGCTGAGGGCAAGGTTGAGCGAAGATTCGACTTGCTTCTTCTCAGCCTTAGCCTAAACCTTAACCTTCAAAAGTCCGGCGGCCTTTGTCAACAGCCTGCCAGGTCCGTGCGGTTGACCAGCTAATGAACGGTTCTCTATGATGCCTGCAAAACAGCACTCGAGGCGAAGGTTGTTATGGTCGAACGATTTGAGGTGGCGCTGAATACCCCAGCTGGACGGCTGACCACGGCCATCGACGTGCCGACGGGATTCATCCCCATCACGGCGATTGTCCCGGTCACGCGACGCCTGGGGGAGGAAGCCGCACAACTGGAAGTCCAGCAAGCCATCGAAGCAGGCCAGACCATTTCCTGCCGAATGGGCTGCGCCGCATGTTGCCGCATGCTGGTTCCGCTCTCCGCGCCGGAAGCGTTCGCGCTGCGAGAGTATGTGGGGCAGCTGCCGACGGATCGACGAACCCATCTGCTGAACCGCCTCAGCGACACGAAGGATAGTCTGAAACGCGAGGGTCTGTGGGATCGGCTCAACGACGTGGCAGAGGCCTCGCGGCCGGTGCCGGATGAAGAACTCGACCCGATCAACCGGTCCTACTATGCGTTAAGAATCCCTTGTCCCTATTTGGAAAATGAGATGTGTTCGATTTACGAGGCACGACCGGCCGCCTGCCGGGAACTCCTCGTGACCTCGCCGGCGGAACTGTGTCAGGATCTGGCGCGGAATCCGGTCACGCCCCTGCCGGTCTCGATGCGAATTGGTTCTATCCTGGGACTGGTCTGGGGAACATTGACCAACTCTCCGCCCCGATTCATCCCGCTCCCGATGGCATTGGAGTGGGCTGAGCGGCACGAAGAGGAATCCCGACGGACCTGGCCCGGCTCATCCCTCTTGGACCAGGTCCTCGACAACATGTGGCGGTTTCTGAGCCAGGAGTTTCAGAAGAGGTGATGTGTGATCAGTGATGAGCTGTTAAGGTTTAACTCTCTCGTCTTCTACTCATCACCCATCACAGATCACTCATAACTTGTCACATCGGCATTGCACATGACTTCAAAGGAGAAACGTGAATGCAAAAACCTGTGATAGTTTGTTTGGATCTGGAAGGAGTGTTGGTGCCGGAGATTTGGATCAACGTCGCGCTCAAGACCGGCATCGGCGAACTAAAAATTACAACCCGGGAGATGTCGGATTACAATGCCTTGATGAAACAGCGCCTGGCCATCCTGGATCAGCACAAGCTCACCATTCATGATATCCAGGGTGTCATCGACAAGATGGGCCCGCTGGAAGGGGCCGCCGACTTTGTTGCCTGGCTCCGCGAGCGATGCCAAGTGATCATCTTGTCCGATACGTTCTATCAGTTCGCCCAACCGCTGATGCGCCGGCTGGGATTCCCGACGCTCTTTTGCAACCAGCTGGAGATCGATCAAGCCGGCCGCATCCTCAATTACCACATGCGGATGCAGAATCAGAAGAAACACTCGGTGGCCGCGTTCAAATCACTCAACTTTTACGTCCTGGCCGCCGGCGATGCCTACAATGACACCGCCATGTTAGGAGAAGCCCACGCGGGGTTCTTTTTCTGTCCTCCGGATCACCTTCCCATGGAGTTCCCGCAGTTTCCGGTGACAAGGACGTACGGAGAGCTGCAAGCGCGCTTTGCACAGGCAGGGAATTTCAAATAGCTGTGAGCCATCAGCATTCAGCCCCTCAAAATAACTTCCTCCCCTTTGTAAGGGGAGGGTAGGAGGGGTAGAGGCCATAGCCCCGCATCAAGCGCAGACGCTCGCGATCTGACAGGATCGACCTTCCCTTTCCTTACATGTATGAAGGAGGGAGGGAAGAAGCTGAAAGCTGACAGCTATGTATCTCCATTCACCACTTCCAGCACCCGCTGGCCATAACGTTCTGCCTTCAGAGCGCCGATGCCTGGAATTTCCAATAGGGCAGCGGGCGTCATGGGCTTGTGGCCGGCAATGGCCTTCAACGTTTTGTCGTGAAAAATCACAAAGGCCGCAACACCCTCTTCCTCGGCAAGCTCCGTGCGGAGTTGCCGGAGCCGTTCAAAGAGCTGCGGGTCCGCAGGCGATGCTCGCGGGGCAACCACAGACGCGGCCCTTTCGCGGGACAGATTCTTCACCGGTGAATCGGGCTGAGGCTCCTCCGCCTCCTTCGACACCACGGCACGAATCCCTTGCAAGACCTCTTGTCCTTTGCGCGTCACGTCGAGAGTGGGATACTCCGTGCCTTCGACCTGAAGATACGCCGAGTCGATCAGATTCTTCACCAAACCAGTCATAGACAACTTTGTGCGCGCACGACAAGTTCCGTATGTCGGACAGTTTTCCGCGCCATAGGCCAGCATCGCTTTCGAACGGCTCCCACGGAGAATCTCGACGATTCGACTCACGCCGAACCGACCCATGCACCAGGACACGGTCTCCAAGATGGCTTTCGCGGAAGCCACGTCATCGTGGAGAACCTCCTTGCTCGGCTGCGGCACCGGCGCGACACAGCGATCGCAGAGGCCGCAGGGGCCCAAGGCCCGCTCGTCTTCATCGCTGAAGTACTCAAGAATCGCAAGCTGCCGGCAGGTCGATACCGACACGTATCCCAGCATTTCTTGAAGCAGCGTCTTCATACGCTCGGCGCGCTCGGCGCCTTCGGGATCTTGTGACGCCTGCTGAATGAAGTATTCCTGCGTGGCCAAATCCCGTTCATGGAACAACAACGCGCAGGCAGCGGGTCGTCCGTCGCGACCGGCCCGCCCGATCTCCTGATAATAGGCCTCCAAACTCCCCGGAATGTCGAAATGGACGACCAGCCGGACATCCGATTTATCGATGCCCATACCGAAGGCATTCGTCGCAGCCATGATCCTCACAGTCCCCCGGCGAAAGTCGTCATGCACGAGTCGCCGCTCCTCATCCGAGAGACCGGCATGGTAGTAGCCGACCGACTGGTGAGACTGCCCCAGCCATTCTGCGACCTCCTCCACCGCCCTGCGCGTGGCGCAATAGACCAGGATCGTGCCTCTCTCCGTCTCGCGAACCAGACGCTCCAACGTCGCCAGTTTCTCCTGGCGGGACTGGCAGAGACGAACAGACAAGGCGAGATTGGCCCGACGGAAGCCCGCAACCAATCGGAACGGATCGCGGAGCGACAACCGGTTGCACAGATCCGTTTGAACGCGGGCCGTGGCCGTGGCAGTCAGAGCCAGGCATGGAGGATTTGTGAGTTCCTGGCGAAGACGGCCAATTTTGAGATAGTCGGGCCTGAAATCGTGGCCCCACTGGGAAATGCAGTGCGCTTCGTCGACCACCAGCAACGAGACCCAGAGGGAGCGTAAAAGCTGGAGAAACCCCTCATGTTGCATCCGTTCCGGCGCCAGATAGAGCAACTGAAGCCGCCGCTGACTGAGATCCTGAATCACGCGGTTCTTTTCAAACCCGGTGAGGCCGGAGTGAAACGCCGCTGCCGCGATCTTTCGCTGCTTCAAGCCGGCCACCTGATCTTGCATGAGTGCGATGAGCGGAGAAATGACCAGGGTCAACCCGGGCAAGAGGGTCGCAGGCAATTGATAGCAGAGCGACTTGCCCTGCCCGGTCGGCATGACTGTCATCGCATCACGCCCATCCAACACCGTGCGAATGACTTCCTCCTGGCCAGGCCGAAACTTCGCAAACCCGAACTGTTCGCTGAGCTGTCGAGTCAGATCATCCACGGTGAGGTTAATCAGAAAAAAGGATGGTGGTGAAGCGCGAAAGTCAGCGGAGTATAGACGACTGACCCACTGCGGGCAAGTCCGATGATCCGATGTGCAGCCATCAGCTCTCAACCTTCAGCCATTAGTCAGAAAATGTCGGTTAAGGTTCTTTCCTGAGAGCGATTCTAGCCCGAAGTTGATAACCAAGTGCCCCGGATGTCTCCACCCAGCTTTCGAATTCATCGGCTCCCATCACTATCGCCTTTGGGGTCCCGTTCTTCGTCACGACAAATCGTTCCAAGAGACGGCCGGCCTTGTCGACAATATCTGAGAACTGGTCTCTCGTCTTTCAGCGAAAGGGTCTTGGTCATGGCGTTCTCCTTGTAGTTGTAGGGTGTACAGAATTGTGGCTGTTTCAGCAAGCCGTGATTGGTAAGGGAAAGCATACGGGCTGAGGTTTGAGAACTTGGGACCGAGCGCTGGCTTTGAAGAATAAGCAAACCATCGTTCACTGATTGAGTTTCAAGGGAGGTGTGGTAGAGTGGGGCACCACGGCTTCACAGCCGTGGCTTCCTGCGTGGGCGAGTGAAGTCAGGTGTTGAGATCGTACAGACCTGAGGCTTTTATGAGATCAACGAACTTCGCTCCTCTCGACCTCTCCGATTACGAGATCTCCCCTGAACAGGGTTTTCTCCCGAAGGACCCGCTTGAAAGTCTTCCGGACTTGCCGACTCTCACCCATCTTGGGCATGAGTTGCCGAAACTGCTGAGCGCTCGGACGGTCCGGCGATTCATTGACGAACAACGACAACTGCTCCCTTCCATCCCTCCAACATGGCGCACAGAGGACTACCGGGCTGCGATGCGGATCCTTTCGTTCTGCGGGCATGCCTATGTATGGGAAGTGCCGGACCAGCCGGCTGCGACGCTGCCATCGCAACTTGCACAACCCTGGCACGAAGTGGCGCAGCGGCTTGGCCGTCCGCCAGTGCTCTCCTATGCCTCCTACGCCCTCGACAACTGGCGGCGACTCGACCGGACTAAGCCGATTCAGCTCGACAACATTGTACTGCTGCAGAATTTTCTCGGCGGTTTGGATGAAGAGTGGTTTGTCGTGGTTCACATCCAGATCGAGCGGGAAGCGGGATCAGGGCTGGCCGGACTCCTGCGCGCGATGAGCGGTGCGGCCGAGGATAAAGAGGACGAAGTCTTGTTTGGGCTCAAATCCTTGGCGGTGGCCCAAACGGCGATGCGTGACACGTTGCTTAGGATGAAAGAGCGCTGCGATCCCTATGTGTACTACAACCGCGTGCGGCCCTACATCCACGGCTGGAAGAACAGCCCTACCCTACCGAACGGGCTCACCTACGAGGGCGTCGAATCCTACGTCGGGCACCCGCGACAATTCCGAGGCGAAACCGGCGCGCAAAGCTCAATTGTGCCTTGTCTCGACACCGGACTTGGGATCGCCCATGCCCCTGATCCCTTGACCCTGTATCTGCAGGAAATGCGCGACTACATGCCTCCGCGCCACCGGGCATTCATACAGGTCCTAGAGAAGGCCACCGATGACCTGGATCGCCCCGTGCTCTCTGGCTATGTCCGCGATCGCAAATTCCGCACCCCCGATCTCTGGACTGCCTATTGCGCTTGCGTCGATCTTCTCGCACAGTTTCGCGAGATCCACATCGGTTACGCCGACAGCTACATCCATCGCCAACACCAATCCCACACCAGCAATCCCACCGCCGTGGGAACGGGCGGCACACCCTTCATGCAATACCTCCAAAAACATTTGGATGAAACGAAGCAGGCAGTTGTTCAGTAGGCTCCTCTTCGATCACTACCTCGTAAGCGGCTACTGGATAATGACTGACAAGGTCGTCGTTGACTACGCATTCTGAGCGGCGTATCGTTTTATAGACGAGGCTTCATAACCTGCACTATAGGAGGCCACGATGGCGATTATGTGTTCACTAGCGGTCTGCAAGGCAGAGGAAGGGATGTGCGGGCATGAGAAGGCAATGTTGAGCGTGGCAGTGCTCGCGGCTATTATTGGCCTTGGCGCCTACGTCCTGATCGGCTGAGCGGGGAATTGTCGCTTAACAGGAACGTCTCCTCGAAGGATGCTCAAAAAGGCCGTCCAGCAAGGCCGCAGGCGGAGCAAGAACCGGAGGCGTACCCTCGGGGTACGTTGAGGATTCTTGCGAGCTGAGAACGCCGCTGGCGGACTTTTTCAGCATCCTGCGCTAGCGGCTGTGGACCATCGGCAGCTCGCGTGAACTTTCTGCTTCTTGCTGAATGCGTAACCGTTCCAGCCTCGACTCTTCCATGACGTGGTGAAGCATCTCATCCGTCATCTGAGTCAGTTGTGCCGCAGCATCTTTCATCTCGCCATGTTCGACCGCCCGCGAAAGCACCTCTGCCTTCGTGGCGCCTTTCTTTTGGCCCAGGAACGGCTTGATGATGAGGTAGGCCACATCCCGCGCCGGCATGAAGCGTAGAAACCGTCGCAGCAACCGGAACGTCTGAAGGGGATAGTGTAGGAGCTTATAGGTGAACAGTCGCTTGAGCCCTTGACGGCGGACCTCATTGATTACTTCACCGGGTAAGCAAGTCGGATCGATCTCAGAACACTTAAAGTACTTGTACCAGTCGGTGGTTTCGCTGACCAACCCGCGCCTCACATATTCTTGCCAGAGCGGGGTCCCGCGATACACACAAAGTCGATTGAAGCCGAACGTATCGAGCGGCAGCTTGGAGGCCAAGTCGAACGTGGCGTTCATATCTTCGACCGTTTCATCGGGGTTGCCCACGGTGAAGAAGCCGTGCACGATCTCGATGCCGGCCTGCTTGGCGTTCTTGACGGCGGTGGCCACTTCCTCCAATGTCTGTTCTTTCTTGAGACGATCGAGAATTTTCTGACTCCCGCTTTCAATCCCGAACATGACCGTCCGGCAATGGGCCTTGGCCATAGCAGGAAACAAATGCTGGGCAACCGAGTCCACGCGCCCTTCGATGCCCCATTGGATTGCGAGCTTCGCATCCATCACGCCCTGGCAAATCGCCTCGATCCGCTTTGGTTGCAGCAGAAAATGGTCGTCGACAAAATAGACGGACCCGTAACCGCATTCTTCGAGGTACTTGAGTTCGCTCACCACGTGCTGGGCACTCCGTGCGCGCCACTTGCCTTCATTGAAGATCGGAATGTCGCAAAACACGCAGGGCCACGGGCAGCCTCGGGAAGTTTGCATCGTCGTGAATCGTTCCATTGAGAGCACTGCGGGCACGTCGAGCGGCATCGATTCTATAAAATCGAGCGGGAGGCTTTCGCGATCTGGGAAAGGCCACTGATCGAGATGGCGCTCCATCGGCCGACCGGAATTCTGCACGACCTGGCCGTCCTTGGCCCAGGTCAGCCCTGCGACGCCAGCCGGGTCCTCGAACTGTTCGAGTAGATCGAGGAGCAACTGCTCGCCATCTCCACGACAGACGAAATCCACTTCAGGACACTGCAGTTTGACCAATGCGGCATTCAAACTCGCAAAGACGCCGCCGAAGGCCAGTTTGACCTTCGAGTTGACGGCACGAATCTGACGGGCCAAGATCTTCGCGTAGGGATAGCTGGTGGTACTGAGGAAACTGAGGCCGACCAGGGCCGGCTGTTGCCGGTTGATTTCATCGAGGATCACCTCGTTCGGCGTGTCGGGGTTCGCCTGGTCGAACATCACACACTCGTGGCCGGCCTGCTTAAGCACCGACGAGAGGGACATGATGCCGATGGGCGGGAAGCCCATGACCCGGATACGACCGTTTGCAGCGCGTGTTTTAGCTGGGAGGGCGTAGAACTGTGGGTCGCGAACGTGGATGAGAAACACCCGCATGGGATCACCCTAGCACGAATAACCTGGCAGAAGAAGCGAAATTACTTGGCTCACCGGGGGAGAAGACCAAACAGAGTTGGGCCTAACCCGCATTATTCATGAACGTTTCTGCTGCAATCGCGGATTCGCCGCTACGACAGGCCTAGACGCGTCGGGCGTCGTGTCCAGGCAGACGGGTTCGTCGCTCGGTCGGTCAGTATACTGTTTGGGGGCAGGCACTGCCGCAGCGTGCGGAGCCAGTCCCCTGACTCCGCGCGCCTGTCTCGCGTGACGACTGCGCGATTTTGCGACGGACTGCCATGAATAATGCGGGTTAATAAGATGCGGAGAAACAGTCTCGACTACCTGAAATCTAATGGTCTGTCTGTGACGACACGGCATGCCTACGCAGGATGCTCAAAGTTCGTCCAGCAAGGCCGGAACGAACAAAGATCCGAAGCGTACCCTCTGGAGCACACGATGCGACGAATGCGGCGTGCACGTCTGTGCGTTCTTGCTCGCTGGTGTACAGGGGGGTAAACCTGCGCTGCCATTTATCGAGTTGATGCCACACGCGGCACGTTGATCGCAATCCCTTGTTCCGCCAGTCGTGCGCACCGCTCCTCGAGCGTCAGAGCCCCGGCGTCCTTTAGCCATACCCGACACAGCGGTGCCATCCCGCCCAACTGTGACAGCCGGTGGCCCCCACTCGGCCGACGGCACCCTGTTCCCTCTGCTTGAGACGGGTACGCACCTGATCCACCCAGACCCGGCGCCTGCAAATCGGTCCGCACTTGCCGTCGGACGATCCCCATGCGCCAGCGTGCGCCGCACACGTTCCCGTTTATCCTGTCAAGAGGCGTACCTCCCTTCTACGCCCTCGATCGTACAAGGGCGTCCATCCTATAGATTGGAGATACTTCAATCACAAATGCTCTGGCCAGCGCCCATGCTGGGCGCACCAAAAAAAGGCGGCATCCCCTTTCGGAGATGCCGCCTTTTAAGTCACTGACTGTCTCAGGTCAGTGACCAGACCCAAGGTTGTACTTCGCGGTCCAGGGAATCAAGCCAGCGATGGGCTCCCCACCTGGGAGCAACACATCATACTGCATGGCCACGGCATCCCCTCCCTTCGGAGAAGTGGTCAAGACCTGCTTTGCTGCTGCACAGCCTGCTTCAATTTCGCTCTTCCCCGCGCACTCCTTCAAGCGCAGACCGGAGATACTCAGCGGCTTTCCCATAGAACCGGCCACTTCAGAAAGCTTCTTGACCGAGGAAATGACACGATGATTCTGCTCTGGCTCCGTCGCGACGAATTCAATCAGGTCTGTCGTGCTGGAGGGCGGCACTTCCTTGGCGGCTGCCGGCCCTGCATGGGGACGGGCCATCTTCTTGAGTTCCTCCCAGGCACCCTTGTCTGCGTAAAACTTCAGGGTCTTGCCTGGGTGAATCTTCTGCCAGAAGAAGCCGCTCTCGGCATTCCCGCCGAACACAGCCAAGTTAATCCAGACCGCCTCATCATAGGGATCGAGCACGATCACGCGACCCTGCAATGTCGTCGGCTTGCTCATATCGCCCCACTCAAAACGCTCTTGGAATGATTCGATCGCCAGTGCGGTGGAGGCCGCAGAAACCACCAGCGCCACAGCGGCCGTCACGGCTAAACCTTTCGTATGAAACTTCATAATCGCGTCTCCTTAACAAGACATGAAAGAAATAAAATTTGTTAAGGTCTATTCCTTGATAACCTTAAAGCCGGTGATCGTCCGACCATCCAAGCTCACTTCCATGGCCACGAGTTCCTGGGAGGCCTTGATGATCTGGTCCATGAGAGCCTTATCCTTCACAGCCAACCGGACGGTCGTGGCGGCATGGTACCACCCGGAATAGGGGCTGTTCTTATCGGCGCCACCGACAAAGCCCCAGGCGCAGCAGGAGAACAATGGATCCGGCGGTTTCACATCGAGATCCGAAGACGAACGGCCATTCGGGGTTCCTGAAGCCGGCTCACCGCTGTTCCAATATTGAATTCCGAAGAGCAACTCTCCATCTGGATTGTCGGCCCACTGTGACCATACCCGGCCCTTGAGAGTCTTAGTGATTTCACCCTTCATGGGCTTTCCACCAACGATGTTGTCAGTTGGACCAGCCACACCAGGAACAGCATCGGCAGCAACGGCGAACTCGGCCGTCAGCATGCCGAGCACAGAAAACGCTGTCACGGCGGCTATAAGTATGACCCTTGGCATACCTAGTCCCTCCTTCATAAAAATAACAATCGCAATACCGATGGATACTTAGTGTATGGACGACGAACGCTTCGAAACAGTTTCAGGTCATGCAGCCACGAGTGATGGTACTTGGGCTACATCTCTTTGTTTTTCTTGGGCTTCGTCCCTTCGATTAAGAATCGTTGTCAAAATGTTCAGTCATGGTACTGAAACCATGAAACTGTGTCAAGAATTTGTTTGCCCTGTTGATCGCTTCGAATATATTGAAAAATGCATTTAATAATCAATACATTGTAGATAGTCACACCAAGATTTTTATCCACTTTTGAGCGCAAGATGAGTTTCAATTAGAGAGTTCTTATCTATAGGCCTGCAGACTGCGCGAGGCGAGAGGCCCGAGCCCGGTGATCGCGAGGGAGTCCAGCTTGAAAAATTGGCGGCCCACGTTGAAGACCTGCTCCTCATTCACGCGATCGATATGAGCCAGCATATCGTCCAGCGATGTATACCTTCCGTATGTGAGCTCGTCCTTCGCCAATTTGCTCATGCGGCTGTGCGAACTCTCCAGACTGAGCATCAAGCTGCCCTTCATCTGGGTCTTCGCCCCCTCAAGCTCTTTCCGTTCGATGCCTTTGATGCCGATCTGCCGAATCTCTCGGCAGACAAGATCCACGACGCGATCCACCTCTTTCGGCCTCGTCGCCGCATATACAGTGATCATGCCGCCATCTGAATAGCCGGACAAGAAGGAGTAGATCGAATAGACGAGACCCCGCTTCTCTCGAACTTCCTGGAATAATCGCGAACTTACACTACCGCCCAACACGCTGTTGAGCGTATACAACGCATACCGATCCTGGTGTCCTGCGGCAACGCCTTTGAGTCCGAGACAGAGATGCACCTGTTCCAACCGTTTGTTCTTCAGCAAAACACCGCCATGCACGTCAGGAGGACGACGCCCGTTGGTGTGGACCGCCTTTGCAGCCCGGCCCTTGCCGAAATACCGCGCGACCATTGGATCAAGCTTGGCCTGCTCAAAGTTCCCGGCAATCGAAACCACGGTCTGTCCCGGATCGTAGTAGGTCTCTATATGGTTCAGCAGATCCTGGCGCCGCAGCCCTCTGATCGTCTTCTCTCGGCCTAGAATAGAGCGACCGAGCGGATGACGCCCCAGCACTTGGCCCATGTGGAGCTCTTGCACGAGATCTTCCGGATCGTCCTGGACCATGCGGATTTCTTCCAGGACGACCTGTTTTTCTTTTTCAATTTCTTTGGGTGAGAAACGGGAATGGTGAAACAGGTCCGAGAGGAGTTCGAGCGCTCGATCCAGCTGCTGATCCAACACCTTCACGTAATAGGTCGTCGTCTCACGTGAGGTGAAGGCATTCATCTCTCCGCCAAGCGCGTCGATTTCGCGCGAAATTTCGGCGGAGGAACGATTGCGCGTTCCTTTGAAGAGCATGTGTTCGATGAAGTGGGAATAACCTGCCTGGGAAGGCTGCTCATCCCGCGACCCGGTGTTGACCCACACACCGACGGTGACCGACTTGAGCGTCGGCATCCGTTCG
>Ga0247727_10012188_pt1 | contig 14816 bp, 14 predicted proteins | sample WisWelCaveWW1625_FD_202498 | JGI IMG/M metagenome (GOLD analysis project Ga0247727, IMG submission 202498) | Biofilm microbial communities from Wishing Well Cave, Virginia, United States - WW16-25 | ecosystem: Environmental > Aquatic > Deep subsurface > Groundwater > Cave microbial mat | place... | reverse complement strand
TTCAGCGATTTGAAATCCGTCACTTCCTTGTGCGATCCGTCGCAGAAAGGCTGTTTCTGTGATTTACCGCAAGGGCAGAAGGAATAGGACGTGCGTTCCTGCAGTTCTATCATTATGGGGGCGTTGCTCGCGATATCCGGTTTCAATGTCATGAAATTGTTTTAGGGGATTGGACTGAACTTTACCAGTCCATGGGTGCGAGATTTTCGCAGCCCGCGCCAAGGCAGAGATATTCCACCGTGCCGTCGGCGTTGAGTTCCGTGCCCAGCACCATCGGCCCTGCGCTGGCGATGGAAACGCTCAAGCATCCGGCGATGACAAGTGTGAGAAACCCGGCGAAAAGGATCGCTTTCACTTCCTCGCGGCGGCGTCTGGTGGTGCGGCGTTTGTAATGGCGTGTCATGGAATCAAGTTTAGGCGAGAGGCGTTAAAGTCCCGTGAATTGTCCCCCATTCGCTCAAAAAAGACAATGTTTTCAGCATTTTCGCATACATGGATATGTGCACAAAAATGGGACGGTTTTACGAGACCCGCGAATTTCCTTGCTTTCCGGGAGTCCCTATGATTAATAGCGCTGACTTGTTACTGACTTTGTTAATAGCTCTTCCCATCTGTTGCCTGCAGGACAGGCAAATGGCCCAAAAGGTCTTCAACGTTTTCCTCAAAAAGGTCCGTTGCGTTTGCGAGAGTTACCCAGCAGGTGCTGGCTACAAGGCTCTTGTGATGCAACCCGCCCGGGCAAGATTCCGGGTGCTCGCCGAATTTTCGGCGAGCGAACTACTTTTTGAAAGAAAACATAATAATGGAAAACTTTAACGAACTTAATCTTCCGGCGTCCCTTCTGGAAGCTCTGGCGAAAATCGAATTCAACACGCCGACACCCGTCCAGGCGCAGGCTATTCCTGTTGCTCTTGAAGGTCGCGACATTCTCGGCTCGGCGCAAACCGGCACCGGCAAAACCGGCGCATTCGGTATCCCGATGGTTGCCCACTTGATCAACAATCCCGGCAGTGCAGCTCTCATCATGACCCCGACACGCGAACTCGCGGTACAGGTCAATCAGATGCTGAAGAAGCTGCTCGCCAACAACACCTATATTAAAACCGCGCTTCTGATCGGCGGCGAGAACATGTTCCGCCAGTTCGCACAGTTAGAGGACAAGCCGCGCATCATCATCGGTACACCGGGCCGTATCAATGACCACCTGTCGCGCAAAAGCCTGAAACTGCAGAATGTCGATTTCCTCGTTCTTGATGAAACCGACCGTATGCTGGATATGGGTTTTGGTGTTCAGATCGACAAAATCCTCACCTACATGACGCAAAAGCGCCAGACGCTGCTGTTCTCGGCGACACTCCCGAGCCACATCGTCCGCCTTGCCGACAAATATATGAACGACGCCGTTCGTATTGCCGTTGGTTCGACCACAGCGCCAATCGCGAACATCAAGCAGGACATCATCCGCGTTCCGCAAGCGCAGAAATATGAAACACTGACGCAGCAACTGGATGCCCGTACAGGTTCGATCATCGTGTTCGTGCGTACGAAACATGGTTGCGACCGTCTGGCCGCTAAACTGGACCGCGAAAATCACAGCGCTGACGCCATCCACGGCGATCTGCGCCAGAACAAGCGCGATAAAGTTATCCGCATGTTCCGCGAAAAGAAAACACGTATTTTGATCGCGACGGATGTTGCCGCGCGCGGCCTCGATATTCCGCACATCGAGCACGTCATCAACTATGACCTGCCGCAATGCCCGGAAGATTACATCCACCGTATCGGCCGCACAGCGCGCGCCGGCGCGGAAGGTTCTGCGCTTTGTCTCGTTTCGCCTGATGAAGGCGGAAAATGGGCGGCGATTGAACGCCTGATGAATGGTGGCCAGGGTTCCAGCGAGGAACAAGGGCGCGGCGGTCATCGCAGCAAAGGCAAAAGCGGTTATGGTCGCAAGAATGAAGGCGGCTATAAACGTGAAGGTGGTTTCAAGCGTGAAGGCGGCGGTTATAAACGCGAAGGCAGCGGCGGCTACAGCCAAAGCAGCTCACGCAAGCCGCATCGCAAGGGCCAGTCCTGGCAGGCCGTTCACGATGAGCGCAAGGCAGGCGTGGCTGCAGAAGCGGCTGCCGGTATGAATGCCGGGGTTGAACAAAAGTTCGAGCGCAAATTTGAAAAGCGCGATGAAAAACAATCTTTCCGCAGCGAGGGCCGTAACGACAGGCCGTCCAAGTCCTGGCAGAAACGCGAGGGCGGCAATGACCGCCCCTACCAGAAGCGCGAAGGTGGTTCAGACCGTCCTTACCAGAAGCGTGAAGGTGGTTTCGATAAACCGTGGCAGAAAAAACGCGAGGGCGGCAGTGATCGTCCGTACCAGAAACGTGAACGCACCGAAGGCGGTGAAAAACGTCCATACCAGAAGCGTGAAGGTGCGGGCGACCGTCCCTATCAGAAACGCGAAGGCGGATCGGACAAGCCCTGGCACAAGAAGCGCGAAGGCGGTTCGGATCGCCCATTCCAAAAGCGTGAAGGTGGCTCGGATAAGCCATGGCAGAAAAAGCGCGAAGGCAGCGAGAGCCGCCCGTATCAAAAACGCGAGCGCAGCGAAGGTGGTGGTAACCGCTTTGCCGGTGCGAAGAAGCCCTGGGCTGGCAAGCGTCAGGACGGTGATAAGCCGTTCCGCCGCCGTGACCGCGACGCCGCTTAAGCTTTAAACAATTTTAAAAGCCCGCCGGGTTCAACTGTAGCGGGCTTTTTATTGCTTTTTTTCCGGCACCTTTGACAAATCATTTGCGATAATCTATACCCGTTTTGATCAAAACAGGAACCAAAGACATGCAAACCTCAAGCAGGCTTAATCTTGTTACGGGCGAAATCACCGACCATATTCAGGCGGGTGATCACCGCCGCGATGTGGAGAAGGGAATTCCGGGCGCCAGCGATCCCAGGAATTTCGTATTCTATATTCCCGTTGAAGGCGACAAAGATGCGGGCGAACCGATGGAGTTCGTGCCCGGCACAAACAACACGAGCCATTTTCGCCGCGCTGCCAAACATGGTTTGGACAATTACTGGAAAGTCCGGCTTCAGAATGCTGTGCGCAAACCTTTCGTCGACGGCCCCAAAAAACTGATCATTCTTGATAATATTTTTGCCTATAAAGGCAGGGATTTGAATTTCGCGGAAAGACTCGATTTTAGGAAACTGCCGGAGGGCAGTAGTTTATGGCCGCTCAGAACATGGGTCCTTGGCAATAAAGGCCAGTTCACCGCTGCCGCAACGCACTCCGTACGCGATATTGTCCGGGAAATTAAAGATACGCGGACCATGTTTGTTGGCACAAGAAAATCTCTGAAAGACCATTTCTTTATCGCTCACGCAGGTGTCGTCACAGATATTGATCACTTTATTTATGATTTCCGTCCGCAGTCGCGTTATATTCCTAACTTGAATCGCACGGGCAGGCTCGTGATTGCACAGGAGCGCGAAGCCATCGGTGCTTTGTGTGCGAAGACAGCCGGACTTTATACAGATCTGTATGCAGGCCAAATTGGTCTTCCTATCCGCAATGAAGAAAAACCCGGCGTTTCAACGCCCAATCATATTGTAGGCATGCCGATTTTAATGCGTCTGCACGCGAACCCAAAAACGATTGCGCAAAAGGGCTCGAAAGGCCTGAAATGTAATTCCTTCGATAGCGATGATCAGCATCATACCGTGGTGACTCTGAATACCCACCCGGATGCCTACAGAGAAAGTGTTGTATTCAAGGCCGTAGAAAAACATTTGCTGGAAGGCAAAGATGTCTGGGTTGCGGCATCGCCGACGATAGAGTTTGATAAAGCGAGATCATTGGTCGAGGCACCAACCGAGGGTCATCTAAAATGGGGTGCGCTGAACCTTGTTGTCTCGCACAAGGAACAATTCATGCCTGCCGCCCCGCAGCCGCCGCTTCCGGCCTCGCTGCGCCGGTAACTTTTAAAGCGCCGCCGGTGTGAACAACCGCAGCGACGGCGGCAGGTAAGCGGGTGTTTGCCCCTCCATCAGGGTTTTGATGGCTTCGATGGATTCGACCACCGCTTTCAGCTCATACGGTTTAGAAATGTAGCCGAACGCGCCGTCATGCGGCACGCGCCATTCTTCGCCGCTGCCTGTCACGTACAAGGACATGATTCCCATATCGGAAAAAAGTTTCTGGGCCAGTGCTGGCCCTGTTTGCCCGTCGGCGAGATTGATATCGATGAGCGCCAGGTCGGCTTCATGGCAGCGGGCCATGGCGTACGCGCTTTTGAAAGTGGATAAGGGACCAATGATTTTATGACCGGCTTCGTTCAGAGCATATTCAAGGACCAAAGCAACGCCGGGTTCGTCTTCAACCAGGAGAATATTCATGTCGGGCTCTTTTTTATGCGGTTTTTTGTACGGGCGAGAACTTCAAGAACTACCATTCTACGCGTCTTTCGTAAGGGGCGTATTTCGGGAATGTATCAGTTTTGAAACAGTTGGGAGAATGGTGGCGGTGCAGGGATTTGAACCCCGGACACAAGGATTATGATTCCTCTGCTCTACCACTGAGCTACACCGCCAAGGTGTCCCGTTTTATGGCCTTTCCCGCCCGAATTTGCAACCCCGTTATTGAGAATTCCCGGTCCCGCTGATCCAGCCGCCGCCGAGAACGCGGCTGCCGGAATAAAACACGGTGGCCTGGCCGGGCGAAATGCCGTATTGTGGCGCGTCCAGCGTAATTTCCGCGCCGGTTTCAGTTTTGCGGATTGTTGCCGCGACGGGTTTCATGGAAGAGCGGAATTTCAGTTCGATCGGCTGGGCCGCGCCGTTCATCTCGTACAACCAGTTGCAGTCCTTCACGTGCAGAACATTTTTTGCCAAGGCCTCTTTCGGGCCGACGATGACCTGATTTTTCGCGGGGTCAATGCGCAGCACATAAAAAGGATTGTTGTCCTCGTTGTGGCCGCCGCCAATTCCCAGACCTTTGCGCTGGCCGATGGTGAAATGGATGATGCCGTTATGTTTCGCCAGCACACGGCCATCGACATGCACGATTTCGCCGGGTTTCTCCGCTTCGGGGCGGATCTTCTTGACGATTTTCGCGTAGTCGCCGCCGGGCACGAAACAAATGTCCTGCGAATCCGGCTTGTCGGCGGTGAGCAGGCCAAGACGCTCCGCGTGTTTCCTCGTGATGTCCTTCGTCCAGCCACCGAGCGGAAACCTGAGGAAATCCAGTTGATCCTGCGTTGTCGCGAACAGGAAATAGCTCTGGTCTTTCGTGTCATCAATCGCGCGGTGAAGTTCTGAATTGTCGTTGCCACTTTTGCGCTGCACATAGTGGCCGGTGACCATGCAATCGGCCCCTAAATCATGCGCGACGGCGAGGAGGTCACGGAATTTGACGCTTTGATTGCAACGCACGCAGGGGATGGGCGTTTCACCGCGGATGTAGCTGTCGGCGAAATCATCGATGACGCTTTCGCGGAAATTGCTTTCATAGTTCAGGACGTAATGGGGGAAGCCTCTTCCTTCCGCCACGCGCCGCGCGTCGTGGATGTCCTGGCCGGCGCAGCAGGTTTTGGATTTGGAGGTGGCCTGGCCGTGGTCATAGAGCTGCAGCGTGACGCCGACGACGTCGTAGCCTTCCTCGTGCAGCAGGCTCGCGGCGACGGATGAATCAACGCCGCCCGACATGGCCACGACCACGCGGGTGTCTTTCGGTTCTTTCGCGATGCCGAGGCTGTTCAGGCTGCTTTCCGTCATGGCGGGGAATATAGGGTTTTATGGGCAGGAAAAGCAAATATACAGCGGCGATAGCATAAACCATTGGAATGACAGGGGAATTCGATTTCATCAGTTTGCTCGCTACTTTTTTAAATTTTGTCTGGTTATCGCTTTGAAATAAAAGAATTTTTGGTGGGCGAGGGGCGCGATCCGGGCGCGTTTCGGCTGTGTGAGGGCTGGGCGGTCTTATTCACGATGGGGTGAAAGGAGTGTAGGAGATACCGGGGGGAATGTAAAGGAATTAATTCCTAGTCAAGGTTGGTTTGTTGTTTCAGGCAATTGTTTTTGCTGAACGCCTGCGACTTCTTTCCATGAAGCGAGGGTGGAGGCATCTTTCGCAAGTTCTGACTGAACAATAAGAATAGCATCTTCGATTGCAGGATTTGGCGGCAAGGTGAATCCTTGCTCTGCGAGTGACTTGCGCAATTGCAAGAAAGCGGCAACACGGAGCGTGAGCGATTTTAACTGGTTCTCCCCGATTTTACCTTCTTGAGAAGACAATCCAAAGTTTCCAAATTTTCTTCTGAATCCTTCTTCATCCAGATCAAGATAATCGGTTTCGGCCAGGATGTAATCTTCGACGTTTCTTATCCTGGCCATTGCTGCCTCGCGAACAGGCATAGCGAGGCCATGAGAAAAAGCTTCCCACCAGTTGGAGCTATCGCTGCTGGCCATGATCAAACGGGTGTGGCCAATTTTTTGAATGACTTCTTCCAATGCCTGAAGAATTTCCCATGATTTTGGTTCTCGCACTACAGAAGTATTTGCTGCATTACCGGTTACGGCGCCGGAAAAGCCGGGCACGATTTTCTGACCTGGTTTTTTGTCGTTCATGTTTAAGTGTCTTCGTTTTTTTAATTCGAAAGTACCTTAAAGACGTCTTAAAATTATGACAAGATAAATAATATTTATATTCAATAACAATGCCTTATGTTCTCCCTTATGAAATTCTTTTATTTAACTATTGTGTTAATTAACTGAATGGTGTAATAATAGAGAAATGGACAGTTTCGCAGCATTATCTGACCCCAGCCGTCGCAGCATCATCGTGATGCTGGCGGAGAATGGTGAACTGACCGCCGGGGATATCGGCGGGCATTTTGAATTTACGGCGCCTGCGCTTTCGAAGCATTTGAAAATTCTGCGTGAGGCCAACCTTGTGCATATGGAGAAGCGTGCGCAGCAACGCGTTTATTCCGTGGACCGTGCCGGGATGCGGGAGTTGGAGGAGTGGATGCAGCAGGTGAACAGATTCTGGAGCCGGGGCATTGACTGTCTTGAGGATTTGCTGCGCGCCGAAGATGCGAAAAACAAAACTAAATCGAAAACCAAATCAAAACCAAAGAAGAGAAAGGACTAGGTCATGACACAGGCCCAAAAAACTTCAACACAGAAGAAGGAAGAGCAGAATTTATACGGCGTGAAGATCGCACCGGAGACGATACGCTTTGAGAGGGTATTGCCCGGGCCAGCGGAGCGGGTGTGGGAATATCTCACGGATTCCAAGAAGCGCGGCGAATGGTTCGCGGACGGGCCTATGGATTTGCGGGTCGGCGGCGAGGTGCGGTTTGAATTTCGCAATTCCGAGCTGAGCGGGCACGAAAATGATTATCCGCCGGGGAAAGAGAGCGCTGCGGATAAATGTGAAGATGATGACGCCAAAGATGATCATGGGTGCGGCAGCAAGCAGGGGCAGGGCGATGTGATGGTCGGCATGATTTTGCAGATTGATAAGCCGCGCCTGCTGAAGTTTACCTTCACATGTCACAACCTGCCGACGGAAGTTCAGTTCGAGCTGGAGCCGCGCGGGAAGGACACATTGCTGCGGATCATACACAGCAAGGTCACGAGCCGCGATGTCCTGATTGGCGTTACTGCGGGCTGGCAGACGCATGTCGGCATCCTGGCGGACAAGATGGCGGGCGTTAATCCGCAGCCTTTCTGGACAACGCACAGCGTGTTGGCGGCGGAGTATGAGAAGTTGTTCGGGTAAAAATCGGGATACCCATTAAAAAAGCCGGGGGCTATGAGGCTCCCGGCTTTTTCATGATTACGCGTCGATATTAAGCGGCTGCTTTTTTATCGGCTGGTGCATCGGTTGCACAAGATCCTTTGTCAGTGGAGCAGGCTTCCGCTTTATTGCCGTCAGCAGGGGCCGCTTCTTTAGAAGGGTTATTGGCTTCTGCAGGAGTGGGATTTTTGGGATCCTTCAGGTTTGCCGGAGCTTCTTTGTTTGCTGGCTGGTTCGTGTTCGATTGGTTTGTCATGATTTTATCTTTCTTGTTATGTTGACAGAGAGTTCGGGTTACTAACACGCGCCGTGAGGTTACGTCCCGAAAACTATTTTAATTAATCGTTTGCTATTGAGGGGGATAACGCGAACCGCTGCGGGCGATCCGGAATTATTTTCTCTTTTTGGTTTTCTTCTTCGAGATATCGACGAGCGCGTTGAAGCCGCCATAGGTCATGCGGTTGCAGTCGAAAGGCATGTTGTCCATGTCCATGCTATCGGTCAGGCGCTTGTCGGCCATGACTTTTTTGTTCACGCTATCGCGGTGTTTGCGCGATTTGTAGACGATGTAGGAAAAAACGACCGTTTCGCCGGGGCGGGGTTTCGCCAGCTTGGTGAAGGGCACGCCCATTTTCACCTTGAGGTCCTCGCCGACGGTTTCCATGTATTCCAGCGCGCCATGCTCCATCCAGATTTTTCCGGCTTTTTGCGCAAGCTTTTTATATGCGCCGAGTTTCTTGCGCGGAATGGTGAGTACAAATCCATCAATATAGCGGGCCATGGCGGGTCTCCTTTTGGCGGGTTTTCGGGTTGTTGTTCTAAACGCTTACCACCCGGTTTTGGTTCCCGGGAGGGCGACCACGAGGCCGTCGAGGGCTTTGGTCAGTTTTACCTGGCAGCCAAGGCGCGATTCATCGCGGATGTCCCAGGCGGTGTCGAGGATGTCGACCTCCTCATCGCTTTGTTCGTTGTCCTGTCCCTCGACGCGGGTTTTCCAGCCGGGATGCACGTAGACATGACAAGTGGCGCAGGCCATCGAGCCGCCGCATGCGCCCTCGATGCCGGGGATTTTGTTTTCGGTGGCGGCCTGCATGATGGAGATGTTGTCGTCGACGGTGATGGTCTGGGCGGAGCCGTCGGGCCGGAGGAATGTTATTTCAGGCATTTTTTCTTTCGGGAGCTTTCTTCTGGTTGAGGCGCGCGGTGATTTTCTCCCACGCGGCGAGGAATTTTTCAATGTCGTTTTCGGTGGTGGCCCAGCCGGTGGAGACGCGCAATACGCCGGCGGAAATGTCAGGGGCGACGCCCATGGCCTCCAGCACGTGACTGGATGTCACGCGGCCCGAGGAACAGGCGGAACCGTTGCTCAGGGCAATGCCTTCGAGGTCGAACGCCATCAGGAGGGTTTCGGACGCGGCGCCGGGCAGCGAGAAAAGCGTGGTGTTGGAAATACGGGGTGCATTCACAGAATGAATAACCACTGCGTTTCCCCCTGTATTTATTTTACATAATTTTAATTCTAATTTAACCTGAAGTTCTTTCGTGTGGGAGATGAATTTTTTAAGGTCGGCGGCGGCTTTTTTCGCCGCTGCGCCGAAGCCCGCGATGCCTGCGGTGTTTTGCGTTCCGGCGCGGGCTTTTTTCTCCTGCCCGCCGCCCCCCAGCAATGTGGGCGTGATGCCGCATAGATTAAGGACAAGCGCGCCGACGCCTTGCGGTCCGCCCATCTTGTGCGCGGAGAGCGTGAGGAAATCGACATGGCTAAGGCGCATATCGATGACCATGCGGCCCGCAGCCTGCACGCCGTCGCAATGGACAAGCGCGCCGTGCTGGCGGGCGAGGGCGGAGATGTCGGCGGTGGGCTGGATGACACCGGTTTCGTTGTTCACCAGCATGACGGAGACAAGCCCGGTTTTCTTTTTCTTCAGCAAAGTTTCCAGCGCGGCGAGGTCAATGACGCCATCGGGTGTCACGGGAATTTTTTCGGCGTTGGGCGCTGCTTCGAGCACAGACGGGTGTTCAATCGCAGAAACAAGAATGCGTTCATTCGCAAAATGACGCAGCACGGTGTTGTTGCCCTCGGTCGCGCCCGAATTGAAAATCACCTGCGCGGCGGGGGCGTGGACGAGGGCGGCGACGTCCTCGCGCGCGTCCTCGATAATTTTGTACGCGGCGCGACCGAGGGAATGGACAGACGATGCGTTGTGCGGTGCGTTCATCGTTTCCATCACGGCGCGCGCGGCTTCCTCGCGTAGCGGAGATGTCGCGTTGTAGTCGAGATATGTAATGTTTTCGTAATTCTTTTTCATAATGCAAATGTAAAAAACGCGGTGGATTTTTGTAAGTTTTTCGCGCGGAATTTCAATATCCGCACCCGCTTACACATAGCGATTATCCACAAATTTATCAACATGTTACGATAATTTTATAGACATTCCGATTCGGGTGCCATATAGAAAGGGCAAGTAACGGTACCAGAGAAGTTTAAACCCTTCTCGTTTTAAAAAAAATGCCGCCCGACAAAATCTACGGGCCTTTCGTAAGGGGACTACATGCCAGAAGTTATTTTCAATGGCCCAGCCGGTCGCATTGAAGGCCGCTATTCTCACTCCAAGACAAAAAACGCCCCGCTCGCGCTGATCCTTCATCCGTCCCCCGAACATGGCGGCACGATGAACAACAAAATCACTTATATGATGTTCCAGGCTTTCACCGCGCGTGGCTTTTCGACGCTGCGTTTTAATTTCCGCGGCGTAGGAAGATCACAAGGGATTTTCGATCGCGGCGAAGGCGAGCTTAGCGACGCCGCTTCGGCACTCGACTGGATGCAGGAAATCAACTCGAATGCGCCCTATGCGTGGATTGGCGGTTTCTCGTTCGGTGCGTGGATCGGCATGCAGTTGCTGATGCGCCGCCCGGAAATTCACGGCTTCATCTCCATCGCCCCGCCGGCCAACACGCAGGACTTTACGTTCCTTGCGCCGTGTCCGACGTCCGGTCTGGTTGTTCAAGGCCAGAAAGATGATGTGGTCACCGAGCCCGAAGTCAGCACGTTCGTTGACAAGCTGCACCAGCAAAAGGGCATCAAGATCGATTACCGCGTCATTCCGGGGGCCAACCACTTTTTCCATGGCCACACGGATACGCTGATCGGTCATGTGCATGATCACCTCGACAAAGCGCAGGGCGGCCTGAAGATCCAGAACCAGCAGCTGGCCGCTGCGGAATAACTTCTTACGTCATTGCGTGCGTTAGAGAAGCCATCCAGAAAAATGGATTGCTTCGTCGGCTTTTGTCTTCTCGCAATGACGGGGTTTGATAGTCAGGCGGCTTTTTTATTTGTCAAAACGCGCGCGCCTGTGCTACGTATTCACATAATCATTAACTGAGTTGAAGAGTGAGGACAGGCATGCCGAGATTAGAAAACTGGTTTTCCAAAGAGGAGCCGTTGAATGTATTCCGGATTACGGGAGATGTTTACGACCGTGAAGGATACACCAACGGCGAGCGCGTACATACCAACACTCTTGCTGGTGTTGAAGGCGATTCAACAGTCGTTACCTCAAGCGGTACAAAATATATACTTGGTGAGATACACCCGGACTGGAACCATGTTCCCAATCTTAAGGCCAATTTGTTTAATGCATTGGCTCAGCCAGCGTCTGCGCCTGTTGAGGCGGCGCCTGCACCCGCAGCGCCTGTGTTGAGGCTGGCGCCCCATACTCCTGCCGGTTCTGTCAGAGTTTCCATCCCCGGGGTTACCCCGCCGGAAGCCTAAGCGGCTTTGCGGTTCTGTGCGGCTTCACGCACTTCATCGACATGGCCGTCGACTTTCACGTTGCGCCAAGCCTGCGCGATTTTTCCCTGTTCATCGATGAGGAACGTCGAGCGCTCGATGCCCATGTATTTTTTGCCCATCATGGATTTTTCTTTCCAGACGCCGTAAGCCTCGCAGACTTTGCCGTCTTCGTCGGAGCCGAGCGGGAAATTCAAATCATATTTTTTCCTGAATTTGTCGTGGCTTTTGACGCTGTCCTTTGAAACGCCGATGACGGCGATATTCAAATCATTAAATTTTTTGATCTGGTCGCGGAATCCGCAGGATTCAGTCGTACAACCGGGAGTGTCGTCCTTGGGGTAGAAATATATGACCAGTTTGCGGCCTTTGAAGTCAGACAGCGAGACCTTGCCGTTGCCGTCGGTGGGCATGGAAAAGTCGGGGGCAGGGTTGCCGGGTTTGAGGTCGGACATAACTCTCTCCTTATGCGTTAAGATCTTCTACCAAATGGTGTTTTTTCGCGGACAAGTCAATATCCGCCGTAGCCAAAACCGTTTCGCCCCTTTAGAAATAGGGGTATAACAAGAGAAAATCCTGCCGGAGCAATCGTTTGAAGCCAAAGATCCGTTTTTTTAACTGGAAGAAAGCCAAGACCCTGCTGGAGGCCCTGCTGCTGGTCGCGCTTGTTTTTGGCCTATTGATCGGCGTCTTTTTCTGGCGCGTTTCAACCAAGCCGCTGGATATGGCCTTCGCCAAGCCTTATGTCGAACGCGCGCTCGCAAACCCGCAGCGCGGCATTACCACAAAAATGGACAGTCTTATGCTGCACTGGCCGGAGCTGGGCGGATCGTTGTTGCTGGATATTCACGGCGCGCGGATTTATGGGCCGGATAAAAACCTGATTGTTGAAATCGACGAGGCGTCGCTGACGCTTTCGAAGGCCGGGCTTCTTATCGGTCGTATCCTGCCGATCGGTCTTGTTCTCAAAAATCCGGAACTGACGCTGATCCGTACGAAAGAAGGAAAGATCGATATCGGTTTCGGCGATACGGTGCGCAAGAAAGAGGTCGAGGAACAGACTGACCTTACCGGGCGCATTCTTGAATACATCGCGCGGCCTGGCGCGCAGACGGGCTCGCCGCTTGCGACACTGAAGATGCTGGAGATCCGGAATGCGCAGGTGAATGTCGAGGACCAGAAGGCCGGCGTTTCCTCGTTCCTGCCGCAGGTGGATGTGGTGTTTCAAAGCACGGATGAGGGGCTGGATTCAGACCTTTATGTGAATTTCGACGATCTGCCGGAATGGCCGTCGCACCTGCGCGCCAGCTTTGTCATTCCGTGGGAAAAGCGCGATGTCGTGGTCGATGCGAGTTTAGAGAATTTCGACGTGACGTTCCTGGCCGATAAAATCCCGGCGCTGTCCATTCTTGACGGTCAAAGCATCGAGGTTGATGGCAGGCTTTACGCGGTGCTCGACAAAAATTTCGTGCCGCAGCAGGCGCAACTGATGGCGGTTTCATCGGGCGGATCGCTGATGATCCCCGAATTTTCGGCGGAGCGGGTGGGCTACAAGGATTTCTCATTCGAACTGCTTTACAACGTCGATGCAAATGCGCTGGCGCTGCGCAACACACGCGTGACGTTGAAGGGCGTGACAGTCAATGCCGAGGCGTCGTTCGAGGTGACGGACACGCAGCTGAAGGGGCCGCTGAAATTTTCGATCGCCGAGATGAAGCAATCGCAGATCAAGCCGCTGTGGCCCAAGGCGCTGGAGGGCGACAATGCCGAGGAATGGATCGTCGAGCGCCTGGGGGACGGTACGTTCCATGACGTGTATGCGATTGTCGATTTGTTCGCCGTGCGCGGGCAGGAGGTCTGGGAATACGGTGCGCGCGATGCGCAAGCGGCGTTCAAATTCGAGAATATGTCGGTCGATTACCGTTCGCCACTGACGAAGGTGACGAAAGCCAAGGGTAAGGGCGCGTTCAAGCTGGCGGAGGAAAAACTGGATGTCGCCATCGACGAGGCGATGATTGCCGACATCAAGGTGACGGAGGCGCAGCTGGAATTCGTCAACATCATCGAAAAGGGCAAAGGCCGGGCGGATCTGCGCGTCAAGGTCGAGGGGCCGTTGAAAACCGGCCTGGAGTATCTGACGCTGGAGCCGATCCATCTCAAGCATGATTTCGACCTGACGAAGGTTAAAGGCAACACGAAGGCCACCATCAATATCAATTTCCCGGCGCACAAGGATCTGCGCGTGGCGGATGTGAAGGTGAACGCCGAGGGCGTGATGAGCGATGTGACGCTGCCGGGTGTGATGAAGAACCTGGTGCTGACGGGCGGGCCGCTGGATTTCACGGTGAAGGACAACCAGTTCCGGCTGGCGGGCGAGGCGAAGATCGAAGGGCAGGCCGCGAAAATCGATTACCGTGAATTCCTGAACAGCGAGGGGCAGGATTACAAAAGCAAGGTGACGGCGACGCTGGTGGTGGACGAGAAGATGCGCGGACTGATGGGGATGGATCTCAGCGAGTTTTTGACGGGCGATGTTCTGGTTGACGCGGTGTACACGGAATATAAAGGCGGCAAGGCGGAGGCGGATCTCAATGTGGATCTGAAGCCCGCGCTGCTGTTCTTTACACCGTTCGGCTATGAGAAAAAGCCGGGCGTGGCGGGGAGCGCGGTGTTCAAGGCGGGGCTGCAGGACGGCAATCTGAAATCCATCGCCGGGCTGAAGGCGACGGCGCCGGAGCTGGATATCAAGAACGCGAAATTTACTTTTGATGAAAAGAACAAGGAAACGAGGCTGTCCAGCGGCGAGGTGCCGAATTTCGCCGTCGGCGAGACGGCGGCAAACCTCGATTTCAAGGTCGATGCGACGGGCCGCTATATCATCAACATCAACGGATCGTTTTTTGACCTGCGGCCGTCGCTGGCGAGCGAGGACGCGGAAGTTTACGAAGAACCGGCGATGCGGATTTCCATCAAGGCGGATCGCATCCGTGCATCCGACATGGAAACAATCCGGCAGGGGAATCTTTTTGTCGATATCGATGCTGAAGGGCATTTTAACACGCTGACGCTGAGCGGTGTTGCAGGGAAGGGCGATGTATCGATTAATTATAAACCCGACGATTCCGGCAAGCGCGTGTTCCGCATGGAAGCGGGTGACGCGGGCGCAACGCTGCGCGCGTTCGGCGTGTATGAGAATATCATCGGCGGCAAGCTGGATATTTA
>Ga0247727_10012187_pt1 | contig 14818 bp, 3 predicted proteins | sample WisWelCaveWW1625_FD_202498 | JGI IMG/M metagenome (GOLD analysis project Ga0247727, IMG submission 202498) | Biofilm microbial communities from Wishing Well Cave, Virginia, United States - WW16-25 | ecosystem: Environmental > Aquatic > Deep subsurface > Groundwater > Cave microbial mat | place... | reverse complement strand
GCCGGCCCTTCCGCACGTGATCCGCCGCGATGTTTCCCGCGATGTCTCCAGAGATCATCGCAATGCACACCCCCCCGCCGTTCGAAGCCATCACCATGCCCGCGGCGTCTCCGGCGAGCATGATCTTCCCGCGCACCGTCTCGCGGATCGGCCCCGACGCAGGTACCCACCCGCCGCCGCGCGTGCAGACCTCGCGCACGTCGTACCGCTTCGCGAACGCCTCCATGAGCGGCAGGAGATTGACTTTGCCCGAAAGCTGCGGCTGAACGCCAAGGCCGATGTTTGCGCCGCCCGTTTTCGGGATCATCCAGGCGTAGCCGCCGGGCGCGACCGTTCCGAAATACAGGTCGACCACCCCCTCGAAATCGCCCTTGACATCCCAGTAGATGCATGGGCAGATCACTTTGGGCGTGGGGATGCCCATTTTCTCCCGCACCACCGAGTGGGGCCCGTCGGCGCCGAGCACGGCGGGCGCCTCCAGGCGCTGCCCGTCGTAGGTTTTCACCCATCCGTCCCCGGCATCGACGACGCGCCTCTTCATCGCGAACACCGCGCCCGCGCGCATGGCGCGCGCTGCGAGGAACTGGTCGAACGCGGCGCGCGACGTCGAGTACCCCGCGAACGGCAGGTCGTACTTGCGCCCTTTTGGCGAGATGCACCGGGTGATGCTCCACTCGCGCTTCTTGACCCAGCCGGGGATGTCGAAGAGCGTGTCGACGTTGTTGACGCGGGGCATCAGCGCCTTCACTTCGTCGTTCGTCGGCATGTACTCGCCGCACTGGTACGGTACGCCGATGGTGCTGCGTTTGTCGAGGACGAGAACGCGCAGGCCGCGCTCGGCGGCCGTGAGCGCCGCTGACGAGCCGGCAGGCCCTCCCCCCACGACGATGAGGTCCCACTTCTCGGAGGCGAGCCCGCGGTCGCCAAGATTTCCCTTCGCAAGCGCGTCGACTTCCTCCGCCGTGCACGACGGCGAAAGCTCCGCGTCGTCCGCGGAGTCGTCGGCGTCTTCGAGGAGTGCGGCTTCCGTGCCGACGGACATGGGGGCTCAGCGCCCCCGTTGCGCGAGGTCGTCCGCGAACTCCATCAGTTCGTCCTTGGCCTTCGAGGGCGGCACGCGCGAAAGGGCCCGCTTCGCGGACTCCGCGTGCTTGCGCGCGACCTCGCGGCAGTGCGCCTCGGCCCCCGTCGCGCGGACGATCCGGAGGGCGCGCGCGACGTCCGCGTTTGGCGGCGGCCGCTTGTTCGACGCGATCACGCGGCGCAGGATTGCGCGGTCCTTCTGCGGGGCGTTTGACAACGCGAAAATCAGCGGGAGCGTCACCTTCCCCTCGCGGAGGTCCTTCCCCACGGGCTTTCCAAGCCGCTTGCCGTCGGAGCATGCGTCCAGCGTGTCGTCCACGATCTGGAACGCGAGGCCGACCTGCCGGCCGTACCGGCCGAACGCCGCGACCTGCGGCTTCGGCGCACCGGCGGCCATCACGCCCACCTTGACGCCCGCCTCAAACAGCGCCCCGGTCTTGCGCCCGATGATTTCGAAGTACTCCTTTTCGGAGAGGGCTGCGTTCCCGGTGTGCCGCAGGTCCTGGATCTCGCCGATCGCCATGTTCATGCAGGCGCTGTTGATCGTCCCGAGGAAGTCCACTCCGTAATTGGAGATGAGCTTGAACGCGGCGGTCATCAGGTAGTCCGCGGCGATGAGCGACCGACCGATCCCGAAACTTTCATGGGCGGAGGGCCGGCCGCGCCGCACCTCCGAACGGTCGGAAATGTCGTCGTGGATCAACGTCGCGGTGTGGATAACCTCGATGGCCGCCGCCGCCGGCACCGCCTTACGGACTCTCTCGCCGTTGGCCGCCAGGTACGAGAGCAGTACGAGGGCGGGGCGGACGCGCTTGCCCCCCGACCCGACCACGTAATTCGCGATGCCCGTGAGGGTGCGCTCGTCGCCTTCGACGGCGCGGGCGATGGCGCGGTCGACGAGGCCCAATTCGCGCGTAATGAAATCGAACATCAAGGCGGCCTCCGCGGGCCATCCTGGGTTGCGTATTTAGGGGTTTTCCGCGAACGTCGCGCCGCCTGTCGCGGGCGCCATCGCGAGGAGGGCCTACTCCTCTTCGCCGCCCCGCTTGGGCGCCGCATCCGGCTCGGGGCGAGCCGGCTTCTCGGGTGGGCCGGGCCCGGCCTGGTGTTCCCTGGGCCTGCGCAACATGGCGAAGGCCGCGAAGGCAAGGGCGGCCACGGCCAGGAGCGCGAGCGCCGCGTAGGGGGGCGCCGGCGTGTCCACCGCCAAGCTGACCTGCACGACCGAGCCGAGCTGTCCAAGCGTGGCGCCGGCGGCGACGAGGTCTGCGCGCACCGCCTGGTTTCCAAGCCCCGTCGCGGTCCAATTCGCGCCCACTGCAACGCTTTCGCCGGCCGCAAGCGTGACGTTCAGGCGGTGCACCTCCGCGCCGCCGACATAGAACACGAGCGTGGCGGTGCCTTCGGCCGTCCCGTTGTTCGTCACTCGCACCTCAAACCTCACCGGATCACCCGGGCCGACCGTGGACGGTGCGGCGGTAAGGTTGGAGATGTGAAGGCTCGCCCGCCCCGCCTGCGCGAAGGGGACTGCAAAGGTGACCTCGTTGTTGGTGAGGTCTGCATCGGAGCTTCCGGCCGGCACATCCACGGACACGGTAATCAGCACCGAAAGGGTCCGCACGCCCGAGGTGTCCCACTCGAAGGAGGCGCTGAAGGAGGCGCTCGGCGCGAGGGCGGGGACGGGGATGGTGCCGAGCGTGTTCGCGCCCCACGAGAGCGTGAGAGTTGCCGGCAGTGCGGTCGCCGTGCCTTCGTTTCGCACGACGGCGGTGATGGTTACCGCGTCGCCGGCCGTGGGGTTTATCGGGGAGAATGCGGGGGCGTCCACCGTAAGGTCAGGGACGGTGGGCGAAAGCAGCGTGAAGCTCGCCGAGCGCGCGTTGTTGAGTTCGTTGTCCTCGTCAAGCGTGCGGCCCGCATCCACCTCGACGAGGATCGAGTGCGAGCCCGGCGTACCGGCCCCGACCGTAAAGTTGAACACGAACACCTGCGAGCCGTTCGCGGGAATGGCGGGGACGGCGACGCTGCCAAGGGAGCGGCTCTGCGTGGCTTCCGTGACCTCGAGGAGGACGGCGCCGGAGTAGCCGACGCCGATGTTCGCGACCGAGATGGTAATGGAGGCGGTGTCCCCCGGCCGGTACGAGGTTTCGGCAATTGAAAGCGCCGTAAGGCTGAGGTCGGGGCGCGGTGGCCGGAGCACGCCGATCTGGACGGAGGCGTTGTTGTTCGACTCCTGGAATTCGTCCGCGGCGCCAAGCGCGTCGACCCACGCTCGCAGGAGGTGCGCGCCTAGAGCGAGCGCCGGCGGCACGGACCAATTCGCGCTGAAGTTCAGGCTCTCCCCGCGCGCGAGGCTCACGGGGAAGCTCCAGACCGCCGAGCGGTTCAACGAGGTGACCGAGCTTGCGTTGTCCAGGTAGAGCCATGCCTCGACCGCGCCTACAAAGGCCGCACCCCGGTTCTCGACGGTGAGCGTGAGGTTCAGCACCCCACCCCCGGTGCCGGCGGCCGGGTCGGCCGCAAGCTGCGCCGCGACAAGGTCGGGGCGGTCCTCAATCGTCACGACGGCGATGACGCTGTTGTTGCTTTCCACGTCTTCCGCGATGGCGTTCGTCGGGTCCACCGCGATCGTGAGCGCATAGGAGCCCGCCGGGATGCCCGTCGAATCAAACGTGAGTGTGTAGTTCGCCGCCTCGCCGGAGAGCAGCGGCCCCGCATCGAAGGTGCGGTTGCCGAAAAGCGGGTGGCCGCCGTCCACAATCACGGTCGAGACCGAGTCTCCCGCGCCCACATTGCGCACGCTTCCGTTCACGACAAAGGCGTCGCCGGCGAAAATCAGGCCGGGGGGCGCGTCGGCGCTCGCGACCACGAGGTCGGGCAGCGCCACGGTGGTCACGAAGGTGACTTGGAACGCGCGCGAGTTGTTGTTCTCGAAGCTCTCGGCCTCGCTGTTGCCGGTGTCAACGTTGGCGGTGAAGCCGTGAGGCCCCACCGGATAGCCTCCCGATGGGAACGACAGGTTGGCAAGGAACATGTCGTTCCACGAAATCGCCGGCACGCTGATGTTTGCGACTTCGAGGAGCGAGGTGTCGTCCACGACCGCGACCCACACCGGCCCGCCGGCGTTCCCAAACCCACCGTTGCGCACCTGGACGGTGAGGTCGACGGGAGTGCCGATCAAGGTGGCCGGCTGGCCGAGCGTGACGGACGCTGGAGCCAAGTCGGGGAGCGCGTTGTCCGCGAAAATCATCGTGTAGATGAAGCCGGCCGTCGAGTGGTTGATGCCGGTCTTGTTGTCATGAACGCTGAGGGACAGGAAGTAGGTGGCATTCAGGTCGGCGAAAGCGAGGTCGCGGCTGATGTTGTCGGAGGTCTGCAGCGGCCGCGCCATCTCCACGGTCCAGCGCGAGGCCGCCCAGCGCGAGCCTGCGGACACATCGCCGCGGCCGCCGGTGGGCGGGTTAAGCACGTACCCGGGGACAACGGTGCCCCTCGGCATGGAGGTCGAGTTGAAGGAGAGCCAGTTGATCACCGAGGCGTCGCCCCCCGCGATGTGCCGAGCGCTTTGGTTGAGGGGGACGGAACTGTTGAGGAACGCCGGGCGCTCGCCGTAGGCCGTGGTGGCGGTGTTGTTCACAAACGGGTCGGGACCGTCCCCGTGCCACCCGCCGGTCGAGCTCCCCGTGGTCTTCGAGGCGCTGTCCACGTAGCGGTCGTCGGCAAAGGCGAGCGGGGCGGTGCGCGACGACGACCATGCCCACGCGTCGAGGAGGCCCGCCTCCGTGCGCATTTCGCTCACGGCACCGGTGTGGCAAAGGGGGCCGCAACCGGCCGACGAGAAGTTCTGTTCGAGGCTCGTGCCGTCGTCAAGGACGAGCGCTACGCCGTCGTCGCCCCACTCAGTGCGGGTCCAGTTTCCGCCCGCGGTGGCGTTGTCGACAAGCTGCCATGCGTCCCTCGAGAAGTCTTCGGTGGCGTCGCCCCATTCGATGAGGAGGTAGATCGTGGTGGAGTCATAGAGGGCCCTCACGCCGATGCCTGATCCGAGCGGGAAGGAGCCGGAGCCACCGAAGGCGGGGACCTCAACCTGCGCCGCGGCCGACCAGACCCCGTCGACCGCGCCGTCGAGCAACGGCGCGGAAGGGGCGGGAGCGGCGATGATCGTGTTTCCGTCATAGGTCGGTGGCAGGTTGGGAAGCGCTAGGGGCACTGGAGTGGCGGCGAGCACGCCGGCGAGGGCAAGGAGCGCCACCGCGACCGCGCGAAGGGGGGTTGCCTTGTTACGATTGCGCTTCGAGAAACCGCCCCCCAAAGAGAACGGGCTGGCAACCCGGCACGCGAGTTAAAAGAATTGCGATATGCAAGTAGGATCCCCGAGCGCCCAAGCTTGGACTGCACGAGGCGGGGGAGGTTTAATCCGATCCCTGCCCGCTTGTCGGCGCGTGAAAACTCCCGCCGCGCCCCCCAAAGCCGGGTCCGACCAGACGCCGACGATTCCCCTTGAATCGAAGGATGAAGACCGGTGGGAGCGCTCGTCGCGAATCGCGTGGATCGACCTCCCGCGCGTGGCGAAGACGCGGCTGCTCGTCGTGGGTGCCGGCGCGCTCGGCAACGAGGTCTGCAAGAACCTCGCGCTGTCCGGATTCACCCGTTTCACGCTTGTGGACATGGACCGGGTGGTGTTCTCCAACCTCAACCGATGCCTGTTTTTCACGGAAGGCGACGCGCGGGCGAGGGAACTGAAGGTAAACGCCGTGCGCCGCGGGTTGCTCGCGATCAACGCGAGCGTGCAGGTCGAAACTCACGCCGACCGGATTGAAAACCTGCCCGAAGGAATCTTCCGCGAGCATGACCTCGTGCTCGGGTGCCTTGACAACGCGGCCGCGCGGATCCATGCAAACGGCCACGCGTTCTTCGCGGGCCGGCCCTACATCGACGGAGGGACCCTCGGGATGGTCGGAAAGGTGCAAGTCGTGCGCCCGCCCGACCCGCCGTGCGTGCAGTGCGGGATGAACAAGACGCACATGGCCGAGGTCGCACGCCGGTATTCTTGCTCGGGTTCGGGGATGACCTACGTGGAGGCGCCGGTGGCCGCGGAGGTCACGACCACGGCGGTCGTAGCGGCCGTCCAGTCGCGCGAGGCGCTGAAGCTTGCAAGCGGGCGCGCGGCGTCCGTGATTCAGCACCTCTGGTACTACGACGGGCTGAAGGGCACGGCCGAGGTGCTGCGGGTGCAGCCAAGTCCAGCGTGCCCGATGCATACTGCTCAGGGCGCTCCGTAGGACAAGGCTTTAAACGGCCTCCAACGATGGAACGGGGCGACTCCAGGTATCCCGTTTCGCAAGGCTCGCAGGCCTCGCCTGGAGAGAGCAAAGGAGGCGGCCCCCTGGCAAAACGCGACACGCGCCTTGACGCGATCAAGTACCAGGAGATGCTGAAGGCGCAGCAAGCCAAGAAGCGTGCGACCGAGGAGCAGGCGAAAGAAGAGGTCGACAAGCTCTCGAAGCTCGTGGCGGGCCTGCGCCAGATGGGGGTGCAGGGGAGCGAGGCCGAGACGGAGGTTGACAAGGCCAACGCCGCGCTGCGCGAGAAGGACTGGACGCGGGCCTTCAACGCGGCGGAAGGCGGGATCACGGCCGGCCAAAAGGCCGCGGCCGCCGCGGCGCGGCCGCAGGTCGAGGCCGCGGTCCAAAAGGTCCACGCGGTCGAGAATATCGGAGTCCCGGCCGACGAGCTGGTCCCCCTCGTGCAGGAAGCGCGAAACCTCGTGGAGGAGGGGCGCTATTTGGAGGCGCTGCGCAAGGCGCAGGAGCTCCGCGCGAAGGCTCTGCAGCTTGGCCGCGCGCAGATGGAGGAGGCCATTTCGAGCCTCAACGACATGCTCGAGGACGACCGGCGAAAGGGCGTCGAGGTGGCGGCGCCAATCCAGCTGCTCGACAAGGCCCGGCGGCTGCTCGCCGGCGGCGACGTGGACTTCAACCAGGTCATCGACGTGATTACCGTGCAGGCGCCCGCGGCGCGCGAGTCGGCGCTGCGGGGCGAGGCGGCGCTGGGGGCCCAGGAAGGCCCGACCGAGGTGCGTGTGGAGGCGGAGGACAGGGAGGCCGTCAAGCGCGCGGTGGAGGAGTCGTTTAGAATCGCCGACGAGGACATTGCGACCGCGAGTTCGCTGAAGGCGAATGTGTCCGTCGCCGAAAAGGAGCTCGCGCGCGCCAAGTCCGCATTCGACGCCGACGACCTCAAAGCCGCGCGGGCCGGCGCGCGCCGGTCCATCGTCGCGGCGCAGATGGCGGCGCGCAAGGCCGTGCTCGGCATCCTGCAGGACGCCTCGCAGGATGTGCGGAAGCTGCGCCTCGGCGGGGTGAATGTGACGGACCCGCGCAAGAACCTCGCCCTCGCGAAGGCGCGTCTCGCGGAAGGCGATTTCCGCGAGTCGTACGGCATCCTCGACGAGCTCCTCAAGCGCACCGCCACCATGCGCGAGGAGCAGCAGAAAATCATCAAGGAAGTCGACTCCACCTACGACCAGCTGCTGAAGCTCACGGACACGCTGCTCGTTCCGCTCGACGCCGTCGAGGCGCTCGAGGAGGCGCGCAACCACGCGCGCCGGGGGGATGTGGAACGCGCGCAAGGCGCCTTGAAGCGCGCGGTGACGGCCGGGCGCGACTTCTGGAGCGCGGTCGGCAAATCGGTGCTCGACCGCGTCCGCGACCTCGTCCTGCAGTCGCGCGAGATGGGCGGGCAGGTCGGCGCCGTGCGCAACGAATTCACGCAGGCGCGCCAGCAGCTTGACGAAGGCAAGTTCCAGCCGGCGCTGAACACGACGCTGAGCACGACACGCACCCTCAAAGGAGTCTCGGCCGCCTACCAGGAGGCGCTCATGCTCGCCGCAATGAAGTGGGTGGACGTCGAGACCGCGCGCAAGCTTGGGCTGCTCCAGGCGGCCGACGAGAAGGCGCTCGAGGAGGAGTCCGTCGCGTGGCGCGCGCTCACGACCGAGGCGGGGGCCAAAAGCGGCGAGCAGGCCGAGAGCGATTTCAAGGCGCACCGGGAGCGCCTTTCGGCCATCCGCTACGACTTCAAGGCCGAGCAGGAGCGGTTCCAGAGGCTGGTGCGCCGCACCCTTGACCTCGAAAACGAGGTGGAAGAGGGCAAGAAGATCGGCACGGATATGACGCAGGCCGACGAGCTGCTCTTCAACGCCCGCGGCCAAATTACGAAGCGGCGGTTCGCGCCCGCCGACGAGCTTTTGAAGCAGATCGAGGCGGACATCACGCAGCGCAAGGACGCGCGCATCGACGAGCTCTTGCGCGACGCGGACACCGACCTCAAGCACCTGCGCGCGGGCGGCGTGTATGTCGAGGACGTTGAGCGCGAGGTGCGCGAGGCGCGCGCGCAGCATGCCAACCGCAACTACGAGGTCGCCGTCGACCTCATCCAGGACGCGATCTCCACGGCGCTCGAGCGCCAGCAAGACCTCGAGGCGGCGCGCCACGAGATCGAGCGGGCCGAGTCCCTGCAGGAGCAGGCGATGGCGTACGGCGCGGACACGGCGGTTGGCGCGGGCCTGCTCGACGAAGCGAGGGGCCTCAGCCGCGAGCACGACGACCGCGACGCCCGGGCGCTTGCCGCGCAGGCCACCGGGGAGTACCAGACGGGGCTTGCCAAGTACATCGAAATCATCCTCGAGGAGATGGAGAAGGAGATCGACCGCGCCGAGTCCGAGCACGGGGAATTCCCCGATGCCCGACAGCGCCTCGCCGAGTCAAAGCGGCTGAAGGACCAGGGAGAGGTCGGCGAAGCGATCGTCACCTCGCGGGAAATCAGCGCGGGGCTCCGGCAGTCGCTGCAGCTCATCCAAGAGATCCGCCAGAAGATCGACCTTGTCGAGTCCCTCATCCAGAGCGCGTCGCAGTACTCGAAGACGGTGGTGATGCCCCACAAGCTCCTCGAGCACGCCAAGGAGCGGCTCGAGCACCGTTCGCTCGAGGCGTCGCGGGAGGCCGTGAACGAGGCGCTGCAGAAAGCCGAGGAGAACTGGCGGCAGCTGCTCCGGCAGGTGCACCGCGAGGCCTTCGAACTCATCGACGAGTTCGAGGAGAAGGGCGTCCAACTCACGGCGGCGCGCAACATGATGATGCAGGCGCAGGGGCTGCTGGAGACCAAGAATTTCCAGGAGTCCCACCGCATCGCGATGCAGGCGCAGGAAACGGGGCGCAAGTCCTTCGACATCTTCCAGCGCACCCAGCGGGCCGTCGGGGAGCTCGAGGACGAGGTGGAGGCGCTGCAGGGCTTCGGCGTGGACGCCGCGCCCTTAACCGCCGCGCTCGAGCGGGCATCGGCCGCGTTTGCCGCCGAGAAGTATGAGGAGGCGATGGCGGGGATCACGGAGGCGCAGGAGGTCGCGCCGGCGCTGAAGGCGAAGCGCGCGGACGAGCTCCAGGCGGCGGTGGGCAAGCAGCTGCAGGGCGCGAAGGACCGCAAGGGGCTGAACGCCAAGAGGTTCAATGAGGCGTACGAGCACTGCCTCGAGACCCGCAAGGAAGGCGACCTCAGCCTCACGATCGAAATGCTGCTCGAGACCGAGCGGGACCTCACGCTCGCGATCAAGGAGTCGGAGGCCGTGGAGGGCCTCCTTGGAAGCATCGACGGCCGGCTTGCGGAGTTCAAGCGGATCGGGCTGGACACGAGGGGGCTCGAGAACGGCAGGCAGGCGGGAATTCGCCGGCTCGATGCGCTCGACCTCAAGGAAGGCGTGTCGCTGCTCCGGCGGGGGCTGAAGACGGCCGAGAAAGACGCGGCCGCGGTTGCCGCCTCAAAGATCGACGCGGTGATCCAGGAGGCGCTCGCGATGCGGCTGCGGGGCTACCCGTCGGAGGGTGTGATCAAGGCGGCGGAGGCGGGCAGCGAAGCGCTGCTTGAGGGCGACTTCGCGCGCGCGGTGGCGGCCGCTGCAGCGGGCGCAGACGACCTCCACGCGCTGCCGCAGAAGGTGGACGCGGTGCGCCGAGACGCTTCGCGGGCGCGCCACGGCGCACGGCTCCTCAAGGACGGCTTCGGCGCGGACTCCAACGCGGACGGGGCGGTCGACGGCGTCGAGCGGGCGCTTCAGGCGGGCCTCCTGGAGGACGCGGAGCGCGAGGCAATGACCGTGCTGAACGCGGTGCTCGAGGCGCTTGGCGGCGAGGTGCGAAAGCGCCTCCTCACCGTCGACGCGGCGCTGAAGGCGGCCGAATCAAAGGGCGCGGCGACGGCGCCGGCCGCCGAGGCGCTGCGCCTCGCGCGGACCGCGCTCGACGAAGGCATCCCGGAAGCGGCCGCGCACTGGGCGGCCCTCGGCGGCAAGGACGCGGAGCGCTCGGTGCGCGACGCCGACGCCGCGGGGAAGGCCCTTGACCGCGCGCGCGCAGTGCTTGCCGATGCCCAAGGCTTTGGGGCGGCGACCGGCGCGCTCGACCCGAAGGTGCGCGCGCTTGAGTCCTTGCTCGGCGAGCGCCGGCACCGAGCGGTTCTCTCGGGCCTTGCGGAGATCGAGCGCCTCGCGGCCGAGGCCAAGAAAGCCCGGGTGGACGGGCGCAAAACGGAGGTGCTCGGGGCGCTGCAGCGCGCCGCGAAGCTCGGACTGCCGCAGGACCGCCCGCGCAAGGACCTTGCGGCGGCCGAGCGGCTTGCGCAGGAGGCCAAATTCGACGAGTCCCTGCGCGCGCTCGACGCGCTCGACGCCGACATGACGCAGCGCCTCACGCGCCACGACGAGATTTCCGCGCAGTTCGAAGCCGTCGCCGACCTCACCGAGACGTTCGCGGAAATGAAGATCAGCTTCGCCTCGTCCGAGGAGAGCCGCACCCACGCGAGGGCGGCCTTGGACAAATTCGAGCTCAAGGACGCGGAGGAGTTGACGCAACTTTACCGGAAGGAAGTGGAGGCGATCCTCACCTCGCACACGCTGTCGCGCCACCAGTCGTTCGTGAAAGCCGCGGCCGCCGCACGTGCCGAAGGCGTGGAGATCAGCGAGCTGGAGGAGCACGCTCGGCTCTCCGACGGCGAGCTGAAGGCCGGGCGCCACCGCGAAGCGCTTGTCGTCATCGACCAGGGGTTCGAGAAGCTCGCCGACACGCGCAAGCGCTTCGCGGAGGTCATGAAGACGATCAAGGACGAGGAGGCGGAGCTTGCGCGCGCCGCGCCGCTCAAGGTCGACTTCGAGGAGTCGAGGACAGCGCTTGGCTCGGCGCGTCAGAAAGTGAAGGACGGCGCGCTGTCCGAGGCCAAGGTCGACGCCGACTATGCGGCCGGGACGCGCCGGTCGCAGGTCGCGGCCGAGGTGGAGCGCCGCGTCGAGGATCTGACGACCCAGGTGGAGGACGCCGCGGAGGCGGGCATCTCCATCGAATCCGAGCGCGCGGGGCTGAAGCGTATCCGCGAGGCGGCCGAGGCGAACGACTTTAGCAAGCTCATCGAGGCCGAGGGGGTCCTGGGCGCCTCGCTTGCCCGCAAGCACGAGGAGCGCCGGACGGCGGTGGACGCGCACGAGCGGGCGGCAGGCGCGCTCGCGGAGCTTGCCGAGCTCGACCTGCAGGCCGCTGAGTTCGACGCCGACCGCAAGGCGCTCGACAAGATCATGGAAGCGAACGACTTCAAGCGGGCGGCGCCCGCGGCCGACGCCCTCACGCAGAAAGTCGCCGCGCGCGCCAAGGCGCGCGTGGAAGCCGCGCTCGCCGAGACGCAGGCGGTCTTGAAGACCTGCGCGAAGTCCAAGGTGGACGCCGGAGCCGCCCTGGACGAACTTGCGCGCGCGCGAAAGCTTGCACAGGACGGGGCGCACCTGGAGGCGTACCACGCAGCGAGGAACGCGGAGAAAGCGGCCTATGAGCACAAGGACGCGCACGACCGCGCGAAACAGCTGCTCAAGTTCCTGGACGACAACCTGTCGGCGGCTGCCGCCCTGAAGGTGGACGCTACGGACGTCGAACCCTTGCGCTCGCAGGCGCGCGAGGCGTTCGAATTCCAGGCCTACCCGGAGGCGGTAAGCGCCGCACTCGACGGCCTGGACCGCCTCAGGCTGCTCAACAAGGAGGCTCTGGAAGCGCGCGCACAGGAAGGGGAGAGACGCATGGAAGAACTCGAGATGGGCGGCGCGTCCGTCGGCTCCTTGCGGAAGGAATTCGAGTTCGCCGCGATGCTCGCGCAAGCCGACGACTTCGTGAGCGCGGAGGTCTCGCTCTCGGCGACGGAGAGGCGCCTCCTCAGGCTCACGGAGGAATTCGCCGGGGCGAAGGAAGCCGAGGAGCGGCTGTCGGCCCTCATTGACGTGGCCGACCTGCTCGGGGTTGATGCGAAGGGGGCCCGAAAGGGCGCCGACTCCGCGCAGGACCTGTTTGACGCGGGCAAGTACCCCGATGTGCGGCGCGCCGCGGACGCTTCGCGCGGCGACCTGTCCAAGCTGTGTGCGGCCGAAGTTCACAAGCGCCTCGACGCGGCCGCCAAAGAGCTGGAGGGACTCGACACGGCCGCGATCCCGACGGGCGCGCTCACCGACCTGCTCGAACGGGCCACGGGCGAAGTGATCGACGAAGACTTCACGGGTGCGTTCTCCACCGCGCGGGAGGTGCTCGAGGGGGCCGACCGGCAGCGCCACGCGCACGAAGCCGCCCGCGACGCCGTGCGCTCCGCGCGTCGGCTGCTCAAGGTGGCCGAGACGCTGGAGGCCGACGCCGCGCCCGCCCGCGACATGGTGTCCGAGGCGGAGATCCTCTTCCGGAGCGGAGACTACGCCGGGTGCGAGAGCGCGGCGTCTCAGTCGCTCGAGGCCCTCGCGAGCGCAGCCTCGGCGAGCGCGGGCCTCGCGATCAGCGAAGCCGAGGCGAACCTCGCGCAATTCAACGACAGCGGCATCCGCTGCGCGCCCGCGGAAGACAGCCTGACGCGCTCGCGCGAAGCGCTTCAGCTTTCGGATTACCTTGGCTCCATCCGGTTCGCGCGCCAAGCCGCCCGCCTCGGCGAGGACGCGCGCCGGCAGATGGGGGAGGCCGAGAAGCTGATGGAGGAGGCGGGGCAGGCGCTAGCGCGCGCCGAGGGGCTTGTGGAACTCGGGCCGGAAGAGAGGGGGCCCCTGGAGCGCGCGCGGAGCGAGTTCGAGTCCGGCCAGATGTTGAGGGCGTCGCAGGCCGCGCGCGCGGCCCGCGAGGCCGTTGACCGGCGCGCGAAGGAGGCCTTCGAGCGCACGCGTGCCGAGATCACCGCCGTCCTTGGCTCGCTGGTGAAGCTCAAGGGCGACCCCGGCCCCACCAAGGCGGAGCTTGCCGAAACCGAGAAGGCACTTGCCGGCGGCCGGCCGCTCGACGCCCTTGAGGGCGCGGTCGGCGCCCGCACCTTTGCGCGCGAAATGCTTGCGGAAACCATCCAGGCGCGCACCCAGGAGGCCGAAGCGCTGGTGTCGCAGGTGGAGGAGGCTGGCGCGGACGTGTCGTCCGCGCGCCCTGCCCTCGAGACGCTCCGCAAGGCCTTCGAGGATCTGGACGCCGAGGCCGCGGTCGTGAACCTTTCGAAGGCGCGCGAGAAAGTCGACGCGGCGCTCAAGGTGAAGGCCGAGGCGGTGCTCGGCACGGTTCAGCGCGCGTCGGAGCACCGCTTCCTCAAATCCGGATCCGGAGCCCAGGAGGTCGCGCAGTGGCGGCAGGCGACGGCCGAACTGAAGGCGCAGCTTGGGAAAGGCGACTACCCAAAGGTGCTGTCCGGCCTTGGGGCAGCGCTCGGGAAGGTGGAGACGGGCATCGCGAACGTTGTCGCGGAGCGGCTGGTGGAGATCGACGCGATCCGCGACGCGTACGCCGGCCGGCGCGACGCGCCCGAAGGAGAACAGGCGCTCTTCGACCAGGTGGCCGCGGCGGCCGACCGGGGCCGCGCCGAGCTTGCGGATTTGGAGGCGGCCGACCGCCTCGACCAGGCGCTGCGGGACGCCGCGTCGAAGTTTGTGACGGAGTCCCTCAACAACATCAAGCGCGAAATGATGACCTTCGACGACAAGGCCGCCGTCGACAAGCTGCGGGCCCTGCTTGCCGCCGCCGAGAAGGTCCGCGGAAACCCCGCGATGGCGGTCGCGAAGACCTACGAGCTCCTCGACGGAGCGCGCGCGCTCCTTACGGCGCGGGCGGAGGCCCTCCTCAAGAGCGCCGACCGGCAGCTCGAGGTCGCCCGGGCGATCGAGCTTGACGCGAGCGCGCTTCAGGACTTCGCCGACCGCGCGCACGCGGCGATTCAAGAGGGAAAGGTCACGGACGCGATCGAGTTCGCCGACAACGTCCTCAAGGAGTCCGCGCGCCTGCAGGATGCGCACGTCCGCGAGTTCCTGAAGCGGGTCATCGCGGAGTTCCAGGCGGCGCCCGACGGGAAGGCGAAGGGCGAGGCCAAGCGCATGCTCGAGGAGAGCGGGGCGGGCCTGAAGACGAAGGACTTCGAGGCGTCCTACGACTTCGCGCGCAAGGCCCTCGAGGCGCTCATCAACGAGGCCCGAGAGGCATCGGAGGCCGCGATCCGCGGGCTCCTCGAGTCGGTGGCGCTCCTCGAAGGCGAGGGCGTCGACTGCAGCGCGTTCCGCGAGGGGATTGAGGACGTGCGGTCGGCCTTCGACCAAGCCGACGCGATCGCGGGCCGGAAGAGGCTTTCCGAGGTCGCGGCGCTTGTCAAGCAGCGGCACGCCGAGTGGGAGCAGGCGTCGCAAAGCCTCGTGAACCTCCAG
>Ga0247727_10012186_pt1 | contig 14818 bp, 11 predicted proteins | sample WisWelCaveWW1625_FD_202498 | JGI IMG/M metagenome (GOLD analysis project Ga0247727, IMG submission 202498) | Biofilm microbial communities from Wishing Well Cave, Virginia, United States - WW16-25 | ecosystem: Environmental > Aquatic > Deep subsurface > Groundwater > Cave microbial mat | place... | reverse complement strand
TTCCAAGAGAGGGTATGCCGCGAGGCCCGCGAGACGCAAGCGAGAGATACGTTGGCGTATTTATGAAATCACCTACTTAGTGGATCTGTTTCTGCGCACGCGGAAAGATATTGAGTCCGCTGCCAGTGCCTCTGGGCACGTGGCGCGGGTCCAGCATACAATCCGTGAAACGTGCAGCGAAGATTTTGGGGCCACTAACTACTCGAACATCGCCGAGTTCCTGACGCGGGTTCGAGACGACTCCATGCTAGTTCTATTCCGGCGACGTGCTGATGTCCTGTTCGCGTCGTCGTACTGTTCGGAGGCAGGTGTCGAGCATCGACTCCGGATGTCCGATGTGTCGATTGTTGTTCGCCCTTGGCTCGGATGGCTGCTCGGTGAAGTCACTCAGACAACAATCGGACTGGATTACTTCAACAGACTCTGGGACACGCGCGCAGCCCTCGCATCTGCTCCTTTCGTTGGTGAGCAGCGGGATGAATCATGGGACTTGGTTCATCGGATGGCGGCCGGGAATCGCGCAGATAGTATTGACTTGGTGCAACTGCGCGGACTCGTTGCTCGCTCACGCCCGCCTATCGAGTTCTGTTATCCCGATCTCGGGGTCTCCGGACCAATCCTCGGCACAATTCACGCGTCCAAGGGCCGAGAAGCTGATAGCGTAGTCCTAGTCATGCCTCCTCCTAGTGAGCGCGATGGCGGCAGGCGGTGGGCGCTAGAAAGCACATTCGTGTTCGAGGAGGGGCGAGTTTACTACGTTGGTGCGACTCGTGCGCGGAAGATGCTCTTCGCGGCCGGAAATTCAGGCACTCCCGTAGGCTACCTCGAGTCCAGGCGCGTCTACCGCTCGTGTGGTCCAATGAGGGCCCAATTTGAAATAGGGCGGAGAGGCGACGTCGACCAGATTGCTCATCTCGCCTGGAGCAATTGTCTCGAAGTGCAGCGTGCTCTGGCGTTGTGCGTGGGCGCTACCGCGAAGGTGCAAAGCCTGGCGGTTGCCGAACATGATTACGCGCTTCGGCTGATTCTTGAGCAGAAAGGTCCAGACAACATTACGCGGTTTGTAGAAATCGGGCAGTTGAGCGAATCCTTTCGGCACGACCTGGGGAAGCTCTGGAGCCGCGTCGACAGCGAACAAAAGCTTAGGCCTTCCGAGAAGATTCCACATCTCTACGTCGTCGGCGTGACGACTGTCGGCCTCACCGAACAACAACTTGGGGCTGTTAAGCCACCCTTCAACCAAAGCGGGCTCGCCCTAGCGCCAGTCATTAAGGGCTTCCCAACGATCCAATTCCTCTACCGCAGGGGGGGGAGAGCCTTCCGATGACACAACATGTTTTCCGGGACCGGATTGTCCGTCGTCTCGTCGAGGACCTCGTCGGGCCGCTTTCGCCGTGCGAGACACTCTTGGACCGCCCCACCCAACGCTATAGTACCGGCATTTTGTATCCGCGCGGCTCGCGGATCGAGGCAAAGGAAGACGAGGACGGTGGCCTGGCGGCGAATGTATCTGAAGAGACGACGTCGGCGCCTGAGGGGGCGGTCTCGTTGCACGCTGCGCTGAAGCCTTCCGTCGCCGGCTTGTCGTTCGCGGTGGAGCCTTCCCCAGCAGGGGCAACCCCCATTATTGACGTCAACGTTGGTTGCGCCATTTACAAGCGTTTCGCTGTCAACGACGTCGGCGAGGACACCGACGGCACACCGATAGACCGGGCTCACGAACGGTGGCGACACGTTCCCTTACAGGCATCGCTCGCTCTGACGCTTGCCGCGGGCGAGCACCGGACGGACTTGGGGAATTGCGGCATCTCCGGGCTCGAATTATACCTGCTCGTGACCCCCTACGCTGGTGTTATGACGGTGACAATTGCCCTCTCGAACCAACGATCGCGGGGAGACTCCTCTACATACGACGAGGAGCAGCACTTCTTTCAAGTTGAGTTGTCAGTCACGATGGTATCGGATGGGACTTTCGCGCCTAGACCTTCGCGGCGTCCGCAGACCGACGAAGACAGCAGGACCTCGGCTCTTATTTACCGGGACGTGAGGGAGTACGTGGTTGGTCACACCTGCTCAGCAGCAGCAATCCTGCAAGGTCAATCCGTGGCCTCCCTGAAGACAGACTGGGTGCCGACGGTGTTGGTGCCCAGCGTGAGCGATCGGGGGGACCCTGTCTTCGCACGAATCCATGACGCCACCGTACGCCGACCGCTTGAAGCGCAATGGCTGGAGGAGGCCGATCCTGTCGCGCTCTCGGCTGGACTTGAGGACATCGTCGAAGCATACCGGGAATGGATCCGAGGTGAAGAGCAGCGGTTATCGGAGTTGCCTGTCGAACTGCAGCCCCAAGGTCGGAAGCATGTGGAGCGGTGCAAGCGCGGCGCAGAGAGGATGGCGGAAGGGATTGCCATACTCCGCGATGACGACAATGTGCGCACCGCCTTCCAACTGACCCAGTCCGCGATGCGGCTTCAATTCGCTTGGCCGCGGGGCGGTGCTTCGCTCGTTTGGCGACCCTTCCAACTGGCGTTTCAGCTTCTTGTCCTTGCTTCTCTCGCCACACGATCTCACGAGGATCGTGGAACGATGGACCTTCTATGGTTCCCAACGGGCGGCGGAAAGACGGAAGCGTACTTGGCGTTGACCGCTTTCGTTATCTTGTTACGGCGTCTCCGTAGCGCACAGCAGGACGAGGGCGCCGGCGTCGCGGTGCTGATGAGGTATACCCTCCGTCTGCTAACGGTCCAGCAGTTCCAGCGCGCCGCAGCGATGATCTGCGCATGCGAGCTACTTCGCAGGCGCACCAAAGCCAGTGGTCGCGGCGGGTTGGCCCTCGGTAACACACAGATCGGGATCGGCTTGTGGGTCGGGGCCGCAGCCACACCGGCTACGCTCAAGGACGCACTCGCCCGGCCGGTTGGCGACCCAAGCACGCCGGAGCAACTCACGATGTGCCCTTGCTGCGGCAAGAAGCTCAACTGGAAACTCACTCCGAAGGAATCCGTCGTTGAGTGCAGTTCGCAGGGCTTAGGCTGCGAACTCGCGCAGAGCGGCGCAAGGCTCCCGATCCTGACCATCGACGAGGAGATCTACCGTCAGAGACCGTCCCTCCTCATTGGCACGGTGGATAAGTTCGCGCAGATCGTGCGGAAGATTGAGACACGCGTGCTCTTTGGGCGCGGCACCACACACTATCCTCCGGACCTCATTATCCAAGACGAGCTTCACCTGATATCCGGGCCTCTGGGCTCGATCGCCGGGCTCTATGAGGTCGCCATCGACGAGCTCTGCCGGCGCGATGCCGTTAGCCCCAAAATCGTCGGCTCAACGGCCACGATTCGCCGCGCGGAGGATCAGATCCGGGCACTGTTTGACCGGACCACGTATCAGTTCCCCTCGCCTGGCCTAGATGCCGACAATTCAGCCTTTGCTGTGACGGATCGAGACCAGCCCGGCCGCTTGTACTTGGGGATCACGACGGCGGGACGCTCGGCAACATACATGCTGCAGGCGCTAGTTGCTTCACTCTTGCAGGCGGCGACGGCACCTGGACCGACCGCGGACGAGCGCGATTACTACTGGACATTGGTGACATACTTTAACTCCTTGCGTGAGCTCGGGCGCGCACTTGTCCTCATGCAAGACGACGTACCAGTGTCTATAGGGCAGTTCGCTGCCCGTCGAGGCGAAACTCAACGAAGAATCGAGGCGCCCGCGGAACTAACCAGCCGTGTCCGTTCGTACGAGATCCGCGACATGCTAGAGCGACTGAACAAACCAGCGGGGGATTCCGAAGCGGTCGACCTTCTCGTCGCGTCGAACATGATCTCCGTAGGCATGGACATCCCCCGCCTTGGGCTCATGGTCGTGAACGCGCAACCGAAAACGCTTTCTGAATACATCCAGGCGACCAGCCGTGTTGGCCGAGGAAGTGTCCCGGGTGTCATCGTCACGATGTACAACAGCATGCGCGCCCGCGACCGATCGCACTTTGAAACCTTCGAGACGTGGCACCGATGTCTGTACCGTGATGTTGAGGCCACCAGCGTTACTCCCTTTGCCTCTCGGGCTCAGGACAAGGCGCTACACGCGGTTCTTGTTGCGCTCGTTCGACACACGGTGCCCGGGATGGAGCGCCGCCCGATCCTGGATAACGTAAGACGCGCGGGTGCGGAGCAGATCGCCGGACTTATTGAAAGTCGCGTGGCGCGGATCGACCCTACAGAACGCGCCGCGGTCTCGCAAAAGCTGAGGCGCCTTATCGACCAGTGGTCGAGCCGTTCCGATTTGCAGACCTATTGGGACGACTATGAGCGTCATACGAGCTTGTTGATGTCCGCCGAGCAGTTTGCCGCGAAGGCAGATGTCGACCCCGACCTGGATCCCGAGGGGGCACGCCGCGCGCTTTGGCCGACACCGAACTCTATGCGAGAGGTAGAAGCGGGTTCTCCGTTCGTGCTTCGATATGTGCTGAAAAGAGATGGGGACTGAAATGAATAATGAACTTGGCGACGTCAGGAGAAGCCAGATCATTACTTCGCACGGCCCCGGCTCGATCGTCGACTTTCGTGCTGGCGGGTACGGTGGTGCCGGGGTTTCAGTCGTCGCTGCCGGCCTAGAGGAGTGGGATCGCTGGGCGCCGCCGCCCGGCCTCGGGCATTCGCAGACGGTCTACGAGCCCCGTTTACAGAGGCAACTCGGTGTCGACGGATTTCGCCTGCCGCCTGTCGCACCCCAGGTCGCGCCTGGAGTCTACTCGAAGAAGGCCGGTAAGCTCGTAGGCGTTCGCTTCCCGCGTTGGCTCCAGTGTCCACGTTGTCATTTGCTTCGGCAGTCTAGATTCTGGACTGAGGAACCGGGGGACCCTGCACTCTACTGTGCGGATTGCTCGGAGAAGGCGGGCGGCCGGAATCGCGTGCACGTTGTGCCAGTGCGATTTATTGTCATTTGCGAAAAGGGACACTTGGACGAATTTCCTTGGGAGTGGTGGGTCAAGCACGAGGAGAGGTGTCCGCAGCCTCCCGAACGCCCGCAGCGAGTGCTTCGCCTTGAAGGAAGCACGACCTCTGGAATGGCTGGACTCATATTGACTTGCCTCGGCTGCGGCGGTCGACGGTCCATGGAAGGGTGCTTCGGCCCTGATGCAGTTCCTTCCCCGTGTCACGGCCGCCGACCGTGGCTCGGGTCAGACGCTGATGAGGTCTGCGTCGCGGCACCCCGAGTCGTCCAGCGAGGCGCGTCTAACATCTACTTTTCCGTAGTCGAGTCTGCGCTAGACATCCCCCCATGGTCAGATGAACTTCAGAAGAAGATCGGGATGCGTTGGGCGATGCTGGTGCAGGCACCTGATGACAACGCGCGCAAGGTACTAATCCAGGCCCTCAGGCTCCCAGACATCACTGGAATCGAAGAGGGCCAGTTGATCTCGATCATTGAAGATCGCATTGCTCGCCTCCAGTCACCAGACCGAAACCTCAGGTGGGAGGAATATCAGCAATTCGTGCAGCACACGCAGGCCTTCGGCGAAAATACAGAGTTTGAGATTCGACCGGCACCTGCGCCGCCGGAGCTCGCGGGATGGCTGCAGTCCGTCACCCGCGCCACGCGACTTCGAGAGGTGCGGGCACTGCGCGGCTTCACACGGATGTTCCCGCCTGACGCGGGCGACAACGACCGGGTGGCCAGGATTTCGCTGAACCGCCCTGCGTGGCTGCCCGCGGTCGAGAACAGGGGAGAGGGCATCTTCATACAGTTGCGGCTTGATCAGGTGCAGCGCTGGGAGACACAGAGTCCCGTTGTGCAGCGCTCTACCCGACTGGGCGATGCATACGGACAGGCCTGGCGCGACCGGGGCCGGCCTGGCGCCCCCCCGAAGAAAGTCACCGCGCGGCTGTTGCTCGTTCACAGTCTCGCCCACGCGCTGATCAGGCAGCTGTCGCTAAGCTGTGGGTACGGCAGCGCCTCGCTCCGTGAGCGGCTATACGTGGACACTAATGAGTGGGAAATGGCTGGATTCCTGGTCTTCACGTCTTCCCCTGATGCCGATGGAACTCTTGGAGGTCTCTCGCGACAGGGTGAGAGCGGTAACATCGTACGGATTGTTGAGGATACCTTGACGGCAATGACGTGGTGCTCGTCCGATCCGCTGTGTATCGAGGGAGTGCACGCGATGTCAGAACCCGCGAACGGTTCCGCTTGCCACTCCTGCCTACTTGCCTCCGAGACGTCTTGCGAGGAGTTCAACGCCTTCCTCGACCGGGCGTTTCTCATAGGCACCCCGACCCAACCCGAGCTCGGCTACTTCGCGGGATACCTCCGCGAGCTTCGGAGCTAGTGCGCTATGGGGCTCGCGCGGGATCTCGTCGAGCTTGAAGCTCGGCTCCGAGAACGCACGGACGTCGCTCTCTTTTCGCCTATCGAACAAAGCGGGCTACTTTCAACACCCGAATGCGCCAGTATGCTGGCGCGCATCGTCTCGACCGAGCCGGTGTCAGTTCTGCGACTGTGCCTTCAGGCCCTCCGAATCCAACATGAGGAGTTGCGCTCAAGGCTTCTCGACGCGGAGTTGGTCGCTACCCTACCACCGGACACACCAGGGCTCGCACGACCGACAGATCGTGTCGTGCTCGAGATGATAACCAGAGCAAGGGGGGAGATCATCCTGCTTGGTTACGAACTCACGGATCAGATTCTAGTGCGCCGCCTTGCGGATGCTGCATCCCACGGCACCATTGTGATCATGATCTGTGACCGTGGCCGTGGATCGGCCAAGCGGGTGCTGGACGCATGGCCTAGCGACACCCGGCCCCCCCGAATCTTCCACGACCGGGAGCGTACTGACGGCGCTCGATACTCGTCGATGCATGCGAAATGTCTGCTCGTCGACGGGAGCGACCTCCTCGTGACGTCCGCTAACTTCACCTTCCACGGCCTGCACGGGAATATAGAGATTGGCGTGCGGTTGGCTGGGTCACCTGCTGCTGAGGCCAGGAAGATCTTTGGGCATCTTGTTGAAAGCCGACTTCTTGAAGAGGTTCACTGACCTTTTCTTCTTGGTCTCGACCTACGGTGCCGCGCCTGACGCCTGTGTCCGATTCTCTGCGCGTTGAGGGCCCTGCGAGCAAGTGTCATGACAACGCGGTCGGCCGCATCGCTTGCATCGCGAAGCAGGTCCGATTCCCAAAAGCGCAGGACTCGCCAGCCAGCAGCCTCAAGCGCGCGGGTCTGGTGCAGGTCGCGCTCGACATTTCGCCGAAGTTTGGCGATCCAGTAGGCCGCGTTGTTCCCTCGCGCGAGCCTCGCTAGACGTGCCTCGAGGTGCCGCCCATGCCAGAAGTCACCGTCACAGAATACCAGGACCCGTTGCCTGGGGAAGACGATGTCAGGACGACCGGGCAGGCCGACGCCATGTAGGCGGTAACGGATACCGAGACGCCACAGCACACGACGAAGGGCCAACTCGCAGCGCGTATTAGACTTCGCACTCCCTCGTCTTGCGGCCCGTGAGGCGACTGCCGACGCTGGTCTCAGGCCGACGAACGACGGAGTGCTTCGCCTCTCCATGACCCCATTTGAGCATGAGCGGCGGAACTCGGCCAGGCGTTGGACCCCGGCGGACCTTCCTGTGCATTTCGGTGACGGTGATCAGTCGTTCCGGAGGCATCGGCGTTACAATCCCGCTCAACAGTGGCGGCGTGATGACCGCCCGCAGACGCACGGCCATCTCGGACCGGAGGGAACATGGCCATACCGGAGGCGGTTCAAGAACTCCTGGCGATCGTCGAGCGGTTGAGTGCCTTCAGTTTTTCCGATAGGAGAGAAGCTTCCGGGCAGGGAGTGTGACTAATCGAACGGATCGAGGGAGTTATGGCCTGGGGTTTCTCTGGCAGCCTCGCTGAGTTCAGCACCCTGGTGGCCGCAGGTGGCCTGGGAAGAAGTCTGTCGCTTGCCCGGGAGCGCAGCGGCGGCAACCCGCTCTCGCCAATCGAGAGTGAAGTCTGGGACAAGGACGGGGTGGTGATCGCGCGAATGGTCGAAGAGGCGTCGATCCCGGCGCGGTCAACCTACATGATGCTGACGGAGTACGACATCCCCTGCTATCTCGGACGGTGCGACGTGGTGATGGTCGGCTCCGACAACGGAAGACGAAAGCACGCGGCGGTCTTCGAGCTCAAGCGCTGGCAGTCGTTCTCGCCGGCGCCGGGCCCTCCCTATGTCGAGGTCGGCGGGACGATGCACCTACACCCGTCGGAGCAAGCGCTGGAGTACAGGAACCGCCTGGCTCTTTTCCACGAGTTGGCCACCGCTTACACATGGCATGCGGGTTCGTGGATGACCTGCATGACCAGAGAGGGTGCGGCGCGCCTCGCCATGCTGGCGCCGCCGGATGTGCCGGTGTGGAGTCTGCTGAATCCGGATGGGGCCCTCCTCGAGGAGTTGCGGCGGTGGTTCCAAGGCGGGATGGATCATGCCGACCTGGTTTCGTTTCGGAACGCGCGGTGCGTTCCGGACGCCAGGCTGGCAACGGCACTGATCGAACGACTTCCGAACCTGACCAGGGGGGTGAACCAGGCGACGAAGGGGCGGCTCATCGATCTGTCCGACCGTCAGGAGGAGATCGTTGCGGCGATCAACAGGGCCACGCGGGACGCGGGACGCGCACTGATCCTCGTCAAGGGAGCGCCGGGGTCGGGCAAGACGGTGGTCGGCATCCAGGCGATCGTGCACAACCTGGTGCGGCAGGTGAATCGTGCGACCGGGATAATCGACCAGCGGTCGGTTCTCGTGCTGCGCAACAACCGGCTGTGCACGGTCGTGCGTGGCGCGATCGACGACGCAATGCCCGCGCATCGCGGCATCGGCCGGGCGCTGGTTCAGTACGTGAAAGGCGGCGGCCCCCTCGTCGGCATCCAACCGATGGTGGCCGAGCGATGGCCGAACCGATGGGAGTCGTTGCCGTGCTACGACCTGGTAGTCGTCGATGAGGCCCATCGTGTCCCGCACGAGTCGGGCAGGAACCACACGGCACCAAGCCAGCTCGAGGCAGTGCTTTCAGCCGGCCGGGTTGTCGCGTGCCTACTCGACGACGACCAGGTGCTCAACGAAGACGACAACGGCGACGCGCAGACGGTCGCCCGGACCTGGAAGTCGCTCTTCCCGGACGCCCCCGTCGTGACCCTGACTCTGGACGAGCAGCACCGCATCCCGCCCGCGTACGCCGCGTGGGTCGAAGGCCTTCTCGCCGGAAGGCGGGAGCCCATCCCATCCGACTACGAACTCCGTGTCGTCTCCTCGGCGCGCGAGGTCGTCGACTATCTGCGAGAGAAAGGCGACGAGGTAGATTGCGGCCTCCTCGCGGCGTACACAGTGTGCAACGGCCGGCGCAACCGCCTGAGGGTTGCCTCGCCCAGGGTCGAGTGGTTGATGACGCCCGAGGAGTATCACATCTGGTGGCGCGAGCGCTCGGTGCGGCACAGGTTCGATCGCTGTGCCTCGGTGTATGGGTGTCAGGGGTTCGAACTGGACTATGCCGGGTTGTTCTGGGGACGGGACCTGAGCGTCCGGCACGCGGAGGGCGGCGTGCGCCTCGATCTCAGCCAGCCTCACGACATCCAGGACGACATCCGTCTGGCGTTCGGTCACAACATCCGAATTCTGGCGAACCAGGCCGCCGTCACCGGGGACCAGCGCCTGCGGCAGGAGGTCGTCGGCAGGCTCATCAACCGCTACAGGATTCTGCTGACCCGGGGAAGACGGGGGACGGTGATTCACTGCGAGGACCAGGCGACCGCGGAGGCTCTTCGGGCCGCCATGGAGCGGGAGTAGCGCTCGGGATACAGAGTGGGCCGGTCCGCCGCCGAGCAGCCCACGCAAGAGGGGGGGGGAAATGACGATACCGGAAGCGGTCAGGAAGCTGGTCGCAATCGTCGAGCAGTTGCGCGCCAAGCACAAGAACAGGCGTTTCACGCTCGATGGGCGACTCGTCGGCGACCTCGGCGAGATACTCGCTGCCCAGGTGTATGACATCAAATTGAATGAGAAGATGACGAAGCACCACGACGCCAAAGCTCGTGATGGTCGCTCAGTGCAGATCAAGGCCACCATGCAAGACGCGGTGACCTTCCCGGTTGATCACACGCCTGAGTACGTACTGGCGATCAAGGTCCACAACGATGGAGCGGTCACGGAGATCTTCAACGGCCCTGGCCGAATCGCGCGCCAGGCTGTTGCCGAGAGGAAGCCGCCCAAGACGAACTTGCATTCGATTCCGATAGCGAAGCTGTCGAAGCTGAATGCCACCGTCCCAGCGTCGGAGAGGATCCCGAGGAGGTAGGGTTGCCCGGCGCCTGGTCGCAGGCCGAGGTCGAGGCGGTCGTTGCGGACTACCTGACCATGCTCGCCAAGGAGTTGCGCGGCGAGGCGTACAACAAGACTGCACACCGGCGGGCGCTGGCCATGGTTCTGAACCGGCGCAACGACGGCTCCATCGAGCGCAAGCGCCAGAACATCAGCGCCGTTCTCATCGAGTTGGGCTGGCCGTTCATTTCTGGCTACAAGCCGCTCGGCAATTACCAGGCGCTCCTGTTCGAGGTGGCAGCCGAACGGCTGGCCGCCGCCACGGGGCTCGAGAAGCAGGTGGCCGAGGCGGTGAGCCTGCCGGCGATCGTTCCGACCGTCGATGACATCCTGGCGCGCCTGGAGGCGCCGCCAGAGCCTCCCGCGACGCGCTACGGTAGAGTTGCGCAGCCTCCCAGGCGCCCGGCAGGCCCACGGCCGCCGGTCGATTACCTTGCGCGCGAGGCCGGCAACGCCTCGCTGGGGCGCGCCGGCGAAGAGTTCACGCTGAACTTCGAGCGTGCGCGGCTCATCCGCGCGGGGAAGACTCGCCTCGCCAACCGCGTCGAGCATGTGGCGGTCACTCTCGGTGACGGGGCCGGGTTCGATGTCCTGTCGTTCGAGGGGTCGGGCCGGGAGAGATACATCGAGGTCAAGACGACCGCGTATGGCAAGGCGACGCCTTTCTACGTCACTCGGAACGAAGTCAGCGTGTCCGGCGCCCACGGCGGCGACTACCATCTGTACCGCTTGTTCGACTTCAGGCGAGACCCACGGTTGTATGCGCTCAACGGCGCCCTGGAGCAGGTGTGCGCGCTCCGGCCCGTGGTCTACGTAGCCCACGTCTCATGAGGAGGCAGGACGTATGAGCAGGGAGGGTGTGGTCGACAGGATTCCGGCGGCTGTCGCCAGGAAGATTGGCCATTACGTGTACCTCCTCGTTGACCCACGCACCGGGAAGCCCTTCTATGTGGGGAAGGGCAAGGGGTCGCGCGCGCTGACCCACCTCGACCCGGAAGGCACTTCGGACAAGGACAAATGGTCGCTGAACTCCTCCGGGCCGGACCGACACCCCGAATCGACATCCTGGCGCACGGACTGCGGGACGAGGAGACGGCGTTCCGTGTTGAAGCGGCGGTGATTGATGCCTTGGGGCTTGAGCGGCTTCTAAACCGGGTGCGTGGGTGGCGCAGCATCGAGCTTGGCCGCATGCCACTGCGGCAGTTGGTGGTGTACTACGACGCGGAGCCCGTCAGGGTGCGGCACCCCGCCGTGCTGATCCGGATCAACCAGCGGTACCAGCACGGGATGTCTGACACGGCGTTGTACGAGGCGACGCGGGGTGTGTGGCGGTTGAGCGACGAGCGGGCGAAGGGGGCCAGGTACGCGCTGGCGATCTTCGAGGGCGTAGTGCGGGAGGTATATGAGATTCAGGCCTGGCACCGGGCTGGCTCGACGAAGTACGAGACGCGAGGGAAAGATGACCTCGTCGACCCGGAGCGAATCGAGTTCACGGGCAGCGTGGCGGCGGGAGCGATCAGGGGCGTCTACCTGGATCGATCGGTCGAAGCGTACTTCCGTCGTGGCGCGCAGAGCCCAGTGGTGTATGTGAACTGCTGACGAGTCAGCGACTCGCCTTGCAGGTGCGGCGCCAGGGAGGCCTACAAATGAAGAAAGAGACCTCACTTCCCTTCGAGGAGTACTCGGGTGGCGGCAGGCGGTTGCTCGGAGAACTGCGAAACGGTTCATGCCGCTATGATTACGGCCCGCCTGTCTTCGACGAATGTGGCACCGCCTGCGTGTACTGCTCGCGCGAACTCGGGGAGTCCTATGAGGCATGGCTCAACTTATCGGTCGATCACGTCGTGCCGGCGGGAACGCCATGGAAGGGCGGGGCCGCTGACTGGCTCCATGACGTGATCAACTGTGTTACTGCCTGTCGGGCGTGCAACGAATTCCTGAACGGCTATAGGTGCCAGGTGCCGGCTCCCACGACGCTCACGGAGTTCACCGCGATCCGGTACAGGGTCTTCCGGGAGAAGGTGTCTGCGGCGGGAGCGCGACACGTCGAGGAACGGGAAGGCTACGCAGAATGGAAGCAGCGTCGAAGTGCTAAACGGCGCGAGCGGGGTCCTCGTCGCACTCCCTCCGGCAGCCAGGAATAGCACGAGGCCCTTCATGCAACGTACCCCCGACGCCCGCCTCTCCAAATCCAAGTACTTGGCCGGCATCCAGTGCCCCAAGCTCCTCTGGTGGCAGGTGCACGAGCCCGACGCGCCGGAGCTCGAGACCGACCCGGCGGTGCAGTTCCGGTTCGACCGCGGCCACGAGGTCGGCCGGCTGGCCCAGACGTACGTCCCCGGCGGAATCCTGATCGACGTCCCCCACCACGAACGCGACCGCCGGCTGCGGGAGACTGCGGAGGCGCTCCGAGCCGGCGCCATGGTGCTGTACGAGGCCGCCGTCGAGCACGACGGGGTGATGGTCCTGGCGGACATCCTCGAGCGCGGCCGGCGGGGCTGGAACCTCATCGAGGTGAAGTCCTCGACCAGGGTGAAGCCGGAGCACTTCTCCGACGTGACGGTGCAGACGCACGTGCTGCGGAGCGCCGGGCTCGACGTGAAGCGCGCCGAGCTCATGCACCTGAACCAGGAGTGCCGGCATCCCGACCTGTCGAACCTCTTCGTGCGCGAGGACCTGACGACGGGGGTCGAGGAATCCATCGGAGAGGTGCCCGGCGAAATCCGCACCCTGAAGCGGGTGCTGCGTGGCTCCCTGCCGAAAGTCAGCGTCGGCGATCACTGCTTCGAGCCGTACGAGTGCCCGTTCATGGAGCGCTGCTGGCCCAAGGAGCCGGCGCACTCGGTCGGCACCCTGTACAGGTTGTCCGCCGCCGCGCGCCAGAAGTACGAGAAGCGCGGCTACCGGACGATTGCCGACCTGCCGGCGGATGAGCCCCTTACCGCCATCCAGGAGAGACAGCGCCGGGCCGTGCGCCGCAGGGGGCTGGTGGTGGAGGCGGGGCTCGGCGACGCGCTCGGTGAGTTCGAGCCTCCCTTCGCGTATCTCGACTTCGAGACCATCGCGCCGCCGGTTCCGGTGTGGAAGGGGTGCCGGCCCTACGACCAGGTGCCCGTGCAGCTCAGCGTCCACCGCGAGGGGCCCGGGCGCTGCCTGGCCCACCACGAGTGGCTCGCGGACGGCGCGGATGACCCGCGGGAGACGGTGGCGCGGAAGCTCATCGAGTTCACCGCCGGGGCCGGGACCATCCTGGCCTACAACGCGGGCTTCGAGCGGCGGTGCATCCTGGACCTCATGGAGCACCTGCCGCGCCTCGCCGCCAGGCTGGAATCGGTCGAGCAGCGCCTCGCGGATCTTCTGCCGGTGGTCCGGGACCACGTGTATCACCCGAGGTTCGCGGGCAGCTTCGGGCTCAAGAGCGTCGCGCCGGTGCTGGCTCCGGATGTCGCCTACGAGGGCCTGGCGGTCGCGGAGGGCGGGATGGCGAGCCATTTGCTCTACGACCTGCTGCTGAAGGGCGACGGGATGCCGGAGGGGGAGAAGCGGCGCGTGCGGCGGGAGCTGCTGAAGTACTGCCGGATGGACACGCTGTCGCTGGTCGGGGTGCATCGGGCGCTGAAGGGGGTGGCGGGGGGGTGACCGGCGTGGGGGCGGGCAGTGTCGGGGGCATTCGGTAGAGTTGAGGGAGCCTGGGCAGGGCGCGGGGAGAGCCGAAGCGGATCTACACGCTGGTAGATCACGGCGGGGGCCGGGAAACTCCCTGCCTCCCAAGAGGTGTAGTGTCCACCATATCGGGGGAAGTCCAGGCCGCCATGCCGTGGCTCCCTCCTTGGAAAGTCGCCACGGTAATCTAGCCGCTGCCGATGAGCGATCGCGATGCCCGAAATCAGGGATCGCCTTGACCGAAACAGGCGATCGGCATGACCGAAATCGGTGATCGCCATGCCCGAAACGGTCCTTCAGGAATCTCCGTGGGTGAATCGCAGCGTCATCGTGGCCGAGGCGATCGATCCGCCGAGGCCGGAGCCAGGGCCATTTCTCTGAGAGAAAAGGAGTTGCCGGCGGCCCCGTCACTCGGGAGGTGGGGTCATGGCCCGTCATGAGCGCCCACCCGCGCTCCTCGCCCCCCGGGGAGACCCACGCTGATCCCGGAAGGACCCCCGAAACAACCGATCGCCTTGAACCGAAATCAGCGATCGCCTTCCTCCGAAATCACCGATCGCGTTGCTCCGAAATACGCACCGACGACGCCGCCGTGGACCCGCGGTCAGGCCCACGGCGGCGTTCCTCCTCATCGTGCGAGGATCGCCGGGCCAAAGGGCGGGCACTGACGCCTATTGCCTGAGCGAGATCCACACCGTAAGCGTCCGGCCTGCCCAGGGTCCCGCTCGCGAAGGAGCGCGGCGCCCGGGGGGGTCTGCGGCTCTCGGGGAAGGCCGGACGGTGTCGGAGCGGAGAGCTG
>Ga0247727_10012185_pt1 | contig 14819 bp, 20 predicted proteins | sample WisWelCaveWW1625_FD_202498 | JGI IMG/M metagenome (GOLD analysis project Ga0247727, IMG submission 202498) | Biofilm microbial communities from Wishing Well Cave, Virginia, United States - WW16-25 | ecosystem: Environmental > Aquatic > Deep subsurface > Groundwater > Cave microbial mat | place... | reverse complement strand
CGAAATATCTGCGCCAAAGATCACTTTCGAGGCGATCAACAAAGTAAACTCTATCAAGTGGGCGGTCCTCTCCATGAAAGGAGTGGACGGTACGACCGTTCGGTTAACTATCTGGCACCCGAACGATCGCCTCCTCCAATCGCTCATCGACGGCTTCGGCCCACCTGAAGCGGACGATTTGCGTTCGCCAGAGAACGAGTGCCACGAGCTCTCTAGCAAGGCACTCGCAGACCAGTCTGGCTGAGCAAAAGGCCTCCACCTAAGCTCAGCGGCGGAGAGATTGCGCTACCCGAAGCGCAAGGCTCTCCGCACCGTCCACTTCGCTACGCTTAAGCGAGTATCGCCTCTACAAATCCTGATCTAAAACGAAATGGAGAGTAACATGGCAGGCGGATTCAAACGCATCGAACAGTACACAGCGGACGAACTCAACGAAAGCATTGAGGAAGCGAAAGACCACTGCGCTACCGCTGGCCTCGACTTCTGGATCATCCACCGTGGCTTCTTCGCTTACCTTGAGCAAAGGCGACGAAAGGACATCGATAAGAAAACGCAACGTGAAGACGACGTGAAGGCGAATCAGATCGGCTCCGCTGCGCTCGCTCGCGAGTTCGAAAAGGACTAACCAAATGGGCTCCATGGCGAAGACAGAGGCTAACATCAACTCGGACTTCGAGCTGCACGACGCGCTGCCGCCGGAGTACCTCCGTATGATGGCTAACCTCCGCTTCGCATGGACCGCCAACGACTGTTGGGAGCGGATCGAGCAAGGCTGCTCCTTCAAGAAAGTGAAAGCACATTTTGAGTCGATGGAGAATGATATCATCAAAAACGAAGTAGAGATATGGAGCCTCCACAATGACACCATTCAGCGTGAAAGGGCCAAGCGGCTCGCACAGTCTTATGATTTGGATCCAAGACTGCAGCTGCAAGTGCGGTCAGCGGTGGGTCCACTCCTATCTAACGTACAACAATGGCGGCACGCCACGGCCAAAAGACGAAGACAAAATGGCCGTCGAGCGCATCGACCACAGCCGCCGCAACTTCAGCCATTGTTATCGGTGTGCACCACTTGGCCTCGAGATAGGCTGGGAAGTTGCCGCGCCAATCTCAAAGACTGCCTCTGTTACAAAGCGGCCCTCGCCGCTGGACTTGTTAAGGAAGGTGACTGATGGCTCATAAACAACACCGGAGATTCTGACCATGACCCAAGCAACCAAAGCAGTGGCCGACGGCACCAACAACACAGCCAACTTGGAAATTTACCTCGACAATGTACTGATCACAACTTTTAACTACAATGGTGTGCTATTCACGCTTTCACCACGCCCAACCGTTACCACCGTCAACCGCCCGGACTTCGTAGGCAACGTTGAGGACATCGTAACATGGCACACTTCGCTAGAGAAATGGCTCACCTTAAACTACAGTTTCAAGCCGCACTTCCTACGTATCAACGACCATACCAACACGACACGTTTCCGCCTAGAGTTCGGAGCTATCATGGCTATTGATGCTCTCGTGAATAAACCTGCTCAAACCACAGAGTTCCAAGCGCGGTTAGCTCTTACTCTCTCACCAGAGGAGTTCCGACGCTTTCTCAGTGTTCTGCAACGCATCTTAGGTCTTCGTGGGTCAAGCCCATGGATCGCAGGGATAGGAGCCTAACATAAAAACCTCCGCCCGCATCAGCTCCGTCATATCAAATTGAGTGGAATATGAAACCAGAGCTCACCTACGACCACCTCTACTACCTAACAGGCTGCATCCTCCTCGCACTCTACTGCGTGCTCGCAACCATCCTTAGTAGTAACTGGGATCAATACTGGCTTGCTTTCCCTTTCAGTCTACTCTTCCTGCTATTCTTCTCTTACGAAGCCTCCGCTGAAGTAATCTGGCTAATCAAGAACCGCGAAGAAGAGGAGAAAGTTGATGACTGAAGAGGAAGTTACTGGAAGGGAGATGGCAGACGCGATCAACAAAGTGAAGCTTGCTTTCTGGCAGGTATTCGAGCTTGAGAACACCATATCGGAGAAGTACAGAAATGATCTAGCCATGCTCGTCGCGGCAGCGATCATGCAAGACATCTACGATACGCTTCCACTGGAAGAGCTACCAGAAGTAGCTAGTAAGTGGATGCAGCAACTAAATGACTCCTTCAGAGTGGAGACCGTAAATTGACTACCCTCCCAACTCGACGACAAGGGCGCGTCGCTAAGATTGAGTCTTTCGGACCAGAGCTCATCGAAATCTGGAAGAAGGCTCCGCTCGTTCTTACATTCGCAGATGACAGCACAGCCACCCATTTACGTTTCCGTCTCTACTCACTCCGCACCGCTATGGGTAACTCCGAACTCCCAGAACACCGACCATTGTACATGAAAGCGATTAAGATGAAGATCTCAAAGACTCGCCGTTATGACTCAAGTGCGAAACGCACCGTCTGGGACCTCAAGATCTACGATGCGGACGTGGAATACAAGACGATCCTCGCGCAGATCGGAGTGGAGGTGCCAGAGCCACCGGACTTAGATGATAAATAAACAAGGCCTCGAACTAGGAATTAACATGGCCCTTATAAGGAGAATTCAAGGTATGAAAGTCAACTTAGTCTGGATTACACCTAACGCTGAAAAGCTACTCGTAAGCATGGCACGAGTGAGCAATACATCGAATACAGTTGCTAGCTCCGATTCTTTAATTCGTTACTTGATTAGAAACGCTCACTGGTCTCCATTTGAAATGGTTTCCGCGTGTTTTGAGATAGAAACTACACGTGACATCGCCCGTCAAATCTTACGGCATCGCTCTTTCTCATTTCAGGAATTTAGTCAGCGTTATTCTATAACTATGAGTTTACCAAAAGCAGAGGTGCGTGAAGCACGGATGCAAGACAGTAGGAACAGACAGAATTCTATCGAAGTTGATGACAAACAGCTTCATGAATGGTGGGCGTTTCAACAAGAATCCGTTATAAAATTAACGACAGACGCTTATAACGAAGCGCTAAGACGTGGGATTGCTAAAGAAGTAGCCCGCGTCGTATTACCTGAAGGACTCACTACAAGCCGAATGTTTATGGCAGGTACAATACGCAGTTGGCTACATTATATTGATGTACGTTCCACGCCCGGTACACAAAAGGAACACCGAGAAATCGCACGGGAAATCAATAAGGTTTTGACTAGTGAAATGCCGGCAGTGTTTACCGCAGGAGGAGAGAAGCCATGAAGACGGCCACAAGCCAAGAACAAGCAGAACGCGAGCGCAATGCGTCCTCTTTAGCTAGGCAACTCGATAGCCCATGGGGCCAACAAAACCCCCATGAGATAGCATGGCTTCTAGAACGGATACGTGGCGTAAGGTCAGTCTTGGAGATCGGTTCATGCTTCGGTCGATCGCTAGAGCATTTTGCCTCCGTAATGGTACCAGGTGCAATCATCCGCTCTATCGACCTCGGGCACTCAGATGAATGGTTGCCGGGGATCGACACCACCATCGCACTCAAGCGTGTCATCACGAAGCTCAAAGTCGGAGGTTTCGATGCTGATGTGATAATTGCCGATAGCAAGAGCGCGGAGGCCATTAGTTGGGCCAAGGCCTCTGCGCCATACGACCTTATCTTTATCGACGCCGACCACAGCTATGAAGGCGTGTTGGAAGATTGGCGTACCTATTCTTCCATGGGGCATCTAGTAGCGTTCCACGATATTGCGCACCGCGATCATGGCGTGCGGCGCTTGTGGTCTGAGATTAAAGCGCAAGGCAACCGCACTGAAGAGTGCATCGACAGTCCAATGGGGATTGGCATTGTGTATATGGATACTAAACGTGAGCTCTAGGCGCCTCGGTAACGCAGAAGTGATCTAACGGACCGTGAGAAAACACTGTTCAGAGTTGACTTGGCGCCTTAAGTGTGCCACTATGTCAGTCTTCGCACAGGGGAGTCTCGAAGATGTCAGATAAGATCACCCAGACCACCGCCAATCCACCCATCTTCATCCCATACGAAAACCTCCAGTTCGGCTGCGCCCGAGAGCGTCTCCACGTTCTCGGGCTTCTCGTTGGCAAGCATCGGGCTTACGTTGAAGTAGAGCGGAAGGAAATTCGCATCCTTGAACGCAAGGCCAAGATCGAAACAGTCCTCTCGGAGATACTCGATGGGAAGGCGTAGTTCAGGGAAGAAAACCATCAAGAAACTTCACCTACCAGACGAACTTGTGACGGAGATCGACCTCATTTTCTTCGACGAAAACTATGGCAAGCCAGAGTACGGAGCTTGGTCTCACCTAGTCACAGCCCTCCTAGTTCGCTGCCTAGAAGAGCGTAAGGATCTCATAAGGAGACGTGAAGATGAACTCACTGGACGACAAGAATCAAGCCCCGTCGATAACCTCGAAGATAGCTCCATTGGAGCTAATACTAGACCCACCGCTGTTGGCCCCACTACCTCAGCCGCTGGCAGAACTCGACCCCGCTATCCTAATCTCCAGACTCCGCGAAATCCAAGTGATGCGCCGGCGCTGCCAGCCGTCGGAGATCAACGAGGCGATCGAGATTATGACCATTGTCAGGAAGACGACAGCAGGACCGGGAAAACCGAGAAAGAAAGCCGCCTCAAAAGTACGCTTGGCTGACCTAATGTCGGAGATCGGAATCGCTGTTCCAGGAAAGAACTAATGATCCTCTCTGCTCAAAGTATCCGTCGTCGGCGCATGGTCACACCGTTCCATGAACAGGTTCGAACAGTTTGGGGCTTGAGCTACGGTTTAGGTCCTGCCGGCTATGATATTCGTGTCAGAGAGAATTTGACTTTATGGCCTAACGAAATGATACTTGCAAGTTCTATAGAGCATGTGATTATACCATGGGATATACTTGTCAGTGTTTGTGATAAATCGTCTTGGATACGAAAAGGTGTATCCGTACACAACACGATACTTGATCCAGGCTTCGAAGGGTATATCACACTCGAGTTGGTAAACCACACACAACGACCAGTCTTGTTGACCAGTGGAATGCCTACTGCACAGCTGATTTTTAATCAGCTTGATGAAGCTACAGAATCTCCTTATAAAGGAATCTATCAGAACCAAGCAGCGAGGCCACAACAATCTAAAATGAAAGAGGTAAGCTAAAATGAATGATACAGTAATAAACGAACCACCTCTTCTATTCTTCGCCCTCCCTCAGTATGTGGACAGCTCGATGCTATCCATCTGGCGCGCCTGCCGCCGGAAGTATTTCTGGTCTATTGCTAACCGCCTCTACCCCTCAGGGAAGTCCATCCATCTCATAGCCGGCGCCTCGATCGCCGCGGGCCTCGAGGCAGTCCGTCGCCTCTGCTTCACTTGTGCGAACCCCGAAGTCCTCACCCTCGATGACTTCCTCTTCACCGCATTCGAGCCCTTCCGTCAGGAATGGGGCTATTGGTTGGAGCCTGAAGATGCTTACAAGTCCTTCACAAATACCTTCTCTGCTCTCCGCTCATATCTACAAGAGTTTGATCCGCGACACGACATCGTTCAGCCATATATTAGACCTGACGGGACCCCAGCTATCGAATACACCTTTGCAGTCCCAACAGGAGTTCCACATCCCAACGGAGGAGAATTCCTTTTCGTCGGAAGATTTGACCTCCTCGGTCTCCATAACGCTCTCCCGTGCATCATGGACGAGAAAAGCACAGGCTCGATTGGAATGAACTGGGCCGACCAGTGGGATCTCCGTGGTCAGTTCATGGGTTACTGCTGGGCGCTGCAGCAGCAGGGAATGCCAACCGCGGACGCTATTGTCAGAGGCATCTCGATCCAAAAGACGATGTATCGCTCCGCGACCGCCATGGTCCACTTCACTCCTTTCATGATCGACCGTTGGCATCGTCAACTCATCCGAGACCTGAAGGAGATGGCTAACGCTTATATCTCCTTCCTCGAAGTGGAGCCTACACAACGGGGAGCCGAAGAATACTATCCCTATAACTTTGCTGATAGCTGTACCAGTTATGGTGGTTGCGCTTATATGACACTTTGTCGTTCTGCACACCCAGAACAGTTCTTTACTTCCTACTCAAACTACATCTGGGATCCGCTAGCTAAGCAACCAATGAAGGAGATGGCAAATGCGTAGAGAATGTGTCACGTGCAATATCACTTGGGAGGGTATTGGTCCTAACACCTGCCCAGATCAGACTGCGCTCGACACGCGCGAACATCTTGTTATGATTGTCCAGACGATGCCTGAAGTCGGCGACTGGGTGAGAGCCAAAGTATCGTTCACGGACGTGCCTGCCGGTAGTGTGTTCGAAGTCTTAACCGTAGATGCGCACCGCTTCACGCTGCGTGACGATCCAACGGGCAATTCCTGGTTCTGGCTCCAAAGCCAGTTCGAGATCATCAAGCCGCCACTAGCGACCGGCATCAAAGGCACCGAAGCCACAAAGACAGCCATAAGACCAAAACTACCTCTCACTACCTCAATCATCCTCACGTCCGAGCAGCACGCCATCGTGATTAGTCTTCTCTCCACATTCAAGAATGAGACCTACAATCACGAGACCCACAAAATGCTCGAGCAAACTCTGAAGGAGCTTTTCAATGCCCCGAGGTTCCCCGGTTGATCGAATATATCGAGCCCTTCGCAGAGGTGGCAAGTCGAAGGCCTCCTCTGCAAAAATAGCCCAGACGCGGACCGGCTCATCCTTGAGGACAGGTCGCCCGCGTAGGCGTAAACAGAAGAGGTGACACCATGTAACGAGCATCCCCTCTAGTAATGCACCAAAGGCTGGTGTCACTGCTGTACCCAAGATTGCCTCACAGCCTAGTGGCACCAGTCCCCTCTCAATCCCCTGGAGTAAGCTATGTTCAAGTCTCAGCGCAGTCAAATGTCCAAGCTCCGCACCGTTCTATCGCTCTCGCGAAATGCTGAGGCGCTTCGCGACCTACCTGAACGGCTCACTGAAATTATCGATCGCTATGATACAGCTAATATGAATCCAGAGTACCGCACCGATATCTTCACCATCTTAGACTCTGCCGTCGCAATGGCTGAAGCTCTCCTCGATGAGACCTACGATGCATCAGTTGCGATACAACAGGTTACCGCAGTCATGTCCACGCTGCCACGGGTCATCAACCACCTCTCAACCCGCCCAACTACCATGGGCTTTAGCATCCTCAATCCCGCAAACGCCACCGTTTACCCACAAGTCTATTCTACAGAAGGTGAAGCACACAAGAACCTCGAGTCTCTTCAGCATATGGGCGCAGCTCGGCACTGCCTCGTCATTCCAGTGAAGGTGCACAGTCAGTATGCTATCCAACCTAAACGGGTTCGGCTTGCACCGCCGCGCCTACCTCCCACTGGTCCGATACCTCTAGATTCAAACTACATACCGAATGGTATCAAACCTTCATTAACTAACGTCCCCACGCATGAGTGGGAACTGCCGACTCAAGAGAACGAAACCCATTCTGAAGACTTCGGCTTTGGACAAATGACGGCAAGCAAAGTGCACGCGGCAACAACAGATCCGAATTCGAGCATCCCAGTGGAAGCTCAGTCGGACCCAGTTCCGCTACCAAAAACCGCCGCGGGCGAAGCCACGCCCACCTACCCTCAAAAATCGGCCAGCGAGGTGGGCGGCAAAAACAATCAGCACAACATCGACGAAATCGCTCCATTGGGGGGTCCAACCACATCCGCCAAACAGCCTTAACAGCCCAACGAAAACATGGTGAACAATGGCACTAATCCAAACTAAGCCAGTACCACAGCCGCTTAACATCGTTCCTCAGATACCAACTCCCTCCGTTCTCCTACTTGGAGCGCCAGGGACAGGCAAGACTGACGTCCTCGTCGACCTCATCAATCTCGGTCTTGAACTCTTCGTAATCAGTACCGAGCCAAACGGAGTCGATACCCTCCTCGATGCAGTCGATCGGCGCAAGGCTGATTTGAATAAGCTCCATTGGAAGTCCATTCAGCCTTTCACCGGCGATTTTGAGTCCATGCTCAAGACAGCCGAGAAGACTGGAATTATGAGCTTCGATGCTATCACGAAGATGACTGGGGCTAAGCCAAAGCGAAGCCAATTCTACGAGCTCCTATTGACAATGACAGACTTCCAATGTGACCGCACCGGGGAGATTTTCGGCGCTATCGATAAGTTCGGTCCCAATCGAGCAGTCGCAATGGATTCTCTCTCCGGGCTTAACCTACTCTCGATGACACACGTGACTGGCGATAAACCCACTGCTCACATCGGTGAGTGGGGACTTGCGATGGGACAGATTGAGAACCTAGTCAATAGGCTCTGTGGTTCCCTAAAGTGCATGTTCATCTTAATCGGTCATCTCGAACGGGAGGCTGACGAACAAACCGGCGGAGCCGTCAAGCTTATGGCCTCAACTCTAGGCCGAAGGTTAGCTCCAAAGCTTCCCCGCTTCTTCTCTGAGGTCGTGATGACACACCGCGAGGGGGGTAAGTGGTATTGGGCCACCGATTTCATCAACGTCGATTTGAAGCATAGGGCTCTACCCCTTGGCTCCAAACTTGAACCGTCGTTCCGTCCGATTGTTCAAGCATACCAGAGACGGCTCGCCCAAGTGCAAGGTAACTTAACCGTCCAGAACTGAAAGGTCCTGAGTCATGAACGATACCAGTTCCGTGTTCCAACCTGACGACTTCCTTGATCAAACGACCGACCAAGAAGGTTCAACCTACATGACGCCGGTCCCGGTAGGCGAATACCGAGCGATCTGCGAAGATATCAAATTCCGTGAGGAGGAAAGCAAGAAGACCAACAAGAAGATTCACCTCGCTGACGTATTCTGGAAGATCGACGACGAAGCCGTCGAGGCCCAGATTGGTCGGAAAGCGGTCCTTCGTCAATCGGTCTTCGTCGATATCACTCAAGCCAACGGCAAATCTGCTCTCGACTTCAACGAGGGTAAGAATGTTGGCCTAAACCGAGTCCGCGATGCTGTAGGCCAGAACCGCGCTGGGGCGTCTTGGTCTCCCAGGATGCTCATTGGCCAAATGGCAACGGTGATGGTGACACAGCGGCCAGACGACAATGATCCGAAGATCATCTATAACGATGTGAAGCGGGTTGGAACTCTAACCTAATATGCTTACCGGCAACACCCCTCACTTCCCTAACTGTTGCCGGTTTCCTCGCTGGAGGACAGAAGTCCTCCAGCCTTTTTCTCTCAGAGGTCCTTCTCTATGCGCTATACTCTAATCAGCGAGATCGAAGTCCCACCTCGCCAACGGAAAGAGAAGGCCGCGGGCCATCTACCGAACTTGAAGAGATCAATCTTATCGAAAGGGCTCTTACACGCGATCGTCATCACTCAAGATGAGAAGCTCGTCGCCGGTGAGTGTCGCTTAACAGTCTGCAAGGAGATCCACGAGGATGGGCTTGCTTTCCAATTCGACGGGAAGCCCGTTCCCGCCTCCCACATTCCAACCTGCTATGTCGGTGATCTAACTCCAGATGACCTAGCTGAAGCTGAGCTTGAAGAGAACTTGATCCGCGCTAATCTCTCCTGGTTGGATGAGAATGAAGCGCGAGCTTTGATCCATAGACGCCGGAAAGGGCTCGATCCTGATGCCACGCTCAAAGCGACGGCCGAGCATATCCTTAAACTCCAAGGCGAAGAGAATCCCTCAGAGGGACAGAAAAACGCTGAGCGATACAAACTCCGACAAGCGCTCCTCATCGACCAGCACAAAGAGAATCCGCGAGTCAAAGCGGCCAAGTCCGCCAACGACGCCGTCAACATCATCCTCGATAACACAGAGAAGAAACTCAAGAGGCAACTTATCGAAACTGGCGTGGTTACATCCAAGCATCAAGTTATCAAAGGTGACCTGTTCAGTGTGCTGCCCACGTTGCAGCCGGGATTTTACGACACAATTCTAGTTGATCCGCCTTATGGAATTGGCGTTGACAAAATGAAGAGGAGCGAGGCTCACCACTACGACGATAGTCCAGAAGAGGCGACCCGGATCGTTCGCTTCCTTATCAAAGACGGCTGGCGGTTGCTGAAGGCCAAAGGGCACTTAATCATCTTCTGTGATATAGAGCACTTTCTCATCTTCAGAGAGATAGCAGAGATGCAAGCTTTCACCTGTTGGCGAACTCCGCTGATCTGGCAAAAGGGAGTAACTGGCCATGCCCCACACGGACGACTCGGCTTTATCCACACCTACGAATGTATCCTCTGGTGTACGAAAGGTCAGAAGGGACTGGCCGAGCCTGGCGGCCCGGATGTTTTTAACTTCTCACGAGTGGCGCGGTCAGACAAGGTACATGCAGCTGAAAAGCCAGTGGACCTCCTTAAATTTCTTCTACGTAAAGCATCTATCCCAGGAGAAAAGATCCTCGACCCTTGTGCTGGATCCGGGTCCATTCTCGATGCAGCTAGTTCCCTCAAAATGGATGTTACAGCGATCGAAATCGACGACACTTACCACGCCGAAGCGGTTGCTCGTCTCGCGAAGGACATCGAAATCGAAGACTTCCGCTCACCGCTAGAGCGTTTCAACGAGGACGTCCTCAAGGTACCAGGACCTTCACTATGACAAGTGACGCTCCATTTGCCTTCACAAGCGGACCCAGAGACGCACGAGTGCTCCTCGTAGGTGAAGCCTGGGGCCGAGACGAGGCCCGCCTTCGACGCCCGTTCGTCGGCCAGGCAGGCGAACTTCTCGACAAGATGCTTTTCGAAGCTGGGATCCCTCGTTCACAGGTACTGTGTGCGAACCTGATGAACGAACAGCCACCTGGAAATGAATTCTCCCACTTCCTGCACGAGAACCCTCGGAAGAAGTCCGAAGTGAAACCTGTCTTTAAGGAGCTCTATGCTAAAGAGGAGTTAGTAAAAGGAGTCCATAGAATATGGGATCTAATAAAGATTGTAAATCCCGCACTTGCAATCGCCGCCGGAAATTGGCCTTTCTGGGCGCTATCCAACCATTGTACGATCAAAACCATCAATGGGTTCAAGCGACCAACAGGGATCAGTTCGTGGAGAGGGTCACAAACGTATACATCAATACCGTCACAAAGCCCTATCCCTCTCCTACCCATTATCCATCCCGCTGCGATTCTTCGCGAGTACACCGAGAGGGCGATTACTACACACGATCTCCGAGCAAGAGCCTCTCGATTCCTAAGAGGCCAGCTCGAATGGCGCGTCCCAGAACTGACAAACGCCTGCTTCAAGCCTACCTTCGAGCAAATCAGAAGGTTCTTCTTCGAATGGCGCAAACAGCTTGCCTGTGGCCCGCTAGACCTATCTATCGACATAGAGACCTACGTCAAGAAATGGATCAGTGTAGTTGGGCTTGCAGACGAAACCTCTGAACTCTGTATTCCCTTCTTTTACTTCCAAGCCGATGGGAAGATGGTTAACTACTGGCCTCTCGAAGAAGAGATCTGGATCTGGAATGAGCTCCGCTTCATCTTGGAGCATCCTCACTGTAGGATAATCGGCCAGAACTTCGTCTATGACACCCAATTCTTCAAGCGAGGCTACGATGTCGACGCGATCGTCCATTCCGATACTAGCATCTTACACCACCTACTATATCCGGGAACGCCTAAGGACCTTAGCCGCCTCGCGTCGCTCTATTGCAACAGTTACATCTACTGGAAAGACGAAAGCCAAGACTGGAATGCCTCGGCTGTCTCTGCAGAGGATATGTGGCGGTACAACTGCAAAGACACACGGTATACCTACGAGATAGCCATACTCCTTCGTAAGCTAGTCCGCGAAGCGAAGATGGAAGAACTTCTCCATGAAAAAACGCTCCAATGGCGGTTTGCTAGAAAGATGATGTTACAGGGAGTTAAATATGACAGCGAAGAGAAGAACCAGATGGTTCGAACTCTGGTTCGAGATGGTGCCTGCATCGAAGCACATCTCATGTCTTGTATGCCAAAACAGCTCCAACGTGTGGCAAGTGGTAAGCCCTTTTACAGCTCGCCCGCTGGCCTTATGTATATCCTGTATGATCGACTTGGCTTCGAAAGGCAACGACATAAGAAAACGAAGAAGCCAACGTCTGATGACAGCGCTTTACAAGCGATCTCTAACAAACACCCGTGGATAGCTCCGATGTTGGATGCTATAAAGGATATCCGTTCGATCGGAGTTTTCAGATCACACTTCCTAGATGCTACCGTGAGTCCTGATGGCCGGCTCCGATGTAGCTTCAACGTGGCCGGACCGGAGACACACAGATGGAGTAGCAGCGAAAACGGCTTTGAAGAGGGAACTAACCTTCAAAACGTACCCAAAGTTGAAGATTAACACGCCTGCGGGCGTCGGGGGACTAACAGAATGTCTACAATCTACGGGCCGGTCACGCCGGCTTGCGATGCGATTCATGGTAGCCGCTATCGAATGCCAAGTGAAGACTTCCGCTCTGCGATGACCCGTATTGCTTCTGCGCTATGCGACGACCAGACACACTTCAAGGCTTTCCGTGATATTCTACTTGGGATGCGGTTCATGCCCGCGGGCCGCATCCAGTCAGCGATGGGCTCAACCAAAATTGTCACCGCCTACAACTGCTTCGTAAGTGGAACTATCGAGGATAGCTATACCGATGGTGCTGGATCAATCATGGCACGAGCAACTCAAGCCGCAACTACAATGCGTCTTGGTGGAGGAATTGGCTACGACTTCTCACCTCTTAGGCCTCGTGGAGAGCTTATTCGGAAGTTACAGTCCCTTAGCTCAGGATCAGTTAGCTTTATGCACATTTACGACGCGATCGGAAATACTACCGCGGCTTCGGGTCATCGTCGAGGAGCCCAAATGGGAGTCCTTAGAGTCGACCATCCGGATATTGAGGAATTCATTAGAGCTAAACAAAATAGTAACCGACTTACTTCTTTCAATATATCGGTCGCAGTCACCGACGAATTCATGACCGCTGTCGCAAACGACACAGAATTTTCTCTAAGGTGGGGAGGGAAGGAATATCGCAAAATCTACGCCCGCGTCCTCTGGGACGCTATCATGAGGAGTACCTATGACTGGTCCGAGCCCGGCGTGCTGTTCATCGACCGAATTAACTCCCAGAACAATCTGGCTTACTGCGAAAAGATCTACGCTACGAACCCCTGCGGAGAACAGCCGCTTCCTCCTCACGGCGCTTGTCTTCTTGGCTCTTTTAATCTCGTTAAGTATCTCTCGAGATCGTTCACGACGAAGTGGAAATTCAACTTCAGTCAATTCGCCGCCGACATCCCACACGTAGTGCGTGCAATGGATAATGTCATCGACAAAGCAAGGTATCCTCTCTATGAACAGGAGAAAGAAGCCTACTCAAAGCGCCGGATGGGTCTCGGAGTCACCGGCCTCGCCAACGCAGTCGAAGCGATTGGTCACCCATACGGAAGCGAATCGTTCTTGGATTACACTGGAGCCATTCTCACAGCTCTCAGAGATGTATCCTATCGAACATCCGCACGACTTGCAAAGGAGAAGGCACCTTTCCCAATGTATCGCCCAGACCCTTATCTCTCTGCACCCTTTATCAGAGATTTGCCTGACGAGATACGTGAGCTTATTGCCACCAACGGTATACGCAACTCTCACCTCCTCTCAATCGCGCCGACTGGTACGATCAGTTTTGCTGCTGACAATATCAGCTCCGGCATTGAGCCTGTATATGCCTACAACCAAACACGAATAATCAATTCTCCAGAAGGCCCTACTGGAGTAGAGGTTGAGGATTATGGTTCTAGATTCCTCGGCTGTAAAGGAAAGGTGATGAGCGAAGTTACAGCTCAGGAGCATCTCGCTGTCCTAGAGACGGCCTCCCGGTTTGTAGACTCAGCCGTAAGCAAGACCTGTAATCTTCCACAGAGTATCGAATGGGAACAATTCAAGGAGCTTTACATCCAAGCGTGGAAGAACGGATGTAAGGGCTGTACCACTTACCGAGAAGGAGGCTATCGTGCTGGTGTCATTAGTAAGGCAAAAGATGAAGAAGATGAAACTGTCACCAAGGTTGCGGGGAACGGGTACATATGTACTATCGACCCACTAACTGGAGCGCGAGATTGTTCATGACCTGAAGGTAATACCTGGAGGTAAAGGCAATGGCTGGCCAAAATACAAATGTCCGCTTTGGAGAGCCTTACGCTCTCCCTCCTGTGCGAAAGTTATTCCTTCCTGATCCAGGCTATCTTCTACTCGACGTCGATTTAATCGGAGCAGATGCGCAGGTAGTCGCATGGGATTCAAACGAGCCAGCCCTTAAGCACGCTTTTAAGAACGGCCTTAACGTCCACAACTACAATGGAGAACGGATATGGGGAAAAGCTTACGACCCAAAGAAAGTAAGGCGAAAGTTAACTTGGCGCGACGAGTGCAAGAGAGGGGTGCATGGCACGAACTACCTCCTTGGCGTCATGACGTTTATCGCAGCGCTTGGCTGGACCAAGGCAGAGGTAGTTCAATTCCAGTCGACGTGGTTCAGGCTGAACCCGAACATTAAGCTTTGGCATAATCGGATCTACCATGATCTGATCTCGAAGAAGAAGACGATTATCAATCAGTTTGGGTACCGAATTATCTACTTCGATCGGATTGACCAACTTCTTCCAGAAGCAGTTGCTTGGATACCACAATCAACTGTCGCGACTGTCTGCTCGCGCGGAGCAATCCGAGTTGACAAAGGCCTTCCTTGGGTCGAAACCCTTCTTCAGGTCCATGATTCACTTGTCTGTCAGATTCCGTACCATCGAGTTACACCAGGTTCGCTAGAAGCTCTCCGCGAACACCTTACCAACG
>Ga0247727_10012184_pt1 | contig 14819 bp, 17 predicted proteins | sample WisWelCaveWW1625_FD_202498 | JGI IMG/M metagenome (GOLD analysis project Ga0247727, IMG submission 202498) | Biofilm microbial communities from Wishing Well Cave, Virginia, United States - WW16-25 | ecosystem: Environmental > Aquatic > Deep subsurface > Groundwater > Cave microbial mat | place... | reverse complement strand
CACTCGTGCCGACGCGGATTTTTCGGTGTCCACGCGCCGACGAAGCGCCGACACGAGTGTCGGCGCGGCAGACAAAGTGTCTGCGCCACAAACCCAGAACTGGACACGTTATTTCGTCACAGGGCCTTACCCTCAACGCCCGCACGATCTCGTCTGGAATGTTGCGGACGGTCAATTGCGCCATTGCCCCCTCCGCATTCATTATAGATACTGAAGGCATTGCCTGCAGACCGCTAGGCCGGGCCTTCCCCAAACTCGGCGGCGGGACGGCTCTACCGAACGTCTCAATCTGCTGAAAACACAAAGCGAAGCGATCCGATTGATAACTGCCCGGAAGAACGGTATGCCGAACTGGTCGGTCTGAGGCGCCGCCTCGTTAGGCATTCCCTTTCTGGCCCTGCTGATTGAGGATTACGACCGCCGGAACGCTATGGCGCCCGACAAGGCGACACCTGCCGAACGCCTGCGGTTCCTGTTGGAGCACTCCGGCAAGACGCCCGCCGTCCTGCTTCCGCTCTTCGGCCAGCGCAGCCATGTCAACGAAGCCCTCAACGGAAAGCGAAAGCTCAGCGCGGCGCAGGCTCGCAAGCTGGCGAAGCTGTTCAGTGTGAATCCAGGGGTTTTCATATAGGTGGCTCACGGGCCAATCTGCCGGAGGCCGCCGTCGGCTATGACAGTCAGGGCCGTGGGGGCCTGGCTGCACCGGGACACGTCAATCGAACTCGCCAAGCTGCTGAAAACTCGAAGCGCAGCGATCCGATTGATTACTGCCGGGAAGAACGGTATACCGAACTTGCTGAAATGAAGGAGGCGATTAGTTGGCGGGGTGTCGTGGACACTTTTCGAACCTTGGCGGGCACCCCAGCGTGCCTTTGCAGCATGAAGCACCTGTGTCCCGTTGACGCCACCCACGGGTCGGGAGGCGCCCGTTTACGGTTTCCCGCTCAGGCGGCGCTCCTGGGCAGGACGTCACGCACGACCGCCTTGCCCAGTTGGTCCTCCGCGACCTCCAATTCGTAGGAAGCCTGCAAGTTCAGCCAGAATTTGGCTGTCGTGCCGAAGTAGCGTGAGAGGCGCAAAGCTGTGTCCGCCGTGACCCCGCGTTTCTCGTTGACAATGTCGTTGATGCGCGTAGCCGGTACGCGCAGCGCCAACGCCAACTTGTGCGCGGACATCCCGAGCGGGGCGAGGAACTCCTCACGGAGGACCTCTCCCGGATGGATTGGTGGAAGCCGATCCCTGCTTGGCATCGCCGAACTCACCTCCTAATGGTAGTCAACAATCTCTACGTTTTCCGCTGCGCCCTCCCGCCAGCGAAAACAGATCCGCCACTGATCGTTGATCCGGATGCTGTATTGACCTTTTCTGTCACCCGCCAGAGGCTCGAATCGGTTTCCTGGAACTGCCGCGACGTCTTCCAGCTTTTCAGCGTCATCGAGCATCCTGAGTTTCCGCCGTGCCACCTTCTCGATGTGGGCGAACTTGTGGCTGCGGTGGCGACGGAAAAGCTCCTCGGTTTCCCTGCAGCGGAAGGACCGAATCACCACGCCAGTATATCACGGAAGTCGTTAAACGAGGACCGTTATGAGGCGCGGAGGCGGTCCTCCCCTCGCTTGCTGCGGCACGCCTCTATCGAACTCGTCGATCTGCTGAAAACACGAAGCGAAGCGATCAGATTGACCACTGCCCGGCAGAACGGCATGCCGATCTTGCTGCAATGAAAGAGGCGATTACTTGGCGGAGAGGGGGGGATTCGAACCCCCGACACCGGTTTTGCCAGTGTAACTGCTTAGCAGGCAGCCCTGTTCGGCCACTCCAGCACCTCTCCGCAGGGTCGCCGGTAACCTTGATTTTCATCCTAGCACAGCCGCCGCGCAGCCGCGCGGCGAGCTCGCTCCGACATCGAACCCCAGTAGAATGGTACCCTGTATTCTCTCCATGACCAGGCGACACCTGCTGACGGGCATGGCCCGCGCGGCCGGTGCGGGGGGTTGGCTGCGCTCAATCCTATGCGTCTGAAAAATCGAGTAACGGTGGTAACCGGCGGCGCCACGGGCATCGGCAAAGCCATTTCCTTGTTGTTTTCCCAGGAAGGCGCGGCCGTGGTGGTCAATTACAGCCGCTCGGAAGAGGCCGCCGCCGAGGTCGTTCGCCAAATCGAAACCTCGGGAGGCTGCGCCCAGGCCTTCCGGGCCGACGTCAGCCGCGAGGCGGAGGTGAAGGCCATGATGGCCGACGTGGAATCGCGCTGGGGGCGGCTCGACATCCTGGTCAATAACGCCGGCTGGAGCACCCGCGTGCCCCATCACCAACTCGACGACCTCACCGACGAGATCTGGGACCGCACGCTGAATGTCAATTTGCGCGGCGCGTTTTATTGCGTGAGGGCGGCGCTGCCGTTGCTCAGGCGCCAGCCTGACGCGGCCATCGTCAACATTGCCTCCTCCGCTGCCTTCCACGCCGCCGGCAGTTCGATCGTCTACGGAGCGTCAAAAGCGGGGCTGGTCGCCATGACCAAGTCCCTCGCCCGCGCCCTGGCCCCAGGCATTCGCGTGAACGCCGTGTGCCCCGGCCTGGTCCACACGCGCTTTGCCGACTGGCCGCCGGAGGCCTTCGAGCGCGGAAAACAGGTCACCCCCATCGGGCGGCTGGCGACTGTCGAGGAGGTGGCGCGCACCGCCCTGTATTTGGCCTTCGACGCCACCGGGCTGACCGGCGAGTCGATCGTCGTCGACGGCGGACTGTATCAGTTGGGACGGTCGAGATAGGACAGTGAGCGAAACGTCAGGAGGAGAGAAGAGTATGCCCACAAATAATCGAAGGCGCTTTCTACAGGGGACCGTGGCGGCCGGATCCGCCCTGGCGGCGGGCGCCCCGGCCGCGGCGCAATCCACGCCGGTGAAGAAAGTTTATCGCCGCGGCAAGCCGCCGGCGCAGCCGCCGCTGTTTTCCGGCGCGGTATCCTACGGCAATCTGCTGTTTATCGCCGGCAAGGGGGCTCATTTTCCGGGTGACATCAAGGCCCACACGCAGCGCGTGCTCGATGAGATCCAGAAGGAGCTGGAAAACGCCGGATCTTCCATGGAAAAAGTGCTCAAGGTAAACGTGTATTTGAACGACCTGAAGGACTACGCGGCCATGAACGAGGTGTTTCGCGGCCGGTTCGGCGTCGACCCGCCCGTGCGGACGACCATCGCCGCCGCCGCCGGCATCCCGGGCGACTCGCTGGTGGAGATCGACTGCATTGCTTATATCTAGCACTGGGCAGGCAGCCGCAGCCCTGCTTTTGCTGGCGACCTTGCCCTGCCGGGCGAACCTGGCCGCCCTGGCCGCGCTCGATGGCGCTTCCGGCTACGAGGGCGCGGTCCGCGATTATGTCGCTCGCGCCGTGCAGGGCCGTCAGGAGGTTGACAATACCGGCTCGCTCAGCGCCTCTTTCGGCTCGGGCCGCCCCCACACCCTGCTGATCGCGGGCCTCGATGAGCCCGGCTACGTCGTTTCCGCCATCAGCGAGGACGGCTACCTCCGCCTCCAGCGGCTGTCGGCGGCCCCTCCGCATTACAATTTCGAGAGTTTCTTTCTGGCCCAACCCGTGCGCATCACCACTGCCGCCGGCAAGACGGTCAGCGGGGTGGTGGCCGTTCCCTCCGTACATCTGCAGCCGGAGCGGGGCGTCACGCCGCGGCTCGACCAGCCGGAGCAGTTTTACGTCGACATCGGGGCCCGCTCGCTCCGCCAAGCGCGGGAGGCGGGCGTCGACTTGCTCGACCCGATCACGCTCGAAAAGCATTACTTCGAGTTGGGGACGGCCGGGCGCGCCAGCGCGCCGTGGATTTCCAGCCGCGCCGGCGCCTCGGTCCTCATCGATCTCGCCCGCCGGCTCCCTGCCGGCCCGCTGGAGGGCGAGGTCACCCTGGCTTTTGTGTCTCAGCAATATAGTGGTCATCGCGGCCTGGCTCGTCTCGCCCGGCGGGTGGACGCCGACCGAATCGTGTGGCTCAAGCCCGGCGGCGGCGCACAACCCTCCATCGCCCCGGCCTCCGACGATCATCCGCAGATGGCCGACGCGCTGCTCGCCCTCGCCTCGAAGAGAAAGTTCGACCTGGAGCGGGAGACCGCCTCGCGGCTGGTCCTGCCTGCCTACATGCAGGAGGAAATCTGGAAACATCCGGCTCGGGTCGCCATCCTCAGCCTGGGGGTGGAAAACGCCGGCACGCCTGTGGAAGTCGTCTCGCGCTCGGCGCTGGAAAAGTACGCCGAGCTGCTGGCGGCGCTGGTGGGATCTTCCGCCCGGCCCTCCGCAGGCCCGTTGAGCTCAAGGGCCAGCGAAGCGGTGTCCCCCTCCACCTTGCAAGCCTTGGTTGAGGTCTACGGGGTGAGCGGCCGGGAAGATCCCGTGCGGCGCGCCATAGAGCGCTTGCTCCCGGAATGGGCGCAGCGCAAGACGCGCGTGGATCCGGCCGGCAACCTGATTGTCGAGCTGGGGACGCGCCCCGAAACCGTCTTCATCGCCCACATGGACGAGCTCGGTTTTGAGATCAAGACGGTGGAGTCAGACGGCAGATTGCTCGCCGAAACCCGCGGCGGGGGCACGGCCGAGTTTTTTGAGTGGCGCCCGGGGATGGTGCACACGCGATCCCGGTCCTTGCCGGCGATCCTGCTCGGCGGCGGAAGCTACCGGCTGCAAGTAGACATGGGGGCCTCCTCGGCGGCCGAGGTGGCTGCCCTGGGCGTCCAGGCCGGCGACACCATCACCGTCCGAAAAAAGCTCCGGCATCTGCTCGGCGGCCGCGTCAACGCGCGCTCCATTGATGACCGCATCGGATGCGCGGTGCTGGTGGACGTTTTGCGAACCCTGAAACCGGAGGAGATCCGCCGGCCGGTCTGGTTTGTCTTCTCGGTCGAAGAAGAAGTCGGGCTGCGCGGGGCTGAGTTTCTGGCCGCCTCGGTGAGCCCCCGCCAGGTCTTTCCCATCGACACGTTTACCAGCTCGGATTCGCCGCTGGAAAACCCGCGGATGGCCGGCGCGCGGCTGGGCGAGGGTTTTGTCATTCGGGCCATCGACAGCGCCGGCATCGCTCCTCGAGCGGCCGTAGGCGAAGTCATGGAACTGGCCCGCCGTCACCAGATCCGCGTCCAGTACGGGGTGACCAGCGGCCTCAACGACGGCGCCAAGTTCCTCACCGGCGGAGCGGTCAACCTCCCTCTGGGCTGGCCGTTGCGCTACTCCCACTCCCCCGCCGAGGTCGCCGACCTGGCTGACGTCGAAGCCCTACGCCGCATCGTCCGCGCCCTCGTCGTGAACTGAAGCCGCCCCCTCCATCACCCGAGCCAATTCATCCCGCTGAAACTCGGGCAGGGCGCCGCCGCCGATTCGGTAGCCGAACTCCGCCGGGCGCATCCGGCCGATGCCCGCCGCCGGAAAGCCGGCTTGCTGGAGGGAGGAGAGCAGCGAAGAAGTCTGGGAAGGAGCGCAAGCAACGAGCAAGCTTCCACTCGACAGCAGGCCGAGAACGTCGATGCCGAAATAATCACAAAGAGCGCGGGTCGGCCCGGCCACCGGCAACGGTCCGCCGCCGAGCTCAACGCCCAACCCTGCAGCCGCGCCCATTTCGCGCACAGCGGCGCTCAATCCTCCTTCGGTCGGATCGTGCATGGCGTGAAGATCTGCCGCCCGGCAAGCAATCTGGGCGGCGCGGGTAATTCCGATCCCGGGATCGAACAAAAAGCCGGCCGCGCGATCGAGAATCTCTGCCGGGAAACGGCCGGCGAGCTCAGCGCGCTTCTCGCGGGCCAGCACCGCAGTCCCCTCGATCCCCAGCAAACCAACCAGCACCAGATCGTCTCCCTCCCGCGCCCCGCCCGAGCTCACCACCCCCGATCGCGCCACACGACCAATCATCTGCCCGCAAGCCACCAGTTGGACCACGCTCGGGGTGATCTCGGTGTGCCCGCCCACCCAGGCTATGCCCAGATCCAGGCAGGCCTGGCGAATTTGGCCGAAACATTGCTCCACCTGTTGCGCCGTGGTCACCCCTGCTGGAAACAGCAACGTGGCTGTGAAGAATTCGGGCCTCGCTCCCATGGCTGCGACGTCATTGGCATTCACCTGCACCAGGTACCAGCCCAGTTGATCCGCAGCGAAGGTGATCGGATCGGTGGTGAGGACCCAGCACTCCTCCTCGCGCCCGGCGACCACCGCCGCGTCCTCCCCGTAGGTGGCCCCGATCAGCACCGCCTCGTTCCGGGGCAGGTCCCGCAACAGTCGCTGGAGCAACTCGGCCGGGAGTTTTCCTGCCGGGAGAATGGTGGCCATCAAGTCCGTGGAGGGCGCGAATGCCGTGCTACCGCGCCAGATGAAATTTTTCCTGCCGGCTGAGGACCCAGCTCCGCTTGCCGACGCCGTCAATGACCGCGTCTTCCTCGAGCGAAATGGTCACCGGCTCGCCGTTCCATTCGGGGACCTTGCTCGTCGCGTTCAACTCGATCGAGAACCAACTGTTGGGAATGATCTTCAGATCCCCGCGGCCCGGCACTCCTTCCTGGCGATCGTGGAGGCCGATCAGCGGGCCAGCTCCGTGCCCGTGGTCGCCAACCGGATGAGAATAAACCTTGCCGTTGATCCCCTCGGCGCGCATTTGTTGTAGGATCGCGCCGAGGGCGACGTTGCCCGATCGGCCGGGCAGCAAATGTTCGAGAACAATCTCCTGCAGCCGGTTGGCCGCGCGAAGGGCTGTCTTCAGGCCTTCCGGGACGTCGCGCTCCCCGTCACGCAGCACGTAGCCCATATGCTGGGTGTCGGTGTTGAGTCTCAAGGCGGTGATGCCGAAATCGACATGCAAAACGTCGCCTCGCTGGATCACGACGTCGGTGGCGCGCCCCAGCACGGCGGCGGCGGGGGCGGCTGCCGTCCCTCCCGGGCGCTGCGCGTCAACCGATGGATGGAACCACGTGCCCAGTCCCAGGTCGTTTACCTTCTGCCGCAGCCACCAGACCACATCGGCGGTGGTCGTCTTGCCCGGGGTGATCACTTCCCCGGAAAAAGCCCGTGCGATCAGGGTATGTGCGATTTGCATCATGTCCCGGTAAACGGGCAGCATCTCGGGAAGGCGGGTTTCCAGGTACTCCAGCGGAAGCAATTCGGCGCGGACAAAACGATTCCCCCAGCGGGGGCCCAACGCCGCTTCCAGCTCTTCCCTCTCTCCGGCTGACAGCCCGTCGGAGAAAGCGTGCGTACGCGAGATGTTGACGGCAATGCTGGAGGGGTTGCGTTGCTCGACCACCCGGCGCAGGGCCTCCATCTGCGCCTCCATGTACAGTTCGCGGCCCCTCTGCTCGGGGTCTTCCACGCGTGTGTAAAGCCCGCCCTGGTCGGCGCCGCCCAGGGCCAGCCGCTCCACCCCCACCGCCGGCCCGCGGTCGTAGAAAACATAGATGGTCCGCCGCCGGGCGGCAAATACAGTGGGGGAGACCAAGGCGCCAAATACTGGGTCTTCATTGTACTCGCGCATCATGAGTATCCACATCGAGACCTTGTGCTTGCGTATCAGCTCGGGCAGCACGTCGTTGAGGCGGCGGGCGAGCCATTGCTGCTGGATCCGGGCTTGCTCCCGCAAGGGGGGCAGAACGGGCATCGCCTGCCCGGCCAGGGATGCTGCAGCCAGGGTTGCCGCAGCCAGCAGGAGCCCCGCCCACAGGCCCCCCGCCCGCCGGCTGCGAATTCCGGTGTCAGACCGATGCGTTTTCATTCCATGTCGGCGCGAAGCTTGTGCCAGGGCGGAATGGCCGCCAAGGTTGCGAAGGCCTCCAGCGGCGCGGTGAACTCGCGCAATTCGGCGGGCTTTACTTCGCCGGTAATCCTGATCGTAAACCGGGCCAGGGGCGGGGCGGAGGGAGCCGATTCTGCGGGCCGGAGGCTGATGGTAAGCAGCGTGTCCCGCAGCCCCTCCTCCCCATGGTTGATCAGTACGGCGCGCACCTGCGGCTTGTTCTGCGCGTCGTAAAAGGTTCGGATGCCGGCCACCTCGATCTGCCCACGCCAGGCGGAGGCCGGCGCCGCCGGCTCCGGAACCGGCTCCGGCGGAGGCAGTGTTTTCGGAGAGGGGCTTTGCTTGGCGACAACGGGAGTGACCGGCGCGACCGGCCGCGGGCGCGACTGGTGCCGAACCAGAAGGGCCAGCCCGGCCAGCGCTGCCGCCGTCCCGGCTGCCAGAATGATCCAAAATCGAAACCCGGATATCGCCCGGCTGGGCGGTTCCCCTCCACCGCTTCTCGCCAGGCAATCGCGGCATTCCACAATGGAGACATCCCACTGTTTGCCGCAGGTGGGGCAGACCCAATGAACCATGCAAAGGAATCCAGCGCCATTATAGCGCTTGAGAGAAATGGTTTCGGCCAGGCTCTCAGCCGACGGTGGTCAGGCGGCCCAAGCCCAGTTCGGCAACATCTTCCCAGCTACTATCAGCCCGTTGCTGCACGAAAGTCACCCGCTCCACAGGCAGTGGCGGGGGTGGGCCGAAATCGGTCCACCGGCGGCGCGATTCTTCGAGCAGCCCCTCCAGTGACCCGGCAACAAATTGTTGACCGAGGGTAATGTGCGGAACGTAGTCATAGGCTTCCTGCTGTTCCAGGAGTCCGGTATTGAGGACATCATGGAGCGCGGTCAGCTCGCACGCGCCGCCGCTCATGGCCAGGTAGATGACATTGGTGTCGCGAAACGCCTCCACCTCGCCCACCTGGACCTGGAAGGGCTCAAACTTGGCCACCTGCTGGCGGGCAAACTCGATCGCCTCGGCAACAGAACTCGACATCTCCCGCGGGGAAAGGATGGTAATGTGGGCGTGATGCGCGCCGCCCGAATCCAGCTCGCTTCGTAGCCGGTCGACAAATCGAGCGATCGGGCCGGCTAGGTAAGCCACGACCGCGTAGGAATTAATACAATCCATCAATCCCCCTCAAAGCCATCACCCCCTCTTCCTTTTTACCCTGAAAACGGCCCCCGCACAATAGTCAAAAGCGGGCGCCAGAGGCGCCAACCGTCATTTTTGCCCCTTGCCTATTGTTTTTCGGTTATCCTCCGCTCTGCCGGGCAAAATGCCTCTTGGCGATGTCTATAAACGCCTGGGCGGAGCGGGACATATACCGATCCGTGCGATAGGCCAGGCCAAGCTGCCGCTCCAGCCGCGGTTCGGCCAGGGGCACCAGCCTCAACAGGCCGGCTTTGACCTCGGGTCCCGCATAGCTGCGGCTGAGAAGCGAGATCCCCAGACCGATCCCGATGAATTTCTTGATGGTTTCCACGCCGGAAAGCTCCATCGTCACGTGCACGGGGGCGCGGATGCCCTGAAACATTTCTTCCAGCATTTGGCGGGTTCGGCTGGCCTTGGGAAAAATCCAGGGGTAGCGCGCGATCTCCTCGACCGTCACGCTGGATTGAGAGGCCAGGGGATGGCTCGGCGCCATGGCCACGTCCACCGGCTCGCGGAATAGAGGGATCGTCGCGATCACCCGGGGAGCCACCGGCAGGCTGACGAAACCCAGATCCAAGGAATCCTCCTCCAATTTCTGCACGATCTTGACGGTGAAGTTGCGGTAGACGGTGATCTTGACTTCCGGATGCCTCTTCTTGAAGCTGGCGAAAACTTTCGGCAGCAGGAACAGGCAACTGCCTTCGGTAGCGCCGAGGGTGAGGTGTCCGGCCGGGGTGGGAAGCAGGTCGCGCAGGGCCTGTAGAGCTTCCTTCTCCACGTTGAGGATTTTCCCGGCGTGCTCCAGCAGAAGAACGCCGGGCTGGGTAAGAAAAACCTTCTTCCCAATGCGGTCGAACAACTTCACCGCGAACTCCTCTTCCAGTTGCCGGATCTGCGTGCTGATGGCCGGCTGGGTGAGGCCGAGCTTGCCGGCGGCGCGAGAGAAATTCTTCAAGCGGGCGACCTCGACAAACGAGCGGAGGTGATTGAAATCCATGGAACTGTCTGCCCAACTGTGGAACAATGATGATTCAGTATAACGCTTCTGGGGCCCCTGGTTCAGAAGATGGGAAGCAATCCGGGAGCGACCGCGAGTTGATTCGCAGAAGTTGCTGAGCCGCGACCGGAAGGGAGCGGGTTTTGCCCGCCAGCTATGGATTTCGAGCAAATCGCCACTTTTGTCGAGGTCGCCCACGTGGGAAGTTTTTCCAAAGCGGCGCAGAGGCTCTACCGGACCCAGCCCGCCATCAGCACCCAGGTTCGGCTGCTGGAGAAGCAGTGTGGGCAGCCGCTGTTTGTGCGCCACGCCCGCCAGGTGGAGTTGACCGTCGCCGGACGCATCCTGCTGCGCTATGGAGAGCGGCTCCGCGAGCTCCGCTCCGCCGCCGGGTCCGAGCTGGAAGCGATGCGCCGGCGCCCGCGCGGGCGCGTGGTGATCGCCGCCAACGAAGCCACTGTGCTCTACGTGCTGCCGGCGCTCATCCTCGAGTTCAAGCGGGACTACCCGGACGTGCGACTGGAAATCATCCGCAACTTCTCGCGCAAGATCATCGAGAAGGTCCTCGAAAACACGGTCGATTTCGGGGTGGTGACCTTGCCGTTCAAGCATGCCCACCTGCACGTGATCCCTATCTACCGCGACGAAATGGCGGTGCTGGTTCCGCTGGGCCATCCCCTCGCCCGCCGCCCGGCCGTTCGGCTCGAAGAGGTTGTAGACTATCCGCTGCTCTACCCCAAGACAGGGCAGACCCGGCATCAACTCGAGCGCCACCTGCGGAAATTTCAGGACCGGGTGAAGATCTCCATGGAGCTGGCCAGCGTCGAAACCATCAAGAAATTCGTCGCCTCCGGGATCGGCATCACCCTGATCAGCCGCGGCTTCGCCCAGGCCGAGCACTCCAGCGGGCTGCTGCGAGTGATTCCGCTCGAAGGCGAGCGCATCATCCGGGAACTCGGCCTGATCTACCACCGCCAGAAATATATCTGCCCGGTGGCCGAGGCGTTCCTGTCCAGCGTCCGGCGCCATTTCGCCGACACTATCAGGCCTCCGGGGCCGGGATAGGGAGCGAAGATTCCGGCGAGGCGGGGCGCCACCATTGGGCTTCTTCAAAGCCCGCATACCGGCACAGCAGCAGCGCGCCCGAATCGGTTTCCAGCGCGTCCCCAACCTCGATCTGGCGCCGGCTTCCCTCCGAGCGCGTCTGTTGCCACGCCACATAAGGAGCGGCAGCCTCGATTTCCCCGCCCTCTTCGTAGTCCTTCCTCTTGAGTTGCGCCAGCCCCGGACGCGGTGGCGCATCCCGAAACTGCTGACGATGGGATTCCTTCAGGTAATAAATCCGGTAACGGGCCATGCTGCCATTGTACAGCGCCCCGTTGGCCCAATAGAGTTATCCAATGCGGGGCGGCCTTCCGGCCGCCCGCTGGAGTTTGTACATTTGGGGCCTGTGCGTGGCGCACGCTTTAGCGTGCAGGTGTGGGCTTCAGCCCACGCTTGGCCCGTGGACTTGCCCCCTACCTATCCCCAGCACCGGTGGCTCTTAGTCAGATGGCGCCTGCCGGAAAAGCCTTTGTCTAGATGGACCGGTATCTGGATACCACCCGGGTCGGACCCATTTCCCGGCGACGCCCCGAAGTGGCAGCCATCGTCGTACAAGCGCTCCAGCGCGGGCGCCCCTCCTCTACTACGACCTGTGGGCGTTTCTGGCAGCGGGAATCCTACGACCATGTGGTCAAGCAGGAACGGGAAATGGAACGCCTCGTGGCCTGCATCGAGAACAACCCGGTGAAGGCCGGATTGGTGGTCGAGCGCCTGGAAAGGCGATCCTGACCGGGGCTGCGGGCTGAAGCCCGCAGCGGCACGCTCAAGCGTGCGCCACGATATCGGCTCCTTCCCGCCCCCAAATGTACAAACTCCAGGGTGCGGCCTTCCGGCCGCCCACGTGTTACCCTGGGGCGGTGATTTGGCGCAAAGGGCAAACTTTTCCTTCCGAGCACTCCCAACGACGGGACCCGCAAACGGGCGCAGTTATCCACCAGATGACCTCTCATCCTTCCATCAACCACCCCAGCTACTTCCTGCATAGCTCCTTTACGCCGGACCAAAAAGCGATCCTGTTCACCTCCTACCGGAGCGGTCAAGCGCAGCTCTTCCAGGCCGCGTTTCCCGACGGTGAGATCCGGCAGTTGACCGGCGAGCCGGCGATCCATCCCTTCTCCCCGGCCGTGGCCCCCGATGGCGGGCGGGTTTTTTTCATTCGGGGCGGCGCAGTCTGGGCGATCGACCGGGAAACGCTAGAGGAAACCTTGATTGCAGATTTTCCCGGAGCGCAGCTCGGCGAATGCTCGCTCAGCGCGGACGGGGAATGGCTGACCGCCGCCTGCAAGCGCGGAGCCGCAGCCGGCCTCGTCGTGGGCCGCCAGAAAGAAAGCCAGTGGCGCATGATCGAGTTTCCGCGAACCGTCATCCATCCGCAATTCTCCCCACTGGACCCCGAGTGGATCGAGTTTGCCGGCGACCCGGCCCCCCGCATGCACCGCATCCGCCGCAACGGAGCCAACCTGGAATGCCTGCATGAAAACTCCAACGACGAGTTCGTCGTGCACGAAACCTTCCTCGGCGCCACCGGGGACCTCGTGTTCACGGTGTGGCCGCGCGCGGTGAAGCGCCTGGATTGGAACACCCGGCGCATCGACACCATCGCCGAGTTCAACGCCTGGCATATCACCCCGAACCGCGCCGGAACAGCCATCCTCTGCGACACCAATCACCCTGACATCGGCCTGCAGCTCATCGATGTAGCTACGGGCAGCCGCCGCGCGATCTGCCATCCTCAAAGCTCCAACCAGGGGAGCCAGTGGCGCAAGTCGCGTTACGCGCTGGCCGACGACTGGGCCGCCGCCCTCGCCGACAAGGAAAAATCCGTCAGTTGGATGGAAATGGCCGCCGACTCCGTGTACGGGCCCCAGTGGACCCACCCGCATCCCTCGTTTTCTCCCGACGAGAAGCGGGCCGCCTTCGCCAGCGACTGCACTGGCCACACCCAGGTGTATGTCGTGGAACTACCCGCTTCCTACCAGGCGTCGGCGTAACGCATGCCGTAAGGGTCGGCGCCGGCTTCGAGCACCCCCGATTCCACCAGCAGGCGAATCGCCGTCGGGGCGGCGCCGGTCTGGCCCGCCGGGCGGCGTTCGGCCTTGTGCCCGCGCCCGAGCAGGTCCTTGAACGCCGCCTCGGGAATCCGCTCGTCGACGAGCAAACTGTTGGGATGCATGGCGTGAGAGTCAAAGCTGGATACCAGGTGCCGCGTCTGGAACCGCGGCGCTTCGATCGCCGCCTGCGGATTCATGCCGAACTCGATCACGTTGAGCAGAACCTGCAACAGGCTCTGTTCCTGATTGTCGCCTCCGGGGGTGGAAAGGGCCATGTAAGGCTTTCCGTTCTGCGTCACCAGGGTGGGCGAGAGCGTGATGCGGGGGCGCTTGCCGGGCTCGATCAAATTGGGATGGCGGTGAACCAGCAGGAAACTCTGCCCGCGCTGGGTGAGGGGAATCCCGGTATCGCCGGCGATGACCGAGGGCAGCCAGGCCCCCGAAGGGGTGCTCGAGAAGATCACCCCGTCCCGATCGAGCGCGTTCAGGCAGGTCGTGTCGCCGCCGGCCAGCGCGTCGCTGATCGGCCTCTTCGCGCCGGGGACAAACGAAGGGTGGAAGGGCGGACGCAGCGCAATCTCTCCGGGCCGGAACTGAGCCGAGGCCGTCTTCGGATCGATCAGCCGGGCTCGCTCGACCGCGTAGGTCTTGCTGAGCAGTTCCAGGGCCGGCGGCACAAACTTCGGATCCGCGTAATAGCTGTCGCGGTCGGCGTAGGCCAGCTTCAGCGCCTCGACCAGAGTGTGCAGGTAGTCGGCCGAGTTGTATTTCATCGCCGCCAGGTCAAACTTTTCCAGCAGGTCCAGCGCCTGCAGCATCACCGCGCCCTGCGTCCAGAACCCGCCCTTGTACACCTCGAATCCCTTGTAGGTTGTTTGCAGAGGCGCTTCCGGCTCCAGCCGGAACTTGGCCAGGTCCTCGTAGCGCAGCAGCCCGCCGTTCTCCCGCGAGAACTGGTCGATCTTACGGGCGATCTCGCCGCGGTAGAAAGAATTCCGAGCCGCCTCGATGCCCGCCACCCGGCGGTTTTTCCCCCGCGCGGCCTTCTCGGCCGCCATCATGGACCGAATGGTGCGGGCCAGGGCCGGCTGGCGAAAGATTTCCCCCGGCCGCGGGGGCTTGCCGTCGGGCAGGAAAACACTCTGCGAGGTCGGCCAGTGTTGAAAGAAGCGCGTCGCTCGCGCGATCGAGCTGCTGCGCGCTTCATCCATCGGCGCCCCATCGGCCAACTCCACCGCCGGCTGCACCGCCTGGGCGAAGGTTTTGGTGCCGAAATGTTGCAGCGCCACCAGCGCCGCGTCCACCATGCCCGGAACCAGGGCCGGTAGCAAGCCGGTCGAGGGAATGGGACCCTCTTCGCGGCCGGGCCGCTGGCGAGCCGCTGCCAACTCCTCCGGCGAGGGTTTTCGGTTGCGGAACAGCTCGGCATTGGCCAGCGCCGGGGCCGTGCCCACGCCGGCAATCGAATAGACACGCCCGTCGCGGGTGCGAATCAAGATCGGGGCTTCTCCCCCCCATCCGTAGTGCGAGTATTCCAACACCGCGCCGGCGAACAGCGCGGCGACCCCGGCATCGACCGCGTTCCCTCCGGCATGAAACATCCGCATGCCGGCTTCGGTCACCAGCGGTGTTCCGCCGGCCACCGCTCCTCGCGTGCCACGCACCAGGGGACGGAGGATGCGCGGCGCCTCCACGCTC
>Ga0247727_10012183_pt1 | contig 14819 bp, 8 predicted proteins | sample WisWelCaveWW1625_FD_202498 | JGI IMG/M metagenome (GOLD analysis project Ga0247727, IMG submission 202498) | Biofilm microbial communities from Wishing Well Cave, Virginia, United States - WW16-25 | ecosystem: Environmental > Aquatic > Deep subsurface > Groundwater > Cave microbial mat | place... | reverse complement strand
GACCCCACCCGGTGCCTCTCGAGGAGCGGATCCGGATCGGAGCGGAGCTCCAGGCCGGAAAGTACAAGGAACGCAGACCATTGGCGCGCCTCCAATCGTGCTTGGCATTGAGCCAGTAACCATTGGGATACTGGCACTCTTGGCGGGGCTCGTATGCTTGTGGCTGATCAAGCAGGCAGCAGACGACATTGATGAGATCCTTCGGCGGGCACGTGAGGGTGCAAAGGCCTGCGAAGAATGTACGAAGACCGGCAACCGTGCAGCATGCGCAAAATGCAAGGTGGAATTCAAGAAAGCATGGAGGGCTGCAGCGTCATGTGTGGACCATGCAACCAAGGTAGCAGAGGTCGAGCAGATCTTCTGGGGGGTCGCCCACTAGAATCCCACAGTGTTGGCCAATGACGCAGCCAGCGCAGGAGATTCGTCATGACAAGTGCTAATGTATCGAATGAGTTGGACCTCGGAGTCAGAATAGACGCACTCGAGCAGTCACTGCGGAAGAATAGAATTGTTGCTGCTATTGGAGTAGTACTTGCGTTATTGTCATGGGTGCTTGCTGCGGCCCTGTTCAAGTGGTCGACAAGTACCTACCTGAAGGTGCAAAGCAGCTCTGTGAACGCGATGGCGACGCGCACGCTAATTCTTGTGGATGATAGGGGAGAGCCTCGCGCACGCTTCGGGGCCGTTGATGACGGGAACACGGAATTGGCCCTATTGTACCCGTTTACCGCCCCCGGCCCCGTCGTGGAGCCTGACCGAGGCGACGTCGTGATCGTAGCACCGGTCCGCGGCGTGGTCCATGGCCTGGCGGCGGCGGTGAATCTCGGGGCGTGAGGGACCGATGAAGGGGCATGGCCGAGAGCGAGCCGACCTGCCCCGGGTGCCGCGAGCGGGATGGCATCATCCGACGCTTGGAGGAGCGGGTCACGTCGCTGGAGCGGAGGCTGGAGGAGTTGGAGCGTCGCTCGCATCGGCCGGCCGCGCCGTTCTCTCGGGGGTTCCTGAAGCCCGACCCGAAGCCCCCCGGACGCAAGCCCGGCCACGAGGGGGAGCACCGGGCCGTCCCGACGCGGGTGGACCGGGTCCTCGACGCGCCGCTGCCTCCGTCGTGCCCCTGCGGCGGTCCCATCGTCGAGGACGGCGTCCACCCGCAGTACCAGACCGACATCCCGCCCGTGACGCCGGTGACGACGAAGTTCGACGTGCACGTCGGGCACTGCCGCGGCTGCGGGAAGAGGTTCCAGGGGCGCCACCCGTTCCAGACCAGCCAGGCGCTGGGCGCGGCGGCCGTGCAGTTCGGCCCCCGGGTCGTGGCGATGGGGCTGGAGTTGCACGTGCGCCTGGGACTCTCCTTCCGCAAGCTCGCCGACTTCCTCGTGCGGTTCCCTGGCCTGAAGGCCGCCCCGGCCACCTTCGCCCGGGCCATGCGGCGGCTGGCGAGGAGGATGCGCGGCACCCGGGACGAGATCCTCGCGGCCCTGCGGGCGAGCACGGCCTGCCACGGCGACGGGACCGGCTGGCGGGTCGGCGGGAAGCCCGCCTGCCTGCACACGGTCTGCACGAAGACCGAGGCCCTCTACCTCGTCCGGGACGACTGGGGCGCCGGCCCGACCATCGAGGTCCTCGGCGAGGACTACGCCGGGGTCTTCGGCAGCGACGGCCTGCGGGCCTTCGAGCGGCTGACCTGGCTGCGCCAGCGCTGCCTCGCCCATCTCCTTCGCTTCGCCCGGGAGATCGAGGCCGAGAAGACCCGCGGCGCCGTGCACTACCCGCGGGCCGTGACGGCGCTGCTCAAGGCTGCCATCTCCCTCGGGAAGAGGAGGGAGGACGTCGCGGAGGCGACCTTCCTCCACGGGTTCCGTGCACTGGAGACGCGGCTGGAGAAGCTCCTCTTCGCCAACCTCACCGACCTCGACAACGCCAAGCTCCGCGGTCGGCTGTGGCGCGCGGCCCCTCACCTGTTCACGTTCCTGACGATCCCGGGCGTGGACCCGACCAACAACGAGGCCGAGAGGACGCTGCGGCCCGCCGTCATCGCCCGGAAGCTCTCCGCCGGCAACCGCACGTGGGCGGGGGCGGAAGCCTGGGCCGCGCTCGCCTCGGTCATCGAGACCTCACGCCGCCGCGGCCAGGACTTCACGCAACTCGTGCTCCGCACCCTTCGCTCCTCCGCACCGCTCCCTCAACCGGCATTCGCCGTGATGACCCGGTAAACGGGTACGCCCTATTCAACGAGTCTGGAGGCGTTGAGTTGAGGATCGGGACCAGTATTGGTCGTCAAATTCGAGGGATGAACAGTGAGACTGCAGGTTGCCCATCAATCCAGATTTGGGACAGTCAGGGGAAGCTCGTGTTCAAGGCCCCGTAGAATTCACAGGAGACCACAAGGTCGCAGAGGACATCTGGACGGAAGCATGCAGGTGGCCGTCGGCTACGGCCGCGCCGGGTCGAAGGCCCCGAGCGACTTCTCCAGCGAGGCGCAGATCTCGCCCACGGTGGCCTCGGCCTCGACGGCCTTGAGGATGGCGGGCATGAGGCCGCCCCCGCCCCAGCCGGCCGCGATCTCCAGGCCGAAGAGCGCCTCGTCGAGCCTCCGGGCGTCGCGGCCCTCGCGGCGGCGGCGGAGATCCTCGACGAGGGCGGTCGTCGCCATCTCGTCCACGCGGAGCGTCTTCGCCGGGACCCCCGTCGCCCCCTCGGCGTGGCGGTTGACGCCGACCACGGCGACCGCCCCCGACTCCACCGCACGCTGGTGGCGGTAGGCGGCCTCGGCGATGCGGGCCTGGGTCCAGCCTTTCCGCGCCGCCTCGACCGGACCCCCCTGCGCGTCCATCTCGCGGAGCAGCGCCCGCGCCTCCTCCTCGATGCGGTCGGTCTCCCTCTCGACGAAGGGCGCGCCGCCGAGCGGGTCCACCGTGTCGGCCACCCCCGACTCCTCGGCCAGCACCTGCTGGGTGCGGAGCGCGAGCAGGACGGCCTCCTCGGTGGGCAGCCCCAGCGCCTCGTCCCGGCTGTTCGTGTGGAGCGACTGCGTTCCCCCCAGAACCGCCGCCAGGGCCTGGAGCGTCACGCGGACGACGTTCACCTCCGGCTGGGCGCCCGTCAGCGCCGCACCGGCGGTCTGCGCGTGGAACCGGAGCCGGCAGGAGGCGTCGTCCCCGTGGAACCTCTCGCGGACGAGCCGGGCCCACAGGCGCCTCGCCGCCCGGAACTTCGCCACCTCCTCGAAGAAGTCCATCTGGGAGGCGAAGAAGAAGGACATCCGCGGCGCCACCAGACCAACGGGGAGCCCGGCCTTCACGCAGCGCTCGAGGTAGGCGAGCCCGTGGCCGAGCGTGAAGGCCACCTCCTGCGGCGCCGTGCACCCCGCCTCGCGCATGTGGTAGCCGGAGACCGAGATGGGGTTCCACCGCGGCATCCGCTCCACGCAGAAGCCGATGAGCTCCGTCGCGAGCCGCAGCGACGCCTCCACCGGGAACCGCCAGGTGTTGCGCGCGACGAACTCCTTCAGGAGGTCGTTCTGCACCGTGCCGCCGACCTGATCCAGCGGGACGCCGCGGCGCCGCGCCACCGCCGCCACCATGGCCACGAGGATGGGCGCGGTGGCGTTGATGGTCATGGAGACGGTCACTCGGTCCAGCGGGATGCCGTCCAGCACGGTCTCCATGTCGGCGAGGCTGTTGACGGGCACGCCCACCTTGCCGACCTCCCCCTCGGCCCGCGGGTCGTCGCTGTCGTAGCCGATCTGGGTCGGGAGGTCGAAGGCGATGGAGAGACCGGTCTGCCCCTGCTCCAGCAGGTAGCGGAAGCGGCGGTTGGTCTCGGGGGCCGAGGCGAAGCCCGCGTACTGGCGCATCGTCCAGAGCCGGCCGCGGTACAGGGTCGGCTGGACCCCGCGCGTGAAGGGGAAGGCGCCGGGCCAGCCGACCTCCGTCTCGAAGCCGGCGACGAGGTCGGGCGTCGGGACGGAGACCGGAGGCTTCTCCGCGCCCGAGGAGCCCGGGAAGGAGGGCTTCCGCTCCGGGGACTTCGCCACGGCCTCGCGCCAGGGGCCTTCCATCCAGAGGCGGAGGTCGGGGCCCGCGGGCGGACGGGGCGGCGGGGCGGGAGGGGGCGCGGGCCGTGCCTCCGCGAGGAGCGGGTGGAGCGGGGTCGGGGAGTGGAATGCGGCCGGGGCGCCGCGGTCCCGGTCCTCGCGGCGGCCGTGGCCGACGCCACCCCGCCGTCCTCGTCCGCCGCGGCGATGGCGTCCCCCTCCGCCTCCGTCCCGATCGTCCCGTCGGTGGCCCTCGTGGATCGGGGCTGCCGGAGCCGGCGCGGGCGGCAGGGGCGCGGGAGGAGGGCCGAAGCCGCCCCAGCCCGGGGCCTCGGCGGGTGTGGGGGGACCCTGCGGCGCAGCCGCCTGCCGCTGCGGAGGGGCGGAGGAACTCGCCACAGGAGGGGTGGGAGGGACAGGAGAGGGGAGAGACGGGGGCAAAGGCGCAGGAGGAAGCGAGCGAGAAGGCGCAGGACGCCCCCCGCGGCGCCTGCGGCCCTTCGGCCCGCCCGGGATCGTGGACGGGTCGGCCTTGAGCTCCACGTCCCGTTCGATGGGGGGGAGCCGGCGGGGGAGGGGTCGCAGGAGGAGGTTGCGGGGGACGGGGCGGTACCCCCGTCCGGGATCGCCGGCCTCCGGACCCCCCTCCGCCTCCTCCTCCGGGGGGGGAGGCGGCGGAGCGGGACCGTCCTCGTGCGGGACCCGCGGGATCCCGTCGTCCGACTCCTCACCGGAGGCCTTCGACCGCGATCTCCTCGGCATGCGTCGGGATCATACTCCGGCGTCAATCCCCCGCGTCCTCGTCCCCGACGGGCCCCGGGGCCTCCTCCGCGACGCCCATCTCCTCGGCGAGGGTCTCCGGTGCCGCGGCGCCGCCCTCGCGGAGGAAGCGCAGGAGCCGCTCGACGTCTTCGGGGAGGGGAGCCTCGAAGGTCATGGTCTCGCCGGTCGCGGGGTGGCGGATCTCGAGGCGGAACGCGTGGAGGGCCTGTCGCCCGATCACCTCGCGCAGGACGCGGTCGTGCCTCCCGTAGACCCGGTCCGCGACGATGGGGTGGCCGAGGGCCGCCATGTGGACGCGGATCTGGTGGGTGCGGCCGGTCCGTGGGTGGACCTCGACCAGCGTGTGGCGCGGGAAGCGCTCGCGGACCTCGTAGTAGGTCTCGGACGCGCGGCCGCGGGAGTCGTGGCGCACGGCGATGCGCTCCGGCCGGGTCGGGTGGCGGCCGAGCGGGAGGCTCACGAGGTCGGCGTCGAAGTCCAGGACCCCCTGCACCACGGCGAGGTAGGTCTTGTGGACGGTGCGGGCCTTGAACTGCGCGGCGAGCGCCTGGTGGGCCTCGTCGCTCTTCGCCACGAGGATCACCCCGGAGGTGTCCTTGTCGAGGCGGTGGACGATCCCGGGGCGCAGCGGCCCCTGCAGCGAGGAGAGCTCCCCGTAGCGGTAGGCCAGCGCGTTGGCGAGCGTCCCCGACCGCTCCCCGGCCCCCGGGTGGACGCTCATCCCGGGCGGCTTGTCCAGGACCGCGATCGACGCGTCCTCGAAGAGCACCCGGAGCGGGAGGTTCTCGGGCCTCGCGTAGGACCGGGTCTCGGCCTCCATGATGACCTCCACCGCGTCCCCCTCGGCGAGCGTGCGGCCGGGCCGCGCGGGGCGGCCGTTCACCGTGGCGAAGCCGTCCTTCACGAGGCGCTGGAGATGGGTGCGGCTGTAGCCCGGGAAGCGGCCCACGAGTGCCCGGTCCAGGCGCACCCCCGCCTCCGCCCTCTCGGCCGTGAACCGGTGCCGGAACTTCGGCTCCTCCCTCTCCATGGCGGCGACCTTACCGCACCCGGCCCGCGATCGCGGGATTCGTCCTCCGGCCCCGTTCCCGGAGGATCGTGGCGGATCGGCGGGCGCTTCGGTCGAATCCCGTCCGGGAAGGTCGGGTACAGTACCCGGGTCGCAGGTCGGCCGGCGGGCCGGCCATCCCCCGGAGGGTCCCGTGCGCATCTCGTCGGCGAAGGTCCAGGCGGCGATCGTCCTCGGGCTGGCGGCGCTGCTGTGGGGGGCGTGGGCGCTCTACGGCCTCCCCCTCCGCGTCCGCTGGCTCGTGGCCGGGGGCGCGCCGCCGGCGGCGAGGAAGGCCTCGGCGGAGGCGGCGGAGCGGATCCGATCCCTCGGCGTCGAGGCCCGGCCCGTCCTCCTCGACCTCTTCTGCGCCCCCGGGCCCCGCTCCCGGAAGGCCTGGGTGGCCTCGGTGCTCCTGCGCGCCCCCTACTTCGACCAGGGGGAGATCGAGAAGGGGCTCGCCTCCCCGGACGCCGCGACGGCGCGTGCCGCGGCCTTCGCGCTGCTGGACGGCGAGGAGGCGGACCCGTCCTTCGAGGCGTCGGCCTCCGAGGCGGAGGCCCCGGCGGTCCCGCGGAAGCCCTCCGAGAAGCCGGGCCCCGCCTGGGACCCCTCCCCGGCGGTGCCCGTCCTCACGGCCTGGCTCGCGGACCGGGCCGACCCGGAGGCCCGCCACGCGGCCCGGCTGCTGGGGAGGGTCCCGGCGGGGGACCCGCGGCGGAGGGAGGCGCTGCTGGCCATGGTCGAGGAGGCCCGGGAGATCCTCGCCCCCGGCGCCCCGCCGGCCATGCGGCTGCGCAAGGCCGCCCTCGTGGACGCCCTCCAGGCGCTCCTCAACGAGGTCCGGTCCGACCCGTCCGTCGCGGAGCGCGTGGCGAAGGTCGTGGCCTGGGTGGAGGATCAGGGGCTCTCCGAGGAGGGATGGGACCTCGAGTTCTACGGGCTCCGCCTCATCGAGCTGGCCCGCGGCCAGGGGGTGCCCGAGGGGCTGCTGACGCGCCTGGCCGGCAACCCCAACGCGCTCGTCCGCCAGAGGCTCGCCGGGGCGCTCGAGGCCGTCCCCGGGGAGGAGGCAGCGGGGATCCTCGAGCGGCTCGCGGGAGACGAGGTGGCGGTGGTGCGGCGGGGCGCCTCGCTGGCCCTCCTCAAGCGGAAGGACCCCCGGGTGCTGCGGCTCGCCCCCTGGCTCCTGGAGGACTCCTACATCTACGTCCGGTCGGACATCCTCAAGGCCGTGGGCGAGGTCCGGGGCGCGGACCCCGAGGGGGCGCGCGCGGCGGTGCCGCTGCTCGTGGCCTGCCTCGAGGACCCCTGGCCCGGGCAGGGCCCGGCACCGGACACGCCGCAGGCGCGGATGTTGGAGGACGGGAAGGCGCAGGTCGTCGAGGAGGCTGTCCTCTCGCTGCACCGGATCACGAGGTCCTCCCCGGGGTTCGAGGTGGGGGAGTTGGAGGACTGGAAGAAGCGTGCCGAGATCTGCCGCGCGCTGGCGGCCGACCCGGCACGGCGCAAGGCCGTCGCCGACGAGTGGCGGAAGACCGTGGCGCCCTGGCCGCCGGAGAAGCGGATCCCACCCCTCGTCCGGCGCCTGGGCGAGGCCGACCCGGAGAACGTCGTCCGCGCCATGCGGGAATTGGCCAGGCTCACCGGGGACTCCACCGGGTTCCCCCCCGCGGCGCTGCGTCCCGCCGGGGACGACGTCGAGGCGCGGGACTCCGTGCGCGAGTGGCGGAAGACCCCGGGGTTCCAGACGACGCTCGACCACTGGAAGGCGAAGGCGGGGTCGTAACGCCTACAGGTCCTCCGCGATCACGACCTCCGGGTCGGACCGCATCGCCACGCGCCACTCCTGGAGGGCCCTCGCCACGAGGTCGTCCCGGACGCGGTCCCGGGCCTCCTCGAAGGTCGGTGCGGGGGTGCGCTTCTCCACGAGCACGAGGTGCCAGCCGTCCACGGACTTGAGCGGCCCGAGCAGCGCCCCCTCCTTCGCACGGAAGACCTCGTCGATCACGGACTGGGGGAGGAGGGTCGTCCCGAGTTGCGGCGCCACCTCCAGCGGGCGGCCGCGGGCCCCGGCCGCGGGGTTGTCCTCGGAGTACTTCCGCGCCACCGCGTCGAACTCCTTCCCCGACCGGATCTCCTCCAGCGCCCGGTCGGCGATCCCCCGGGCCTCCGCCATGGGCCGCCCCGCCGACCCGAAGACGCTGGCCCTGTCCTCGCCCCGCACCAGGATCCGCCGGATGCGGGCCGTCTCGCCGTAGCGCCCCGGGTCCTTCTCCCAGGCCGCACGGACGGAGGCCGCGTCGAGCCCGGCCGCCAGGACCTTGCGGGCCAGCAGGTTCGCCCGGACGCCCGGGTCCCGCCGCCACTCCTCGGGGGTGAGGCCCGTCGTCTCCCGGAGCCAGGCCTCGAAGGTGAGGCCCGTGCCCTCGACCGACGGCTCCGAGAGGAACCGGCGGCGGAGCCGGTAGACCTCGGCCGCGGTCTCCTCGTCGGTGAGCGTCACCCCCTCCCTCGCCGCCCGCTCCTCCACGGCCGCGCCGAAGGCCGCGTCGTAGACCGCACCCACCACCTCGTGGCGCTTGACCGTCCGCGCGAGCCAGCGGCCGGCCTGCTCCTCGGTGACCGGCTCCTCTCCCACGAGCGCCACGGCTCCGGGCGGGAGAACCGCCGGGTCCGTCGCCACCTTCCAGCGCTGCTGGAGGTCGCGGAGCCAGACGTCGATCTGGGCGTTGGGCACCTCGCCCCGGGCGCCCAGGTCCTCCCGGGCCATCTTCTGGAGCGCGAGGTACTGCCGCGTGTGGGCGCGGAACTCCTCCAGCGTGTACCCCGCGGAGCGCAGGAACTGGTCGAGCGCGTCCCCCTCCTCGACCTTCCGCCCGGCGCGGGCCATGCGCTCGGCGAACTCCCGGCGCGCCCCCTCGACGGCCGTCGCGATCTCCTCCTCCGAGACGGTGGCGCCGCGCCTCTCCTGCTCCCGCCGGGCGACGGTCTCGCCCAGGAACTGGTCGAGGATCCGGTCGCCGCCGGGGCCCCGGAGGAACTTCCTCCCGAGCGCGGCGTAGACCGCGGAGCGGGGCAGCGGGCGCCCGCGGACCGTCGCCGCGGGCTTCTCCGCGGGCTCCCCGGGGCGGGCCGCGGGAGGGAGGGCGGCCAGCGCGGCGGCGAGCGCCGCGGCGGAGAGGAGGGGACGGATCACCGCGGGACCCTCTCGCCGCCTCCCGTCCCGGGTTTCGCGCGGGCGCGGAGGGAGTCCAGCAGGCGGCGGGCCCTCTTGTAGTCCGGGTCGGCCTCCAGCGCCAGCGCCGCCTCCTTCTCCGCCGCCGCGAGGTCCCGGGGGGGGAGGAGGAAGAAGATCTCCGCCCGGTTGTAGCGGGCCTTGGCGTTCCCGGGATCGATCCCCAGCGACTCGTCGAACCAGCGGAGCGCCTCCTCCCGCTGGCCGGCCGCGCTCCGGACGAGCCGCCCCTGGCCCTGCGGGTCGGTGGACTCGGCCGCCGCCTGGAAGTCCAGGGACGAGAGCCGCATGCAGGCCACGCCGAGGTTGTTCCGCGGCTTGACGAAGCGGGGGTTGAGGCCCGCCGAGGCCGTGAACTCCTCGATGGCCTCCGGGACGCGCCCGGAATCGAGCAGGGCCATCCCGAGGTAGTTCCGCTTCTGCGCCTCGAAAAGCCGGTCCTCCTCGCCCTCGGCGGCCCTGGGGAGCGCGGCCTCCCGGATGAGGGCGATGGCCCGGTCGAGGTCCTCGGCCCGCCGCGGCCCCGGGGCGGCGTTGGAGGCCTCGCGGATGGAATCCGCGAGACAGATCTTGAAGAGCGGGTTCGCGGGCTCCTGCCGGACGATCTCCTCCCAGAGGGGGACCGCGCCGACCGGGTCGCCCTTCTTCTCGAGGATGCTCGCCAGGCCGGAGAGGGCCGGGACGAAGCCCTTGCGGTCCGCCAGCGCCTGGCGGAACATCGCCTCGGCCTCGTCCAGCTTCCCCCTCTTCGTGAGGAGCCGGCCCAGGGCGTAGAGCGCGCTCATGCGCGGCTGGCCCTTGGCCGACTTCAGGGCCTCGCGGAAGGCCTCCTCCGCCTCCTCCAGCCGGTCCTGCTCGAGGAAGGAGGCCGCCATGTGGAGGACGGCCCGGACGGGGCCCTCCTCCGCGGTCCCCACGTAGCCCACGGCGATGAGCTGCCGCATGGCGTCGTCCAGCGCCCCCTCCTCGGTGGGGTCCTCGCCCCCCGAGAGGCGCCGCCGCTCCTCCTTCTCCACCCGCTCCCGGGCGAGCCTCTCGGCGCGGCCCCTCTCGTAGGTCGGGACCGTCCCCGTGGAGAGGTCGAGGTCGAAGGCCTCCGCGAGAACGCGGCCCGGCATGTCCTTGGCCTTGGGGAAGCCGAGCAGCGCCAGCACCGTCGGGCAGACGTCCACGAGCCGGGCGCCCGTGCCCGGCCGGCGGGAGTCGTACTCGGGGAACGCCTTCCCCTTCTTCACGCCCTTGCCGAAGAACGCGAGGAACCCGTCGTCCCGGTGGTAGGAGGCGCCGCCGAGCCTGGAGCGGAAGGAGGAGTCGTAGGGGGGCTTTCCCGCCCCGAAGGCGAAGCCGTGGTCGGAGACCACCACGAGGACGGAGTCCGCGTCCAGCAGGCCCATGACCTCGCCGAGGATCCGGTCGGAATGCTCGTAGGCCGCGTCCACGGCGCGGCCCAGCCTCCGCACCTTCTCCGGCTCGGCGCCCCGGGCCATCTCCAGGACGCGGGAGAGGACCTCCTCCTTCTCCTTCGGAACGACCACGGCCGGCCCCCCGGGGTCCTCGCCGCGGACCTTCCGGCAGATCTCCCTCACCATCGCGAGGTCCATGTCGGGCACCCGCTTCACGATCTCCTCGGGGGCCAGGGGCTTCCAGGTGACGGGGTCGCGGTAGGCCATGCAGAAGTGAGAGACGGCGTCCAGCTCCTCGAGGTACATGCAGAAGAGGTCGGGGCGGCGCTCCCGGTAGAGCGCCGTCCCTATGCGGCGGAAGTTCTCGGCGGCCGCGTAGACGAGGCGGACGTCGTTGGCCCGGTTCTCGTCGGTGAACTCCTCCGTCGTGCAGGCCTTCCGGAACTCCTCCTCGGTGATGTCCAGGAACGGCGCCAGCTCCCCGTGGCCGTACTCCGACGACGGGCGGCGGAGCGCGCGGACCCTCTGCATGAGGTCCGCGGGGAAGGTCTTCCCCTCGTCCGTGGCGAGCGGCTTCTCCCGGTAGAGGTAGGCGAGCGGCTCCGTGCGCTCCGAGACCGCGAAGCCGTTCACCTTCTCCGCGGGGTGGGAGGCGAGCCAGCCCACCAGCCCCACGGTCCTCCCGTAGCGGCCCGCGATGTCCCACATCGCCTCCACCTGCCGGTGGGCGCTCGTGACGGTCGTGCGCTTGGAGGGGTCGCTGTCGTCGCGGACCATGAAGTCGAGCACCCCGTGCTCGGTCGGGAACTTCCCCGTGGCGATGGAGGTCCACAGAAGCGGGGAGAGCGTCGGCTGCTGGGTCCGGATCGGGCCGGCGGTCCCCTCCTCGCCGAGGCGCTTGAAGTTCGGGAGCTTCCCCCGGGCGACCAGCGTCCGCATGAGGTCGGGATCGAGCCCGTCCATGCCGAGGACGAGGACCCGGGACTTCGCGAGGTCGGGCCGCCGGGCCAGCGCCTCCTTCACGGCGGGGTCGAGCGGGGCCTCCGCGGAAGGCGCCGCCCCCGGAGCCGGGGAGCCGTTCCCGTTCCCGGAGGGGGGGCAGCCCGCGAGGAGGAGCCCGGCGGCCACGAGCGCCGCGGCGGCGGCGGCGGGGGGGACCCGGAGGGGGCCCGGGGCGGGGGGATGCGCGGGTTTCATCCCCGCCGAGTATCCCGCCCCCGGACGGCCCCGCCGCGGTTTTCGGCCTCTACCGGTTGAGGATCACCTCGACGGCCGGGGCCCGGGAGCCGGCCGCGGGCACCCCGGTCACGGGGACGTCGGTCCCGAGCACGATCTCCGCGTCCCCGTCCCCGTCGAGGTCCGACGCGGCGACCCAGCGGCCCGCGTGGAAGCGCGGCGCGGCGTTGGACGGCGCGTCGAGGTCCACCGCGGGAAAGAAGCCGGCGGGGGCGGGTGTGAAGGTCCCCGACCCGTTGTTGAGGAGGAGCCGCGTGGAGGAGAGGTACCCCCCCGACCCGTCGGAGAGCGTCCCGTCGTAGGTCACGAGCAGGTCGACGTCCCCGTCCCGGTCGATGTCCACCACCTTGAGGGAGTGCCCCCGCAGGCGCTCCACCGCGGTGGGGGCGGGAAGCCGCGTCCCCGTGACGTCCAGGAAGGTCCCTCCCCCGTTGTTCCCGAAGAGGCGCGTGGAGGACTTCCGGGTCACGGCCCCGGTCTCCTGGTCCACGGTCTCCAGCGCGTCCGGGGTCGCGACGAGGATGTCCGGCCGCCCGTCCCCCGTCACGTCGACCACGACGAGGGCCGTGGCGCGTCCGTCGTCCAGCGCCGAGGCGGCCGGGAGCGCGTTCGCCGAGAGGGTGAAAGCGGTGCCGGTGCTCAGGAGGACGCGGGTCGCGAAGACCGGGGCCGAGGAGACCACCGGGGCGGTGTCGTTGGCGATGACGATGTCGCGCTTGCCGTCGCTGTCCACGTCGGCCGTCGCGATGGCGGCGGCCTGGAAGTTCTCCTCGCCGTAGGCCGTCGAGGTGAGCCAGCCGGAGATGAAGAACTTCGAGTCCAGCCGGAAGCTCCCCGTGCCGTCGTTGGCCAGGATGCGGAGCGCCGGGGCGTTGATGGTGACGGGGTACCAGTTCATGAGGGTGGTGTCGTACTGGAACTGGACGGCCCGGAAGCGGTCGTCGGTGGAGAGGAGGAGGTCCAGGTCCCCGTCCCCGTCGAGGTCCCCGAGCGCGTTGGCGCGCGCCTGGAAGTACTCCCCGGCGAAGAGCCCGTTCCACAGGACCGGCATCGCCATCAGGACCTGGTTGCTCGCGTTGACCGTCATGGAGGTGTTCTGGAAGGCCCCGTTGCCCAAGTTCCGGAACACGCGGGTCCCCGGGTACTCGACCGGGTAGGTGTACCCGTTGACCGTGACCTGCCACCCGTTGACCCTGCCGAAGAAGCCGTTCACGCTGAGGACCAGGTCGTCGTTCCCGTCCCCGTCGAGGTCCCCCATGGCCGAGGCCTCGGCAAGGCCGTAGTCCTTGCGCGAGGGGTTGGCAACGGGCGGCGTGTAGGAGGCGATGTTCGGGAAGAAGTCGGAGGGCGACGGGACGCTGTTGTTGAAGGTCTGCCCCGTCAGGTCGGCGAAGGTCCCGTTGTTGGCGCCCCGGAGGACGCGCGTGGCCGGGAGGTACCCGCCGCTTCCGTCGGAGGTGAGGGTGGCCGTGGAAAGGACGAGGTCGTCGTTCCCGACCGCGTCGTTGTCGAGGTCCGCGAGGAGCCCGAGCAGGGCCCGGACGCTGGCCGCCACCGACGAGGGGAGGGAGTCGGTCTTGGAGGTCATCAGGCGGTCGAAGGTGAAGGAGCCCGCCAGGGTCCCGGAGAGGTTGGTGACGTCCCGGACCTGCACGGAGTAGACCCCCGAGGGGAGGGGCTCGGTCGTGGCCGTGATCGTCGTGGAGTCCACGACGGTCGCCCCCCCGAGCACCTGGAAGCCGTTGAAGAGCACCCTCGCCCCGGTCCGGAAGCCGGTCCCCCGGATCGTGACGGCGGTCCCGCCCGTGGCGGGGCCGCGGTTGGGGGTGATGGAGCCGACGGTGGGGGCCGGGACGTAGGTGAAGGCGGCGGTCCGGATGGCGACCTGGCCGTCGGCGTTGTAGAGTGCGACGTCCGCGGTCCCCGAGCCCGTGGGTGCGGTCCCCGAGAGGGTCGTCCCCTGGAGGTTGCGCGTGATGCTGCCCGCGATCCTCCCCCCGACCTCGAAGACCGCCCCCTCGGAGATGTTGGTCCCGATGACCGCGATGGTGGTCCCGAGGTTCCCCTCGTTGGGGCTCACGGTCGTGATGGACGGCTCGTTCGAGGAGATGGCCCGCAGCACGCCCTTGCGCTTGGGCCACTTCACCTTGACCGACCAGTCCGCGACGGCGTCCCCCCCGGCGGAGGGCCCGGGGACGCGCAGGGTGAAATCCCCGAGCGCCCGGGGCGGGATGGGGATCGCCTTCGCCGTGACGGAGGTCTCGGAGAGGGCCCAGGAGGCGGCCGCGACGGGGACCGTGACGGCCGCCCCGTCCAGCAGCGTGGGGACGGAGGTGAACCCGGTCCCGCCCGACTTCCTCTTCAGGGAGAAGGCGAGGATCGTTCCGCCCGCGAGCGGCACGGGGATGTCCAGGTTCCCCCCGGAGGGGACGACGACCCCCTTCGCCGAGTGGGAGGCCGGGTACTTCGCCTTCGTCTGGAAGGTGAAGGCGCCGGTCTGCCCGGCCTGCCAGGCCGAGACCCAGGCGGCCCACCTCCCCGTCTGGTCCACGGGGAAGTTCGAGACCTTCACGGAGGTCCTGCCCGGCGCGTACTTCGCCGCGGCGAGGGCCTCGGGTGCCACGGTCGTCCCGTCGGGACGAACGAGCGTCAGCGCCGGGAACAGCGCCACGCCCTTGCCGGCCTTCAGCGTGATGGAGAGGGACGTCCCCCGGGGCAGGTCGAACACGAAGATGTCCACGTCGCCCGCGGGCGTCAGCGCCGTCCCCTCCGTGTCCCCGATGAGGTGGGAGATCCCGCGGTTGGCTGCATTGCCCGGGACGGCGGCGAGGACGAGGAGCGCCGCCGCGAGGGGAAGTGACCGGAGGCGGTGCATGGAATCCCTCCCGACCCCGGGAACCCGCCCCGGGACAACATCTTATGTACCCGTATCCATGACCCGGGTCAAGGGGGCGGCCCCGATTAGAGGTTGACGATTCCGAGTCCGGGGTGAGGGAGCGCGCCCCCGCGGGGGTGGTGGTGCGGCCGGGGCAGGCGGGGCGCGCCAGCCGAGGCGGCCACGGGATGTCGCGGCGG
>Ga0247727_10012182_pt1 | contig 14820 bp, 15 predicted proteins | sample WisWelCaveWW1625_FD_202498 | JGI IMG/M metagenome (GOLD analysis project Ga0247727, IMG submission 202498) | Biofilm microbial communities from Wishing Well Cave, Virginia, United States - WW16-25 | ecosystem: Environmental > Aquatic > Deep subsurface > Groundwater > Cave microbial mat | place... | reverse complement strand
GACAAGTAGCGAAGTCTGGTCGCCCCCTATCAGTTGAATACTCTTCGCGGCACTTCCAACTGTTTGTAGTATCGCATCGTTCCCGGTTACGACTCCAAACTGGTTGATGTTGCTGTCCCGAATACCCCGGACGTTCATTGCGATAAGAGAGCCGACATTCGAAGCCTGGTAGTTTACGTGAAGGACGACGCCCGCGGCAAGACTAATGGCATCACTGAGATTGCTTGCGACCAGTCCATTAATGATGATATCATCATCAGAGCCGCCTTGCAGACTAACCGGATAACGAACAAAAAGCGTGCTGAAGTCAGTAATCTGGGCGCCGATGCCGCCACCGCCACCGGACACATTGGGACGTATTCCATAGTAACAGTTGTAAGCCGAACATGATATCATCACCGGACTTCCCTTACCTTCGAAAGTAAACCCGCCGTATTGCGTATTCGCGGGAATACTTGGGTTTGGCGTATAGCCCTCTGCGTGGCAGTTCACGAACATGGTTGCGATATTACCCCAGTCCGCAAAGCCTTGACCGTTTGTTTGCGATGCGAGTGAATAAGTTGCCCAATCTTGCTTTGCGGTGCAGTTTATCATTTTGTTTCCAGTTCCGTAACGTGCATTAGTTGGATATGCAGAAATCGCATCATAATACATGCCAAGCATAGCATTTTCGCTGATGCAGTCTTCTATACTGTTGTTTTTCAGCACGTTTTTGGCCGGACTTGATGGATCGGTCGTCGTGTCCGTCAGTCGGAAATAGATGTTGTGGGTGTGGCAGTTACGCGCCCGCACGTTTCGTATTGTCACTCGTTGACAGCCAAGGGCGAGAATACAATTGCCATATTTTTCGTCTGGTGAACCGGCTAATATTGAGGCTGTCTGTTGCATATCAATCGTGAAATCTGCAAGCATAACATCGGTAATCGAGCCAGTGGTGTTTCCGGTGCCGCTTGTCAGCCCAAGTCCGATTGCGAAAGCGTTATCCGGTGTTCCGCCGGTGAAAGAGGTTAAAAATTTGGTGTTTTCCACACCCTCACCTTTAATGATCAAGTTGGACTTGTTGACCAGAATGGCTCGCAAGAGTTGGTAGGTTCCCGCCTTAACCATAATCAAACCGCCACTTGTAAGAGCGTTTATCGCGTTCTGTATGACTATGGCCGCATCCGCGTTCCCCGGAATGTCGGCTACGCCTTCACCAAACGATTTCGCGTAGTAGAGGGAGCCTTTCTTGTAGACTGTGAAGGATGCTGGTATCTGAAGCCGCTCGATTACCGCTAGTTCGTTGACCATCTCGGATTATCCTGTCCTAATCTGGCCTGGGACCCGGGTCTTAAGACCCTGCGTCCTGCGAGTCGCCTCGGCCTCCGCCTCCTTCATCTTTTCCACCATGCCAGCCCGCTCGAACGCGAACTGCGCCGCATACCAGATGACAGTCTGTTCCGCGCTCAAATAAACAGCTTGACCCTGAATCCACGTGTTCTGGCCAGTGTTGTCTTTCACCTTCTCCCAGCCGTCTATGACGAACTGTGACAGGATAGCATCGCTGACCTCGTCTGTTGTGAGCCCCGTCAGGTCTCGCACTTTTTGGAAAGTCGCGAGTCCGCCGTCCCAGAGGCTAACATCCCAGCTTGACATCGCGCTGAACGGTCTCTCCGCCAGAAGCCCGTGTTCTCGGGATTTAACAGTATCTTAGGCGATCTGCACCTGGACAGGCTGGCGGGCTGGGTGTATTCCTGCCATGGTCTCTACGACTTCGAAGATTTCCCGGCCTTCGTTTCCCGAGAGGCTGGGCTGGACAATCCCGTTGTCTCTCCATTCAACCAGCCAGAAGCCGACGGGATCGGTCGACGCCACGAGCACGTCATGGTAATACTGCTGGGTTCCCGCAACTGCTAATGTGGGCGTTGCCGCGTCGACCTTCTTGGTCGTCCCAGGGTCCAGGACTGTCACCGTGGGAAGGACTGGTGTAGCGGGTGTTTCGTCCAGGCTGACGAAAACGTGTCTCAGCCTGATCTTGGCCCCTCTCTCGACCCGTTTCATGTGTTCTGTCTCGCTGCTATCCAGTCCGGATAAAAGGTTACTTCGTACCGAAAAACCGGCCGTTGACCAGTTTTAGATACCCGAGCTTCCGCGCACCCTCGATTACGAACTCGACTCTGCCCTCGCCTTCTATCTTGTTGTATTGAGCAATCTGGACGAACTGGTGATGGGCCATCGTGTGGAGCTCACAGAACCATCTGTTCTGGAGAGAAGGAGGCTTTCCTGGAAGCTGGTTGAGCCTGGTCCTGGTATTCGGACAATCCTGCGCCTGGCAGGGATGAGAGTCGCTGTAGTCTGAGGGCTCCATGTCGCGATGCACGTTCCACATCAGCCCGTCGCGATTCCAGTTTACGTATGAGGGGACCGGGATCTCTTCGTTGACGCGGCCGCTCATTTAATGACATGCCCCGTCTCTATCACGCTGGTCTTCAGCCCCAGTTTCTTGTCATACCAGCGCCACTTTGAACTGGACCTGGAGTGCAAGTAGGCTACGAGCCCGTAGCCTTTCATCCTGCAGCTGTGGCAGCAGCCGTCAGCGTCGACCTCCCAGGAGGGACTGGGCTGTTGGCAATAGTTGCAGAGCGGCTGTAGATTGATTCGAGACCGTATGGTCTCGTTGGCGAAAAAACTCGGGGGCCGGAGCTGCCTAACTTTCAGCCTTGGCAGGGGTTTCAACTATGGGACCCTGTTTGTCTCGCGGCCTTCTCGTGAGCGCTGCCTGCCCAGGCACTTTTTCGATGACCTCGTCGCTGTCCTCCCATTTGACAGCGGGATAGTGCTTTCCCTTCGCGTCTATTCCTCCGCCGCCGCTCGGGCAGAGCATTACTCCGTGCGGTTGGCAGAATCTCCGTTTTTGCAGTCCGACTGGTTTGCCGGCGATGAAGTAGAGCCTGGTCTTGGTCGAGGTGCAGCGGACCTTGGTATCGCTGTCCTGGGCTTCGCATTGTGGTCCTTCTACGTCTTGCGACATTATTCTTCCCTGAATACCCGGGCTGCCGGTCAATATAAAAAACATGGGGGGGTTTAGACCTTCTCGCTGTTGGGGCTTGGTCAGGCGTGGCTGATGAGGGCTACCGAGTCGTCTTCCACAATCTTGGCGCCGCCCTCGACGTAGCTGATGAGGTAGTCGCTGAGCTCGAGTCCTTGGCGCCAGACTTCGCTGCGAATCTTGGGTCCTATCTGGCCCCAGGCAAGGCTTGTGCCGGTGACGCCTACAGCTGCATAGTCTTCACCTGCTGTGCCTGCGACCGGGTCGCCGAATACTGTGTCGACGATCCAGCGCATTCCGAAGAGCGCCGTGATGCCGCCTGTGCGGAAGAAGTCTAGGAGCGCGGTGCTGTATTGAACTTGTGTCGAGCCGAGGCCGTCCATCGTGAACTGGTAGAACTTGCTCGGTCCCGAGACGATGAAGTCGCCTGCGGGCCACTTGTCGATTTCCACGGCTCGCTTGGCGTTCCGCAAGACGAGCATGGTGATGGTTCCTTCCGTGAGCGCGGCTTCCGAAGTGGTGATGACGTTGCTTGTGACGGCTTTGAGTTCCGTCCAAAGCTTGTCGTTGATTGCGCCTTGCACGATTGAGGCGTGTAGGGCGCCGACGTCGGCGACAAAGTCTACGGCGCTTGTCCGCTGCACCAGGCTGCTGATCTTGGTTGCCTTTCCCATCTGCAGGATTGTGCCCTGCGGATTGCCTAGGGTAGGGTCCTCAGCTGTTACGGCTACGCCTTCGCCGAACGTGGCGTAGGCCGTGTTTGGTGCGATGCGCTGGATGTCGAACGTCTTACCAGTCGCTTCAGGCAGGTCCTTGATCCGGGCGGTTTCCTCGCCCTGGGCGAGGGTCTGGAATTTGATGCTGGCACGCGCATCGACGAGTCTTGGCAGAATGAGGTTGGTGCTGGTCGTCAACAGTTCCCTGACTGTCTTCCGGCCTAGGAGCTCGCGCATCTCCTTCATGTAGACCCTGCCGGCTTCGTTGCTTCTCTCGGTTCCAAGCGTGGGCGGTAGAGCTGACGCTTGCAAGCCCTCTCTTATCCATTCCATTTTTTTTCTTTTTTCTCCTCTGGGTTTCCCCGGCGTGGTTTACAACGCGGAACCGGGTGGCTCTCCCGCTGATCAAGTGCCATGTGGCACTGTGACTTGTACGCCCAGGACCCTTGTGAGCCCTGGGCTTTTTTGCCTGGTAGTTTGTTACGCGAGGCCGGCCTGTTGCATCATCGTGTAGATTACGGCCTTGGCAGCGTCGTTGCGGCTGTAGCCCTGGTCCATGAAGTGCTTGTAGAGAGCGTCGGAGTCTTCGATGCTCTGGATTTCAGCCGTGGCGATAGTCTCGCCTCTCTGGGTCAAAGCCTTGCCCTTGCCGGTGGGAATTGGAAGCCGTCTGCCTTCCTCGAGCGCCTTGAACATGGTCGCCTGTTCCTGCAGCCTGTGTTTGAGAGTGTCCCGTTCTTTCCGCAGCACGTCGACCCGTGCCAGGGCTTCTTTGTGCTCGTCGACTTCCTTCTCCAGCTGCTCGACGATTTTCCGGCGTATCACTGCCTCCTTCTGGGGGTCTGGACCCTTGCTCATTTTCAGATGGCACATGCCGTCTTCGCCTTTCTCGTAGCCTTCTGGGCAGGACCCGTCGCTGTCCGGCTCTATCATTCCATGTTCCTCTTCGTGGAGGGGGGGTAGGCCTCTGCGCTGGCGCTCCATGTCCATTATCATGTCTTCGAAGGCTTTTCTCTCCTCCATGGTCATTGTTTCCTTGGTGGTTTGCATGAACAGGTTCTCAGGCAGCTGTATCTCGATCTTGTCAGGTGCGAGCTTCTCGTAGAGCTTGTCGAATTGTGCCTGGGTCTTTGCTGGGAGGCTGAGCTCTATTTTGGCCTTCTTCACCTCTGCGAGCTGTGTTCTGGCCCATTCTCCGAGAACGTGGAACCATACGTGTCCGGATACTGCGGATACTGCGGCCGGGTCGTTAGCGGAGCCGCTCTTGGTGACGCCGTCTATGCAGTCGTCCCACCACTCTTTGGGTGGGCGCCCGGTTTCGTCTACTGCTTTGAGCGCCTGCTGGACCCATTCCTTGCTGACGTAGATCAGAGGCTTGTTGTCCGGCGTTGTGATTAGGGTGTGCCCCGTGGCACCGTTTCTCAGGTATTCCTGGACGTTGGCGGGCAGCTGCGCCATCTGTTTCGGAATGACACAGTTGTTTGCGACGGTGTCTTTTTCGTAGCCTTCAGGACATGCCTCGCCGCGTAACGGTATGAGAAAGACAGGTATGAACTCAGGCATCGCCGACTCGATCAGCCGCTGCTTGAGGCCTTCGCGCTTCCTGGACCGGAGGCTTTCCATGATTGGAACCATCGTCTCTATCTCAGCCTCCTTGATGCCTGGGAAGGGCGTGATGCTGTATTCTTCCGGTATGAAGTTGAACGGCACCTCGTTTCCCTCCTCGTCATACTCCAGCTCGGCGCCGCCTCCGATGCTGAGGCCTTTGACAAGCGGGACCCCGATTACGTTCTTGCCGTCAGTCCGGAGTTTCTCGAAGAGCGTTGCGTCCATGATGCCGAAGCTGTAGGCGCGGAGCGCGTCGACGGTGTCCTCTTCGCGGACGCGGCTGGGACCCCAGAAAGCATCCATGGTCCTGGCGACAACGTCACCTACTCCCTGGCTATGGTCCAGCATGACAGGTTTGCCGATCCAGTGGGGAATGTTCTGTTTGAGACTCGTCTCGGTCCACTTGCGCTTGTTCCCGCTGACAGTGGGAACTGCCAGCTTCGCGTGTATTTCGAAGGGAACTAGTCCAAGGTCCTTCATGCGGTCTAAGGCCGCACGTTTCTCCGTATTCTGGCTCAAGGCTGGCGTATTTCTGTCAGAGTGAGGATTTATCTGTTGTGCCTCTACCAAGTGGCAGTTGAAGCCTAGTTCGACAAGCCTAGGCCAGTTCCCGCGTTGGAAGAAGCCTGGCGGGATCTCTACCGAGTCTTCTTCGATGAAGCAGTGACAGTTGATGTGTAGTGGGGGGAACGCGGGCAGGTCTAGAGGGCTTCCTCCCTGTGCACCCTCATACTGGTCGCAGACATCTTCTTTCTCATGGAGACTTGACAGCTTGTAGGTGTAGAGCGCGAAGAAGGGGCGTGCCTGTTCCTTGACGGTGCCAGGGCTTGACTCTGACCCTTTTGGGGTGAAGCCCGTAGGCCAGGGTTCGGAGGGATCTAAACGGTTGTATTGCAGCCAATACCAGAAGAACCGTTTCGCCTTTTCCGGGTCTGTGTAGAGAGATTGAAACTCTTCCCAGAGAGGCTTGTAGTCAGGGTGAACTTCTTGTGGGTCAAAGTCGGCGAGGCTAGCTAGCATCAGTTCACCGTGACGTTCGTGTTGAGTGTGATCCTCAGCCATATCTTACGGCGGGGAGTGACAGCTGTCTGCGTGATATGGTCCGCGCCGGTTTTGTAGGTGTTGGTTGATACCAGGTCCCTGAAACTCAGGCAGATGATTCCACCAACCATGCCTCTTCAAGGGTCATGTTCAGGTTGGCGCTGAGGCTGATCCTGATGTATTTCCACCAGCCCGCGGTTATGACCGCGTGGACCCAGCCTGTGGCTGTTTTTACCAGTGTGAGAACGGAGGAGTCGCTTGCGACTGTCGGGTCGCGGATTGGGATTGTCGACCAGCTTGACGGTGTGCCTGTGCCGCCGTCGAAAGAGCCTTGAATGGTGATGGTGACCGTGGGAGTGGCTCCTGCCGTGAACCGCATGGCGACGGTCTGCTCGCGTCCTACGCTGGTGCTCTTCACTGCTGGACTGGGGTTGTTGCCTGTGACCGGGAAGGTTCCGGGAAACTTGACGATCTCCGGCTTCATTCGTCCTCCTCCAAGGCTTCTGTTATCAGGGATAAATCATCTTCGGTCTCGGCCGTTATGCTCGTCTCAGCTCTCACCTGGGTCCTGGTGCCTGCTCGCGACCATGTCCGTTGCAGAATCTGCCGGAGAACCTTGACGCTGCTCCCGGATTCCCCTCTCTGTTTCCTCTGAAGTTCTACCGTCGCCTTTTCTTCCATACTCATTTCCAAACGGAGCGCCGCTAGGACCCTCTCCAGGCTCTGCTGCACGCGATGGACGGGGCTGAGCTTGGAGCTTTGTCCGCGGAATACCCGGTGAAGAACCCCCGCGCGAGCAGGACTGTGAACGGTTTCACGCTGAACCAGTGCGGACCGGCTCCTGTCCACCCCTTCAACCTGACGTCTCTCGCCCGCCATCGTGGTCGATGTCATCTCGGTGAACCGTCGCAGCCTCACAGCCGACCCTGTTTCGAAGGCACGCCTCGCAATGTCGAAGAATGCAGGTGGACGAGCTCCAGCTGCACCGGCAACCGGCGGTGTCACTGGTGCGAAGTCGAATTTCTGGTAGACCTGCTCCCATACTAATGTGGAAGAATTCTTGAGAGCATAGAAAACTTCCAATAGGTCGCTTCTGACGGCTTTCGCTCCTATCCCACCGAGTAAATTGAAGCCCGGTCCCTCTTGAATGATAAGAGTGCTTGTGGCGTCCCAAGAACCCGCACCGGCATCCCATTTGACGAAGCTGATATCGAACCGAAGGGGCCCGCTCAGAACCTTAACGAAAACATGCACAGCCTTGCGGGTTTCGGCATTAGCCATGGCCAATGCAGTAGGTGTTGGAAATGCCTGATCCTGACGCTGGCAATATTGGTTGCCGTTAAGTTGAGCATGTCCCGCGCCATCAGTCATGCCGTAAATCTTGGCGAAGTTGCCCGGTGTGATGTCATCAACCAATGACAGTAAGACTTGAGGCTTGAACGCGTTATCTAGTCCAGCCATCATTTGAAGCCGATGGTCAAAATCGGGGAAGTCTGGAAAGCCTGACGAGGAATTACGAACCTCAACTTCGGCGGACCATGAGCCACCAAGCGCACCACTCGCCCGATGATAAACCGCGTTCGGACCCGCAGCACCGTGACGATGAATCCAGAAAGCATGGAGTTTCGCGTCGAATGGGTCCTGGGCGAGATTACAATAAGAAACCGACTCGGCGTTCACGTTCGTGCCGACATTATCCGTTGCCCCCGTAGTCCCGGCGAGATTTTTGCGGACCGGTGGAGAGGCGTACGTAATACGAGAGAAACGCGTTTGTGAAGTAAACGGCGTCGGACCCGGTGAATCGACTGTCCAAACAACCCCGGCTTCTCCATTGTCCAAGTGCCAGGCGTCAACATCGCGGATTCTCGCACCCGTCGGCGTTTCGGTGAATGTTAGCACAGTGCCAAGACTGTGACCGGTGATGTTGTTCGAGCCGTCTCGTGTTATGGTTCCCCTGACGAACTTGACCCGGTGCGGAGTCGGGTCTACCGGCGAGACTCCGAACGCTAAGAGAAACTGGTCATTGGTCTTATCATAGGCGACCGCTGAACAACCCCCTGTTATAGCCGTCGTCGAGCCCATGTCTTGGACAGTAAAACTTGTACCGCCATTATTTGAAAAGATGAATTTACAGTTGCCACTCACATTTCCCGTTATAAGCCAGAGCTTCTCGAACTTGTCAGCGTCCTTGCCGAACAATCGTTTACCGCTATAACGCAAGCTCTCTGGGTCGTCCGACGTCCCACCACCTCCGCCGTCATAGGTCGGGTCTAGGCTCAGCCGGCTCCCTGGGGCGAGTGCGATTGACAAGGTAAGCGAGAGTTTCAACCCGGTCCTAGTAACGGCCAAAGGTATGGCGACATCTTCCCACGAGAAGACGCGTGGAACAGACCGTCTAGAGGGAAGTGTCAGCTTCTTGCCAGTTATCACAGCGTCCAAGGCAACCCCGTCTAGGCCGATTTCCAGTGTGACCAGTCCCAGAGTGCCCACGGTGAAGTCGAGAGACAACTTCGCATCCGCATCCCGCAGGTTAGGCTGGAACAGTTTGATGGTGAGACTGGAGCCGTCAGCGTAGGTTTTCACTATCTCGAAGCCTAGGCCGTCAGGTGTCTTGACAGGCTGGCCGCTGACCGAGACTAGGACGTGGCTGGTGATGCTGAGCAGGGTGGCTGTTAGGCCCTGCCATAGGAACTCGCCACTGCCCGGCTTCCATGCGAAGCTGCGGGCTGGATGGTACAGTTTCCAGTAGCCGTCGTCAGCGTCGAAGAATAGAACCGGGTCCCCAGCGGCTTGGGAGACTAGGACCATGAGTGTCTAGTTACTCTTCCGCGAATGACTAATATTTGCTTCTTCTTTCTTCTTTCTTATAGAAGCCTCCGCAGCCGTGATCGTGCCAGTTTCCTGGTGTGCGCTCTCCCTGCGTACCAGGTTCCAGGTGGCTTTGCGCCGCGTGGCACTTTTCCCCTCGACCTTCTCGACCGTTCGAGCTCTCAGCTGAGACCTCCTGGACTCACTGGCCGCGGCTCTTCTCACCACTCCCGTTCTCAGTGAGACTGAGAACTCCGGCGTTCTGTTGAGGTCGAAGATGAAGACGTTCATCCAAAGGGTCCTATTATGTAGGGGCCGCCTGCGGCGATCTTCCACTCTATCGGGTAGTAGTTGCTGGCCGGAGGGGACCATTTGACGCGGAGGTGTGCTTTCTGGCCCGCGTCCAGGCTCTTGGGCCGAGGCGTGCTCATCAAGGCACAGTCGGTAGTCGCCGCGAGGTCGTAGCCCTTGGCCAGATCCTTCCAGTCGCGCGGCACCTGGTACCATGCTTGGACGAAAATATCCCATGCCTCCAGCCTCAGCTTTCCCTCGTTCCGCACGTAGACGTCCCAGATCACTGTTTCACCCGCGTCACCAGGGGCGAGCTTGCTCTCCTTCAACGGGACAGTGCAGGCCTCGTCGGCGTAGAACTTGATGACCGGGGCTATTTCGCTCATCTTCTCTTCCTCTTCTGGATCGTCGCATATGGCTTACCGCCTTTGAGGATAACTGTTTCGGATTGCTCAGAATCATCCGGGACAGGGGTCTGCGGCATCTTAGAAGGACCCTGGGACCCAGGCGCCTGTCCCTTCTGGACAGTGTCCCGCTGCGCCCCTTCTGCAGCCTCAGCCTCGTCATAGCCAAGCTGGCGCCGGGCGAACGTCGGCCCGATCAGTCCGGCTCTGAGCTCGTTGATGAGACGCTGGCTTGTCTGGAACACGTCGTCCGGGGTTAGCGGGTTCGGCTCGATTTTCACGTGTAGAATCGGGGGTCTTTCACGGGTGAAGATTTCCCGTTCTATCAGCCGTTTCATGCCGAGACGCTGCTTCCAGCGTATGTCCTGGTAGAAGAGTTCCGTCTGCTCCTTCGCCGTAGCCTCGGTTGTGGTTCTTCCCTCTCCGAGGAGAACGTCAGGCGCCGCGGTGCCCGCCTGGAGCTTGCGCTTGAAATGGTCCAGGAAGACTTCGACACCCTGCCTAGCAGCGATGCCCGCGCTCTTGTAGAGTTCTTCCACCTTCTGCACCTTGGAGCCGGTGAACAGGTTCTCTGTCGGCTCTAGCAGCTTGATCGCGTCCACGTGGGTTCTGAACGATTCGTCGGACAGGTCGACTAATCCACCGTTGACCATCTGGGCCAGCAGATACCAGAGAGTCGGGTCCGCTCGTTTTCTGACAATCTCGGGAAGTTTCTGTTCCATGTAGAGCAGGCTCTTCAACGTGAGCAGGATGGCGAGGATGTCGCCTACGCCAAAGGGGCTTCCGATGTAACGGTTGAACCGTAGATGGATGAGCTCGTCGCCCTGCCATCTCGCTATCTCCTTGCCGTCCTGGTCTAGCTGCACCCATTCGGTGACCGTTCCCCGGCGCCGGTCCTGGTCGTCAACTATGGCGGCCATCCTTGCAGGGTCCAGAGGGTTCAAGGCTGCGAAACTGTTACCGACCACGTCCTCCTCTGTGGTCTTGAACCCGTAGGCTGGTTCCCACCACATGTTTCCCAGGACCATGGCATAGAGGCTGCCTTCAGGTAGAACCACGTCTGCTTCAAGAGCCCTCATCAAGTCATCGGCCCGCTGCTTCTCCACGTCGAACTTCCCGCCTTTCTCCATGGGAACGGTCTCAAACCCTTCCTGCCACATGGCGGCGTTCTTGGCCGCGATGGCACGGTGGACAAAGTCAACGTAGAGATACGCGTCCCAGTAGTCCTGGTAGTTCTGATGGTCAGGCGGGAAGAGGACGTCCTGGCCCCGGGCTTTCGTGACCATTCTCGGTCTGAGAGTGCCTATTTTCTGGAGGCTGCCAGTGTTGACCGTCTGCTCTATCAGACGGCTGATTACGAAGTCGGCTCGTTTGAGCTTGGGCCGTTCTATGAACCCGATCTGGGGCAACTTCTGCCCTGCCATACGGATACGGCTGCCTGGCGGCGGGACGAGTCCAGCGCGTTGTCGCCGTTTAGGCGGTGCCATATCCAACCTGGACCCCGCTGTCCACGCCTACGATAATAGCTTTAGCCGCACAGAGCAAACAGTCCTCCCAGTCATCGTTCACCTTCAACGGCTTGCCCGTTTTCGGGTCCCGCGTGTAGGCTTTCATCTGCTGAATCAGGGTCTTGAAGTCCGGGTGGATCTGTATCTTCTCAAGTTCGAGAAGCCTGTTGACCAGGCTGATGAGGTATTCTTTCTCAGTGTTGCTGCCATGTGTCACGCCGAAGGCCACCGGGATTAACGGGGTGCCGAGCTCTGCCACCCGCTGGTTCTGGAAGACCCCTGCGGCGTCGGCGAACACCCATCCGGTATTGTATTGCCGGCGCAGCGCCAGGATCCTCTGGATCAATCCTTCCTGGCCCTCTTTCCTGTTCTCCTCCATCCACAGTGGAACAGTGACGCCGTGTCTCAGCTCCCAGACACCTATGACGGTGGGGTGGACGTAGCCCCAGTCGACGCTGACCCAGGCTGGTGCTCCAGGCGTACGGGTCCGCGTGTATGGTTGCACCGCTCGGTCGACCCATTGTGGGTTGTGAACCTGGCCGACTGCCTGGCCGAACTGTCCCAGCCATTCGACTCCAATGTTGACAGTAGGGTCTTTGACGGCTCTGTTCCATTCGAGCTCCTGCCGTTCAAGGGTCATCCAGGTCCGCTTGCCGACCTCTGCTGTCCACTGGAAGGTGGCGATGCCCAGGTTCTGGGCGTTGTTCCAGCGTTCGGCGAAGACCCCGAAGGCGAAGTATGGGGTGCTGCCCAGGACCCGCCGGCCGTGCTTAGTGCTGGAAACAGCCTGCATGGCGCTGCTGACAATTTCGCCTCCCTCCCTCCTCTCCGCGTCACAGGCCTCGTCGATGATGAACAGTTCCATGTGTTCCCCGTGGACCTGGGCCTTGGAGAGCTTGTAGACCTGGCAGCTGCTCCCGTTCTTGAGAGCCGCGTAGATCGACTTCGGATAGAAACTGGCTAGTTTGCTGACGCGAGGACTGCGGATGATGAAGTTGCGAATGTAGTTGTAGGTGCGCTTAGCCTGGTCTCCACTGCCGGCTAGGACCCGTGTCATGTAGTCGCCGAACACGGTTGGGAGGAAGACCATGCTCCAGACTGTTCCGGCGGCTATGGACTGAGACTTGCCGGTTCCCCGGGCGGCCATGATCTGCAGGTCTATGACGTCAAGCTCTGCCCAGATGTTTAGGAAGCTGGCCTGGTCGGGGCTTGGCTCCCACTTCCACTCCTCCCGGGCGAAGAGAACCGGGTCCGCCAGGTAGTCCCGGATCTGTTTACTCGAGAAGAAGGTCTCGATGTAGTCTGGGCCCTGGGCGCGGCTGATGGCTTCCTGCCACTGCTTCTCCACCTCGGCGAGCTTGGTGTGAATGCGCTTGCTGAAGTAGCTCACTGTGTTTCAGCAGGATTCCAGCCTACTAGACGAACGTGTTCGTGGAAGTCACATGTTATGTTGTCGGGAGGATAACCTGTGCAGACCACGCTGGGTTCCACGGTTCCATCGTCTTTGATTTGGTGGTGTGCGAGAGTTCCGATATGTCCTTTCGGACAGTGGAAGGTTGCAGAAACGTGTTGAATCGTCTTCTCGCCGAGTGATCCTCCATGTTCACTCCATTTGAGATAACGCCATGTGAGCGGAGGGTCTTCATGATAAGGGTTGGGTGGAGCTTTGGAAATCTCGATCATAACCGGTGCACCTCATAGTGGACGAATCTTCTGTTTCATCCTTTGCTCCTCCAACTCCTGCTGTTTCGCCTGGTAGTCGCTGACCTCTCGGAGCAGCTTGTTGAGAGTCTGCTCGAGCGCCTGGTCGTCTACGCTCCGGCCCTTCACGCCGAGAACGTCGCAGAGATGGTAGATGGTGCGCTCGATCATACCGCTGCACTGGAGCTTTAGCCCTGACTGGTCGCGCATTCCCTCCTTCCACTTGGGATGGTCGAGTGTCATGTAACTGTAGAAGAGTGTGTATTGGGCCTTCAACAGGTGAAGGTAGCGGTCGACCTGTTCCTTGTAGAGGATGCTGATTCTCTTCTCGGGAAGCTTGTGGTCTTCATACCAGCGCTGGTTACGCCTGTTCATGATGTCTATGGCTGTGCGTATCGTCCGGGGGTCCAGGGGACCCCACTGTTTCTGGAAGAGCTGGCTGTTAGCTATGTCAGTGCTGGACGAGCCCATTAGGTGCAGCTCGTAGATGGCCTGGCGTCTGGCTTCTACGACTTGCCGGTTCTTGGTAGCGCTCGTTTCTCGTCCTTCCTGGAGGATTCGGCTGATTCCAGCAGCCACTTTACGGTTTCAACCCTGTCCTTATGAGAGTTGTGTTTCCGCACCTTGTCCAGCCCCTCGAGTAATTGCTGCTTCTCAGCAGGGTCCGCGTAGCCTAGGATGATGGGTTCCATGGTGTCCTCGGCGGGGTCGAAGGGGCTGGGTGCTGGTGGAGCGTTCCAGGAGGCTGGGATCTCTGAGGGCCGGAGGTATTGGACCATTTCCTCATGTGCCATTCCCAGTTCCCTGGCAAGCTCGTCTATAGTGTGCCGCGTGGCAAGGTCGTGTATGAGCTCGCTGGTCTTGATATTGTCGAAGAAGCCGCGTTCATGGTTGAACCGGAAGGTGGCGAACTTGGCCGCGTCGTCTTCGTAGTCGAGTGTAATACATGGTATGTCAGTGTAGCCGAGGTGTTTGGCTGCCCGGTAGCGGTGTTCCCCGTCGACTATCTCGTAGCCTCTTGATAGTTTCCGGACGATGATGGCGCCGACAAAGCCCTGCTGGCGTATATCCTTGAGAAGCTCCTGGAACAGAGTGTCCGGCATCACGTTCGGGTTGTAGGTGTTGGGCTGGATGAGGTCGATGCTGACCAGTTCGGGAAGGTAGCGTTCCGTGAGAGGTGTGGGTAGGACCTTACCGGGCTGCATCGGGTGCTTTGGGAGCGTAAAAGGATACCTAGTTTATTGGTCCCAGGGTGAAATGTAAGTCTATGTTCTCATGCTTTGGACATAAGAAGGCTGCTTGCAGCTTAGTTTTCCATCGGATCCATGTCGCTTGTTCACGGCATGATGGTGCATCGCAACCTCCAACTGTTCCCGGCGTTATTTGGCGAGAAAGAAGTGAAAGTGGTGGTAGTAATTTTGGAGCTCCCGAAAGCTGGGTTATCCGCATTGTATCAGAATGGAATATTTCGTTCCGGCTTTTCAGTATGGAAATAAGGTCGCGAGAATGATGATGTGTTTCTGGGCTGAGTTTGATGCCGGGTTTGACGATTACTGAGGTAAAGGTCCAGCATAGCTGTAGGTCGAATCGACTTAAAGTATCGATAAAGTCAGACCGTATTTGTAGTTCTTCCCTCTTCCGAGGTGGAGCTGGCCAGGAGAGCACATCAGCATGTCTCCGTTCTTGATGCCGGTTGCGGACCTCCTGACTAGGGA
>Ga0247727_10012181_pt1 | contig 14820 bp, 15 predicted proteins | sample WisWelCaveWW1625_FD_202498 | JGI IMG/M metagenome (GOLD analysis project Ga0247727, IMG submission 202498) | Biofilm microbial communities from Wishing Well Cave, Virginia, United States - WW16-25 | ecosystem: Environmental > Aquatic > Deep subsurface > Groundwater > Cave microbial mat | place... | reverse complement strand
ATATTTTTTGGGCAGCAAATGGATCATAGTAATTACCAACTCCTGCATGGTCTCTTCCGATAATGATATGTGTACAACCATAATTTTGTCTCATTATTCCATGATGTATTGCTTCTTTGGGACCTGCATATCTCATTTCAGTATGTAGAGTGGCAAGCTGACATCTATTTTTTGGATAATAATGTTCTATGAGAGTTTCATAGCATTTTATGATGACTTCGTCAACAAAATCACCTGACTTTTTTTTCCCTATCAGAGGGTTAACAAAAACACCATCCCTTGTAGTGAGTGAGGTTTTTTGGAGCATTTCATGAGCAACGTGGGGAGGATTTCTAGTTTGGAAAGCTACAATAGTTTTCCAACCTGCTTTTTGAAATTCTTCTCTAGTTTGGATTGGAGATTTTCTGTATTTTCTTATCAAGCTTTCTTTTGGTCTTTTTATGTAGTCAATTTTTCCGCCTACCAGAATGTCTTTCATTGTTATTGTTCTTGCAACCCCTGGATGTTTTGTGTCTGTAGTTCCATAAACTCCCTTAGCAGTTTTTTCTTTATCATAATGATATGTTTCTTCTACTTTTAAAATTGCAAATCCATCTGATTCAGTATTTTTTAAAAGAACGTCACCTGCATCTTTCATTTTTTTAGCAGTTGATTCATCAACATCAAGAACTATTGGAATTGTCCATGGTATGTCATTTGCTAGTCTTCCTCTACTAGAAACAGTTTCAAAATCTTGTTGACCTAAAAATCCCTCTAATGGGCTAAATATTCCATCTGCAATGTTTTCAACATCATTTGCAAGATCTTCGCTAATTGAAATCGAAAATAATCCAGAATAGTCTTTTTTTGATATTCTATTTACTAATTTGCCACCATGTGGTTTAGTTATTCCATAGCTTTGGGACAAGGTATCTATTTTTTATGGTCCATATGCAAACCACATTCTCTTTCGGAATCTTGTTCCCACCACCAGCGGCCTGCTCGTAGATCTTCCCCAGGTTTTACGGCTCTTGTGCAGGGTTCACAACCAATGCTTGGAAAACCTTTGTCATGCAATTTATTGTATGGAATATTATTAGCTTTAATGTAATCCCAGGTTTGATCCCAAGTCCAGTCAATAATTGGGTTTAATTTTATCATACCACCATGTTGTTCGTCAATTTCAATTTTGGCTGCATTTCCCCTATTTTGAGTTTGATCGCTACGAAGACCAGTAATCCAACCATCAAGTGTACATAACATTTTGTTAAGTGGGTGTACCTTTCGTATACCACAACATAACTTTCTGTTTCCAGGACTATCATAGAAGAGATTCATTCCATTAACATGAACCATTTCTATAACTTCTTTAGCATCTGGAAATGTAATTTCAATGTCAGTACTGTATTTTTTACGAATTTCATCCATTACGTCATATGTCTCTTGATTTAGTCTTCCAGTATCAAGAGTAAATATTCTGGCTTTTGGATTAATTTTCATGAGCATATCGATTACTGCTACATCCTCTGCTCCAAAACTTGAGGCTAAAGCTAATTTAGGATGTAAATTTTCTAAACCCCATTTTAGAACCTCTTCGGGGGTTTTTAGTTTATTATTAAGATCTGCTATTTGCTCTGCTGTGAATTTACTCATGTTAAATGAGGATTTGGGTTGTTTTATAATCATTACGAGATCTTATCATGGAAAATCATTCTAAAATATCTCCAATTGTAAAGTTAGAATGTATGCGTTTGACCTTGCACGACTGATTTCTTGGAATTACTTTGAAAAAAATTTCGTCAACCTTTTTTCAGAGGAGAGTACACATTGAGAAGGCCACGAGTACGTCTGTATGGCAAACGTGTTACAAAGGACCAGATAATTCTAGAGATAACAAACCTGTTGAAGGGAACATCAGATAGACGGCCATATTCCCTTTCAGTGCAGGAGGTTGCAAAACTCCTTGGCGTCAGTCGTGCTACCATATACAAGTACATCAAACAAGCAGAGGCAGACCAAAAGATCCCAAAACTAGCCAAAAATGGCAGGCTTGAACTGCCACCTGCAACACAAGAAACAGTATTTCGAAAGTTCAACTATTATAACAAAATTACAAGTGATCCCCTAGTGGCAGACTGGATGGATGATATTCTTACCAGAAGGGGTGGTGAGCCACTAAAGTCCTGGAGATATAGAATACGAGTCTTGCAGTCAGTATGTAATACATGTAACATCAATCCATCAGAGCTGTTAATCTCTCACAGAAATACCGAAAAAATCCTTCGCAAGTATACACAGCAGTATCGAAACGGCAAGGCATCCCTTGACACACGAGGAAAAAAGCCGTTGGGTCTGAGGCATGGTGTATACAGAATAGTTCAGGGGGTTCGTGATTTTTGCGCCTTTTACGGAATGACTTGGCGCAGAGGAGTTGGCGGAATAATGTCTCAAAAAATAATCGATCATGGCAAGTATGCAGATGTACGACTAACTACTGACGAGCTAGAACGAGCAGACAGTTTCATCAAAGAAATGTGGGGCCTTGATTCAGATATTTATCGCTGGTTCTGGGTTGGCATCGAGTCCTGTGCAAGATTCAATGCACTCTACAACATGGAGCTAGATTACACAAAGGTCAATGGCAAAACAGGCAAGACTATCTTTGTCTTTACTGCATATGAAACAAAAACAGAGCAAATTCGTGGTGGTAAGTGGTACAAGTACATCACAAGGCCTGACACGCAACAAAGCCTTGAGCTGCTAAAGTCTCGTGGATCAAGACGAATTTATGAATCCAACACACTAAAACCCTTCAGAAAGGACATTTCAGAAAAACTGGGCTTAATTTACAAGCATCTAGGAAAAACAAACAGATACTTTTTCACCCATCCAACCCATGTCATGCGTCATATTGGTGCTCATTACTGGCTTGAAAAAAAGGACTACAACTATGGAATTGTGTCTGAGATTGGTGGGTGGAATACAATTGATGAGCTTAAGAAAAGCTATGGACAGATCCCTCCAGAACGGATCTTGGAGATAATAGAAGAGTAAAGAGTTTGGATTGACATTTAGGATTTTTATAATTAGGGATTGTTATTTGAAAAAGTTTGTACTGTACCACAAGTTTTTATCTACTGCTAATTTCGGTTCTGTTACCTTATCGATGATTAATTTATCGTGTTACTCGTCGGTTGGTTCGTACTCTTTTAGTCAATTAAACGAAAATCACGTATTTTGTAAAAATTTTACCTTTTTGGGCTTTTATGCAAATCCAGTAAGTGGACGTTAGAGGTAGATGAACTTCATGGAAAGTAATGTGTTTTCTATAATGCTGTTAATTGGATCATTCTCACTAGGACTAGGATCGTATATTATCACAAAAAATTTCTACAAACAAGGACTTTAAAACTTAATCGCTTTTTTCACAAGTTTTACTACTGCTAAACTAGCAACAAAGATTCCTGCACCAATGGCTAATGCGCCACCTAAACTTGCAAACCAACCAAATCCCTCAATACTTCCAAGATATGCGATTATTCCAACACCAACGAACGTAGCAATTAATCCGTAAAAAAGATCTTTTTGTAATGTCATAAATTGCTTCCAATAACCTAAGCAATAAATCAGATCACTTATTTTCTTTGAAATTCTAGTGAAAGAAAATGATCAACTTTCTATAATTCTTGCAATGATAGCTAGATAACAAGCAAAAATTTCTATGTATTTGGTTTAGTTTCTACTCGCATTTTATATCAAAAAATGATCCATTACTCAACCTAGTTCGTATAGATACTAACAAAAACTACCTAACAAGATAAGATAATGTCACTAAGATGTAACCGAACTAGTTGTAATCATACTAGAGAAGAACATAATCCAAATGGTTGTACTTGTTGTGAATGTAAACAGTTTATGCCATAGAATACATGAAAAATAATTTTTAAGAAAATTAGGATTTTTTGATATGTTCTGCTACTTTCTTTTTTGTTGAATCACTAGCACCTATGATTCCAGATGACTCGATTAAGTAATTTAGAACATTTTTGTTACAATTGAAGAGGGCTTTCGCTTTCTCTTCCAGTTCTTGATCAGACAACCCACTATTAGATCTTTTTTTTTGTTTATTTACTTTACACAAACCTTAAATTCGTAAAAATAGGGTTATCGTGGCTATTATTATGGGAATAAAGAATTTCCATTTTATTGAATCACGTATATTGTGATTATGAATAAGACCTGCGATAATTAGTGATGAACCGATTATTCCAATATTTATTTCCGCATTCTTCGCATGTATATTTTCAAGATTAACGCATAGGAAACCCCAACATATATTGAATAACTCTGTAAAAATACTGTTTAAAATAAATGTGCAAACTGAAGATAGAATTAAAAAATAAAGTGTGATATTTGGTAAACTTACAATGCTACGTTGAGCCTTAAATGAATAAGATATAATGATCTCATCTATGATTTCTGGTCTTACCCGTATTGAAATAATCCTATGTTTATCATCAAAATAAATCGGTTCACCTTTTTTGTTTTCCCATACTTTTTCATGACGTTTTAACTTGTTACCATTCGAATCATAAATTAGAAAATCGGTGTTTGTTATTTCATAATCTTGGGGAGGTTTAATTACATAAAATACCTCATACTGTTCAGATTTGAGTTCTTGAATGTGAGTATCAGCGTTCAAATCATCTTGTTTAGCATCATATTCTAATGTGATTACTTTTGCATCACCTTTATGCATTCTCTTTGATGAGGGGATTTTAATCCATAGAACAAAATATTTTCTTGTATCAACATCATCCAAAATTTTAGAAAGGCGTGTTTTTACTGCATCATTAGTAGCATCTTTAATATTTTTATTTAAAAGAGCAACTAGTAGTTTGTTTGTTATTAATGGTAATTCTTCGCCATCAGCATCAAAAATTCTAAGATTTGGTAAAACTAAAGGTATTTTAAGAAATATGTTGTCTACCCCTTCTTCATTATCTGAAATACAATACAACGTATATTCATCTGAAAAATGTTTTTCAGATTTTGATGTGTAATCAATAAAATACCTTTTTCTAATAATCTCAATTTCTGTTCCCATAATATCGCCAGAACTAATTGTGTTAGTCATAATTCATTTCTCAAACAATGTTATTGTGATATTCTTTTACCTGCATTTTGTATTAAAGTTAACCATTTGTTATTCTCCTCAATCTGAATTCCACATTTTTTAGAGGCGTTTTGCCTTCCAAATCCATGTGAGATTCAAACCTTAACAGATTTGCATTTTTGTATAATCCTACTAGGATTACCCAGACTCAAGAAATTATAATAAAACTTCCTAATTATTTATTTAATATTAATACATATACAAGATATGAGTGCTGTAGATTTAATCCGATCTGCTATAACCAATAAAAAACTCCTGAAATTTAATTACCATAAATTTGAAAGAATTGTAGAACCTCATGTGTATGGTGTTAAGGATGGAAGAGAAGCTATACTAGTTTACCAGATAGAAGGTGGTTCATCGTCAGGAGGATTACCAGAATGGCGTAGAATGTTTTTAGATGAAATTTCAGACATGGAAATTCTTGCGAGAACCTTCCCTGGGCAAAGACATACATCAGGAAAGCACAGTAGTTTTGATAGAATCATTCTTGTTGTAGATTAGAATAATTTATTTCCAATTATCCCATGCTCTCTTAATAAAATAATCACTTTTATCAGGAATTGCATAAATTTTTGTAGCAAATCCTTTGATAGCAGGATGTATGTTTTTGAATTTGCTTTTGCCAATTATTTTCTCCCAAGGGTAAATTTCGTTTGCCATTTCTTTAAGAATTTTTTTATCATTGTTCCAAATATATTGACGCCTTGACGATAAAGTCTCTACCGTTCTACGGCTAAGACCTGTTTTTTCAGAAAATAAATCAAGATATTTTTCCTTTTGTGATTCTAGCTCTTTTCTTTTCTTTTCAGCTTTTGCAGAATCCCGATACTTGAAATAGTCTAGTTGGTAATCAGCACTTTCGAAATCCCATAATGTATTAAAAAATTCAGACCCAACTGGGTTTTTGAATAAGAATTTTCTTAGATAATCTAAATCCAAATCTCTTCCTTGCTCTCTTAATCCTTGCGCGTAAACTAGTGGCAAAGGTATTGCAGGCTCTATATTTCCCTCAGGAAGGTCGCCTAGCCTATGATGAGGACATTTTGAATGACAATCAGTATGAGGTGACTTACCAAGCAGTCCTAACTGCTTTGCCTGCCAAATCTCATTAATAATATTCTGAGTAATTTTTACAGTTTCTGAAACTACTTGAAATCCTGCAAGTCTTGGATATACTAGTAATGTTTCTGGCAAAACATCTTGATACAATTTGGGAATAATAGAATTTTCCCCAGAATCTAATCTTTCTTCTAGAATCAATACTCCATTATTTTGAGAGATTGAATTGTAAAACGAAGCCTGAAAATTATCAGGTTTAGAATTAAGTTTTGCAGTATTTTTTACCTCAATTAAAATTGGTTTTTTCATCTCTGAAGACATTGCTACAAAATCTGGTCTAATTTTTCCAGGCATTATCCCACTTCTTAATTCAGCTCTACCAAGAATGGTAATGTCACCATATTCATCTGTAAGATATTTTTTAATGGATTTTAACCCCTCGAGAGAGTCTTTGAGAATGTCCCTCATCTGCTGATCAAGTTGAACTCCTTTTTTTTCAAGATCTACTTCGATCATGCTAGGAAAAATCTCAGGTTCTGCAATTTCATACGCTTTTTCAACTTCACCCTCCTCCCCAATTTCTCCTTCATCTTCTAAGAATTCCTCACCAGGTTCTGAGAGTACCTGTCTTGTAACAACTTCTCCAATTGTTCCAATTTCATATTGAATATTTCTTTCAGGTTTTAGTCTTGGTGGAGTAGGAGGCCTTGTAAGATTTTTATGAATTCTTAATGAAATAATTTTTGGACATCGTAAATAATCATAAAAATCATTTCTTGAAACAGTAAAGATTCCTTGCAAAATAAATTCCCAATAATATACTGTTTTGTACAATAAGAGCTTTGGGGTAATTAGAAACAGAAATATCTCTAATCAAATTACAATCAATATGGATTTAGAAACAAGCAAACTAAATAGACGAATTAAAAAACTTGAAAGTGAAATTGGGCCTCTTAAAACACGAATAAAGAAATTAGAAAATGAAACTAAAAATACTCATGCTCGAGTAAATAAATTAGATAAAAAACTGAAGAATAGACGTTAATTTATTTCTAATTTTCAAAAATTATTCTAAATACTTTACGATTTTAATAAGAAATTAACGAAATTCGTATGAGATCTAAGCTAGAGAATAAATCGATTTTCCTTCTTTATCTATTTCCCAGTTAACAACTTGTAATTCTGATAATCTTCCCATAGTAGCTACTCTTTCTTGTACGATAGATTGTTTGATTTCATTTTTTCTTTTACTTGAAAGCTCACCTTCTAAACTCTCAAAATGTTTCATTTTCTCTTCTTCAAAAATTACATCAATTTCATTAGAAGATAATTCTCTTTTCTTCAATGAAATGATAATTTTTTTAACTATCCTATTTTCAAGATCAAATTTAGGGATTATCTTTTCAAGAATAAACTCTGTTTCTTCTTTTGATAACGCTCTTTCAAATTTTTCTTGTGCAATTATAGGATTCTTTATCAATGCAAATTCTTTTCCCAATTTTGTGAGGGAAACTTTGCAGGTATCTCCAGCAAATCTAACTGCAATTAGTCCTAGTGAAAAACATGCACCTTTGAAGCTTGGTGGATCTTTTTTAATTGGTTTTCCTACGATTTGTTCCATAAAACGTAGTTTGCTTGACTGAAATTTTGCTTCCTTTTGTCTCCTCATATTCCCTTTGTATCCATATATTTCGTATTTGGGTGAAGGTAAACCAGTTGATAATTTTTTATTTCTTGATAATTGAAAGTCTTGTTCATTAGCTTTAAGTTTTGCAGAAACTGATTCGGCAAAAATAAATGCTGCTTCTTGAAGTTCGCCTAACTCAATCCAAGGTTTCGTTGGAGAAATCAATCTGGCAAGTTGATATACTACTACTTTTACTGGGAAAAATCTGTTATAGAAACTCCATATTAGATCCTGTTTTTCTGGATGAATTTCAGATTCTTGTGGTGGAGTTTCTTCTATGTTTATTTCTAATGACGGTCTTGACATATCTATAGTCTGAACTTCTTCAGTAGTAGGTTCATCAAATAAAATTAGTTGTTTATCATTTTGTTCTATGCCAGAGATTTCCTCCTGGATTTGATTGTTCAATGCTAATCTGATGAATTGATGTGCATCTTGATATTTTCCGTCATTTACCAATTTTTGAATCTGCTTGAAAAGATCGTTATCGAGATTGACTTTGATAAGCATATGATGAATTAGTTAATTATAGTAAAAAGGCTATCGAAAAATTAATAATTATACTAGTAAAAATGGTTCTACATCCATAGATCGCTGCTTACACTATAAAATCGATATCTTTATAGAGGTATAAAGGGTATTACACTACAATGTTGAAACCATTACTTGCCACTGTTCTCGCATTAGATTTCTGTGTGCTGGTAAGTGCTATAAAAAGCCCTAAAACAGCCAACCAGATTCTTCGTCTTTTCAAAGGAAGCAATTCTATAATTGCTCTTCAAGATATTGTATTAAAAGAATCTCAAAATATCCTAAAACTTCCTAGAGAAGAAATCATTGCAAAAATTGGATTGATTCTTAGAAAACAAGTTCATGCTTTTACTACATCTAACGAAATGAGAGAAGACACAAAAAGAATTGAAACCAAGTATTGGATTTGTCATTATCCAGACAGCATAATTTTATCTGCAGCAAAAATGCATTTTTGGACTCTTCTTAGTATGGATAGAAAATTATTACAAACTGCAGAATTTGAAGGAATTTTAGCACTTAATCCTTTGAAGATAGGGGGATTGTAAAAGTTGCCCCATTATTATTTTGATATAGAAACAACAGGACTTGATCCTCAAAGAGACGAAATTATTACAATTCAATTTCAGAAAATTGCAATAGATAGTGGAAGACCTGAAGAACCGTTAACTATACTAAAAAGTTGGCAACAAGGATTAAATGAAAAAAAGATAATCGAGCAAATCTATCCAATCATTTTGACTAGTAACCCCTTTTGTTTTGTTCCAGTGGGTAATAATTTAAATTTTGAATTTAATTTTCTTGCCACTAAATTTAACAAATACTTTGGATTAAATATTAATCCATTTTATTTTCACTCACGTCCACATATTGATCTCAAACCTGTAATGATTTTATTAAATGGAGGAAGATTTAAGGGATATCATCTTCTTTTGAATAAATCTGGTAAAGGTGCTGATGTGCCCAAATGGTACCAGAAAAAGGATTTTAAAAAAATAATTCAATACATAGAAGATGAGGCAAAAGCATTTACAGATTTTTATACAAATGTACACAATACGATGTTCAATCACGAACTACGTCGAGTGATATCTCAATCAGTGATTAAAGGAATAGATGAATTTGTATAGAAAAAAAATTAAAACTCCATATCTAATAGTTTCAAATAGAAGAAAAGGAATTCTTGGCGAAATCATAATTAAAGAAAATTACAAGAAAAATGGATTCAGTATTATTAATTCAAAAAAAGGATGTGATTTTATCGCAGAAAATGAGATCCCTGGAACTTCAAGAATCTATCGTGAATATGTTGAAGTAAAAACTGGATGTGCAAAACAGACTAAAATTCAGAAAAAAACAATGGAAAATGTTCTTAATCGTGGCTGTAATTATACAGTTTTCCATGTTTCTGATGTTTTCCTCGAAAGATATCTTGAGGCAAATCAGGAGGTAGAAATAATGTGAGATGTAGAATTTGCAATTTGCCTCATAAAAATACAGGAAATAGAATCATTTGGACAGAATTTCGTCTATGTAGAATGTGTTTTCAGATTCTTGATTATTTCTCACTTAACGCCAACTATTTGAGAGAATATTGGAAGGATGATAGAAATGAAAAAAATTATAGTTAGTTTTGAAGATCATATTTTTAGACTTGGATGTGTTCCTAGTATGGGGTCTGTAGATATCATTGATTACATCAGAGATTATTATTGGAGGAATTCTCCTTGATGGATTCGACTCAGTCGGAGGAAGTATTGAAGTTTTTTAGGAAAAAAAATGTGTGTAGAAATATCTGTTCCCTTTACAAAGCTACAGAAAATGTAACATCTCAAGGAGTCATAAATCAATCTAAATGTCCTACTTGTAAAAAATATCTTTATCCTGCAGGCTTCTCAAGGAAAAGTGGTATCACGATTTGCAAATGTTGTGGTGACACAGTAATTTATGTTGAAAAAAAAGCAGACTCAGAATATTCCCAGGAAATTAAATCTATAGAAAAAAAACCGACACCAACACTATCACAAAAAGATACCACTACAAAAACGTATAATGAATTAGTAGATTTTATTGAAGGGATACAATTAAAAGCAAACTATCAATTAGTAATGCTAAAATTTCTTGTTAATCATAAAATTGCCAATAAAGGTCAAATATCTGAAGATTTAGCATTTTACAATAATAAAGATATTAAAAATATTGATGAAATTAAAAAATTTTTCAATGTGCCTGTATATCAAGTTCTAGAGAATAAGGGATTTGTTAAAAAAATTGATAATTATGGATTTTCAGAGTACATGCTAAATGTGAATTTAAACGATTATGAATCAATGAATATCAATGATTCGCTTGAAACTAAAATTAAGGAATATAATTTACAACACAATATTCCATATAATGAATTTGGTGTGTCAAGTGGAATAAATTGGAAAGAAGACCAAACATACGTAAAAGATATTGAAAATGAAATTCGACTACCAAATTTGTGGATTTGGTCAGTTACTCCAGAAAATTGGGAAATTCTTAAGGCAAAAAATGTTTGGGGAAGTAGAATTCCCAAAGAAAGAATTGGGCAGAAAATATTATCGGGAGATCAAGTGGCTTTCTATGTTATTGGAACTAATGCATTCAAAGGAATATTTGAGTTTGTTAGTGAATGGTTTGATTCCCCAGGAAAAACATGGGATGATGACATAGAATCTGATGGTTCCTTAAGATACATTTCTCAAATTAAGATAAACCCAATTCAACTCGGTTCTGTGAATGTCCCTGATTTGTATGAGAAATTAGATCTTTTCAGAGGAAAGCCCCAAAATATCTGTAATTTGATTTTACAAGGAGGAAGTGGATATCCATCTAATAATAACAGACCAATTCTTGAAGATGATTTTGAGATAATAAAAAAGCAACTGGAATTAAATCAGATTAATCATGAATCTAGCTTACAAGAGGAAAAAACTAGTCAATGGATAGTAAAAGAATGCCCAAGGTGCCATACCACGATTGAAGGATTACAAGATATAGAATTGAATAACAGGATTGAAGAAGTTTTTGGATATAGGTTAATGGATACATATGATCCGCTTAGTAGAATACCTCAATCGTACTGTAGAACTTGTAGAAAGACCGAAAAATATTCTAAGACCTCATCAGTAAATCAAAATACATTTGAAGATCAAGAAGAAAAATCAGTTGAAGAAAGCACAACTGAAAAGACAATAATAAAACCAGAACAAATAGTAGTTTTTAATTCAAAAGATGGAGGATTTTCAATAAAACGTTTTGAATTACAGAGCACTGATTTTATTCAAAGAGGTGATGAACTTAGTAATGATGAATTGATGAAAAAATTTGGAGTAGGGAATATGGGAGGAATTAGATATTCTAGAAGAAATAATATATTGATTCTTTGCAGTACTCTTTCAGAACATTATTCAGATTCTATAGATGAAGATACTGGCATAATAAAATACACGGGAGAAGGATTGATTGGAGAACAAAGTCTAACTGCTGGTAATTACAAGATAGCAAATTCTAACAATACAACAATGTTATTCTTCAAAGAAAAACCTCAAGAACCTGGTGCAAAGAAAAGAGGAGCATTAGACAATATCTACACGTTTGTTGGTAAAGTAAAGTATCTCAAACATTATTGGATGAATGCACTGGACAGAAACAATCAAACTCGTCGAGTAATAAAATTCGTTTTGGAGATGGAAACATGACTTGGGAAATGATGCCAGTTGATACAAAACATTCCCTTGAGATCCAAACTAAGATGTATGAATATCCGCCACATATTACATTAGTTCAAGAGATTATAGCTAATGCTAATGACGAATTTGAAAGAAATAATGTGAAAGGGGGAATCATTGAAATTTCTCTTAAAAAGGACTCGAAAAATGGATACATAATTTTTCATAATAATGCACCCCCAATCCCAAAAAAATTCTTTGAGAAAGACTATCAGACTCTTTTCAAATCCTCAAAAGATATCGGTTCCGGAATAGGCTTTGTTGGAATAGGCGCAAAAATATTTTTGGCATCTCCCGACGGGGGTGAAATTATAACAGTCACGGGAAACAAGGACATTTTAGCAGCAAGATGGCGTTGGAGTGAAGAAGGACCTCAATATATTACGAGTCTTAAACAGCCTTTATCCGATATTATAGATTTAAAGAAATTTCATCATAATAATGGTACAACATTCATTTGTAGATTATCTATTGAAAAATATAATGAATTAAGAGATGAACTTGTTAACATAATACAATTTTGGTGGAATTATACACTACTCACAAAACATTTTGTGATAAAAGTTGATGGAAAAACTATTGAACCTGAAATTCCAAAAGGAAACAAACGATTCCCAAAAAAATTTAGGATTGCAGGAAAAGAAGTTAATTGTATTTTTTGGATTTCAGATGTTGAACTTTTAGAAGATTTTCAGAATATTATTTATATTGTTCATGGAAAAAGAATTGAAAATGATAAGCTAGATACTTCTTTACATGTAAAAGGCAATTATGGAAGTAGAGTATTTTGTTATGCAAATGTTCCTATGTTATCAAAATATGTAACAACAAGTAAAGAGCATTTTGAGAGACATCGAATTGTATCAAAAATCAAAAATCGGGTTAGAGAAGAATTTTGGAAATTTTTGGAACAGCAAAATCTGCTAAAAAGTAATGCAAAAGATATTACAAAAAATATTGAATTAGAGAGATTGACAGAAAAACTAAACAGAATGTTACAGTCTTCAAAATTTAAAGATCTCAATCCATTTTTAGCAAAACGAGAACGTGAAATTCCTGTTTCAAGTACTAATGGAAATGAAAAAATTGTAGAGGTTTTAGGATATCAAAAAACTAGTGAAGGAGGTGAAATTAAACCCCCAGGAGGACCAATTGGTGATGAATCTGGTAAAGGCAATGTCCTGGATGAAAAAGGGGAAAAAACTGGTGAAATCAAAATTCGACATGCACGAGGATTTAACATAGGTGAAATTGAACATGATGAAAGTGAGAAAAAGGAAGCGTATGTTAGCATTGCTGAAAAAGCAGTTATAATCAATACTGGACATCCTTTTTACAAAAAATTACAATCTGGTCAGATAAGTGAGTTTCATAAATATAAAATTGTTATAGAAGCATTAGTAAGATTTCAAGCAGAATCAGAAAATTGGAATGTTGAAACTGCGTTAGACAAATCAAGAGAATTACTTCATTCAGTTTGGGATTAAATGATTCAAAAAATTCCTGTCAAAATAATTCAAGTAACATCTCCAAGTGGAGATACTAAGAAGGGTGTGATGCTAGATTCCATAGCATACTTTGAGATGAAAGAAGATTCACGAGAGAAGATAAAAGAATTTGAGAAATCATATTTTGAAACTGTAGAAAAAGCAAAAAAGTTTATTCCTCAAAAAGGATCAAAACGAAGTACCAAAGAATTCTGGAAACTAAGCAAACTTTTATTGAATTTAAAAAAATCCACAGGAAACAAATTCATCATCACCAACTTTGAAAATGCTTTACAGAGAGATTTTCTCTTTACTGGTAGATATGTGGCAAGAATGGTGGAATTTGCACAACACTTTCAAAAAAATGAGATTTTAGATTCGATCTCAATTAGCTATTATATAGAATTAATCCAGAAAAAAAGTAAACTAGACAAACTAGGACTTTTTGAAACAGAAAAGAAACGTCTGTTAAAAATGGGTTTAAAAGATAAACTGCCTAGAGTAATGCAATATAGAAAACAACTTCAGAAATTATTAATTTCAGGCCACTCGTAAAATATCAATAAATATTCAGATTTTCAAATCTTAATTATTCATAATATAGTAAGATTATACAGAATAATTCTGTATAGATTATGTATTATATTTTAGAGGAGGATTCGTTAGTTTTAGCAGTATTTTTGATAGCTTTTGACTTTTTCAAGTTGTGTTTATGTCATTGAATTACATACTATTAGCTGACTCTCTTTTTTGTCGTGCCTATTATTGATTGATTATTTAATAGATTCAATGCCTAGATAATGGACATTCAATGAATATTCAATCATTCAATGCCTGATAGCTCCACTTGGGTGTATAATTCACGAATGAAGAGTCTAAAGTATAGACTCATTTGGGTGTATAGATTCATGCCTAACAGTCGCATGTAGATACTTTTGCGAATGAAAAAGGGGTTAACTTTACATCAACTTTACAAGTTTTGTAAAGTTGTAAACGTAAAACAGGGCGAAAGGTTTATTCTAAAATTATAAACCTCTTGAGATAACAAAATGAGATGAGTGATAACGCTTCAGTAGTTATTTTCCCAGCAGTATTTGCGCATAATAAGCTCGATTTACTTGTATCCAATATTAAAAAAATTCT
>Ga0247727_10012180_pt1 | contig 14821 bp, 11 predicted proteins | sample WisWelCaveWW1625_FD_202498 | JGI IMG/M metagenome (GOLD analysis project Ga0247727, IMG submission 202498) | Biofilm microbial communities from Wishing Well Cave, Virginia, United States - WW16-25 | ecosystem: Environmental > Aquatic > Deep subsurface > Groundwater > Cave microbial mat | place... | reverse complement strand
CGCTTGCTCACGCGCGCGGCTCGGTAAGCTCCTACAAATGCACCGATCCTGCCGAGCCGCGACGGTTACGGAGCGGTGGCCGGCTTGTCCAGCCAATTCTCGGACACTACACTAGAGTACAGCAAGAAAGCATGGACTGCCGTCACTTTCTTCCCCCCGGGACGCGGCGATCGAGCTCCTCGAACCAGTTCTGAATCACGTTGATCTGCGCCGGCGCCGGGCCCTCCTGGATCAGATAGAAGCGGTCGCCGGCCAGGCTGACGTCGAAGTCGTGGCCGGTCTCCAGGTAGCGTCCTTCGAACAGCACTCGGGGGGCTCCGGCCTTGAAGGCCGGCTTGGTTTCGATCGGGACCGCCATCATCTTGTCGCCGTTGCGATAGTAGAGTTCGCGGCCGCCGGCGGCCCAGACGATTCTCCTGCCGCCCGCCGTGGAAACCTGCACCCGGGCGCCCGGCCCCGGGTAGGCCTGGACGTAGATCTCCTCTCGGCCGGACTGGTTGGAGACGTAGGCGAGCCAGCGGCCGTCGGGCGAAAAGGCGCTAAGGCCCTCGTCGAACTTTGTTTGAAGCAGAGGCCGCGGTTTGCGGTCGCCGTCCAGGGTCAGCACGAACAGGTCCGCAGCACTCTCCGGAAGGATCTCGTCAAACGCCAGGACCCGGCCGTCCGGCGACCAGGAACCAGGGCCCTGCTCGTTCTCGCTGCTGGTGAGTTGCTCTTCGGGTCCGCTGCCGTCGGCCGGCTTCCAGTACATGCCGTAGCGGCCCGCCCGGAAGGAGCTGTAGACGATGCGCTTGCCGTCCGGGGTCCAGTACGGATCCCGGTTGTCGTGATCGAGCGTGAAGCGGCTCAGCGTGCCTCGCTCCAGCTCCAGAAGCCACACGTTCCAGGAGGGTCCTTCGATGGTGAGCGCCAGGCGGCGGCCGTCGGGCGAGAGCGATAGGTCCTCATAGGCACGGCGGGTCTCGATGAGCGGCCGAGCCGCCCCGCTGCGGTCCACCGAGACCAGCGTCCGCTCGCCATATAAAGACCGGGCCGGTACATAGGCCAACGAGCCGTCCGTGGCAACGCTGAAGTGCGCGGTCCCCCAGGCCGAATTCATCCAGACACCCTCCAGGACCGGCACTGACGGCCCGGCGACGGCCAGCCGGGCGAGGTCAAACGGCGCTGCCAGCAGTGCTCCGCCGCGGGCATAGACCAGGTGGCCGGTCGGAACGTAGCGAGCATAGCTCGCACCCTGCACCAGCAACCGCCGCTCGCCTGTTTTCAGGATCAGCGCTTCGACGCTGGCGTTGTCGGGGCTGGGGCCTTTCCAGCTCGTAAACAGAATGGCGTTGCCGCCCGGAAGCTGCTGCGGCCAGCGGTGGGTGCTCTCGCCCTTCTTCGGGTCGTGCCTGGTGACGACCTCGGCCTTGCCCCCGGCGGCAGGCACACGCCAAATTCTTACCCAAACGCTCGGCGCAAAGAAGATGCTGTCGTCGGGCCCCCAGTCTGCTCCGGCCGCGGTGGAAGCTTCCGCCAGGGTCATGGCCGGACCGCCCGCCACGGCGACCTTCTTCAACTTCCCCTCGGCGAAGAATCCCACCCACTGCCCGTCGGGGGAGAAGAACGGCCCTTCGGCGTCCTGGGTGCCGGGAATCGGCTTGGCCTCGAGCTGATCTATCACGCGCAGATAAAGCTGCGGCAGGCCGCCCGAGCGGGCGGCATAGGCGAGCTTCGTGCCGTCCGGCGAGAGCGCCAAAGAGGGGTTCCCCCAACTCTGCAGCGCTTGAGGCGCCGGTAACATGACCGCAAAGCGGGCCCGGGCGGGCGCGGGGGGCGCGGGCCGGAGCCGCCACACGGCGACGCCGGCAGCGGCCGCGCCGAGCACGAGACCGGTCAGGCCGCCGGCGATGACCCGCCTCCACGCCGCAGCCGGCGCGGGACGGGCGGGCGCGCCCCCAGCCGATGCGGTGGCGCTGGCCGAGAGAGCCTCCTCCAGCTCGAGCCGCGCCGCCCACACCTCCCGCAGCCTCCGGTGGAGGTCCTTTTCGAGGCACCGCCGCAGCAGAACGCGAATGGCGGCCGGCGTCGCGGCCGGCAGCGCCTGCCAGTCCGGCTCGCGGTTCACCACCGCGGCCAGCGTGTCGGTCAGGGTCTCGGCCTGGAACGCCTGCCGCCCCGCCAGCATCTCGTAAACCACGCAGCCGAACGCCCAGATGTCGGCGCGCTTGTCGAGCGGCTTGCCTCGCGCCTGCTCCGGACTCATGTAGGCTGCCGTCCCCAGGATCACGCCGTGGCGCGTCGGCCCCGCGCTCAGGGTCGGCGATTGGGAAGGATCGGCGGGCGCGTGTTCCTCGGCCAGCGCCTTGGCCAGCCCGAAATCCAGCACCTTTACCTGGCCTTCGGGCGTTATCTTGATGTTGGCCGGCTTCAGATCCCGATGGATGATGCTTTTCTCGTGGGCGGCTTCCAGAGCGTCGGCCGTCTGGCGGGCCACGGCTAGAGCCTCGTCGAGCGGCAGCGGGCCTTTCAGGTTTTCGCCGGGCACGTACTCCAGCACCAGAAACGGCACGCCGTCCACCTGCTCGAAACCGTAGATAGCAGCAATATTAGGGTGATTCAGCGAGGCCAGCACCCGCGCCTCGCGCTCGAAGTGGGCCAGACGTTGGGGGTCGCCGGCGAACTCCTGGCGCAGGACCTTGATGGCGACCTCGCGGCCCAGGCGCGTGTCGCGGGCTCGATACACCTCCCCCATGCCGCCCGCGCCGAGCTTCGCTTCCACCAGGTAGTGACCCAGGGTTCGGCCAACCATCTTGTCCGCCGGTCCGCCGGGTCCGGCTGGCTGGATTGTAGCATGCGCACGCGGGTGACGAATTCAGTTCCTTTCCGTCTAACTGCAGACAGAACCCCTTCAAGGAGGAACAACCAATGCGGGAAAAGTCGAACCGGATCTTGTGGGCCCCGGCCCTGGCTGTCGGACTCGCCCTCAGCGCGGCCGCCTGGGGCCAGGAACGCAAATTGGATTGCCAGGATCGCCACGGCCGCAGCAACGACCGGCGGGTTGGACACTGCGAGATGCGGGAGCAGACCGTCGCCGCCCCCGCGGGTCCCATCGCCGTCGACGGCGGCCAGAACGGCGGCCTCTCGGTGAAAGGGTCGGACCGCCAGGACGTGCTGGTGCGCGCCCGGGTGGAGGCCTGGGCAGAAACGGAGACCGAGGCGCGATCGGTCGCCTTGCAGATCCGCATCCTGACCGACAGCGGCCGGATCACCCCGCAGGGGCCCCCCAATTCCCGCGATCGCTCCTGGTCGGTCAGCTTCGAGGTGTTGGTCCCGCGCCGCTCGGACCTGGATCTGAAGACCGTCAACGGCGGGGTTTCGGTCGCCGAGACTCATGGAAACATCGGCTTCTCCGCCGTCAATGGCGGTGTTTCCCTGCAGCGCATCGGTGGACGCGTGCGCGGACGCACAGTCAACGGAGGGCTCAGCATCGAGCTCGACGGGCAGCGCTGGGAAGGCGATGGGCTGGACGCGCGCACCACCAACGGCGGCGTGGATCTGTCGGTCCCCGAGGGCTACTCGGCGCGTCTCGAGACCTCCACGGTCAATGGCCGCCTGCGAGCTGACCTGCCGATGACCGTGCAGGGGGAGGTCGGGAAAACCGTCAGCGCCACTCTTGGTTCCGGCGGGGCGCTCCTCAAGGTCGGGACCACCAACGGCGGGGTGAAGGTCCGGCGCGCGGGCGCGGCTCGGATTTAGTAACGTTCGGGAACGACTCGACGAGAAGTGGTCCATCGCGACGTCGCCGCCCGTCATATGGGCGCGTTCAACCTCGACTTCGGATTTCGCGTTGGCGGGCTGATCTCGCATACTTTCTTCCGGCCTTACGCGCTGACGTTCGACTTCGATCAGATGCGTATGTTCATGGTCCGGGGGGAATAGCCGTTTAGATCTGGGCCCACAATCCGCCCCCGCCGGGCTCGGCGCTGGTGTATAATTAACCGAGCGTTGACCCGCTCGGAGGAGGCGGTCCCATGCTGAATATTCCGGGCCGTTGCGGCCGTCTTTGTGATGGTCCCACGCGGCGCGAGCTGCTGCGCGTGGGTTCGGTGGGCTTGTTCGGTCTGAGCCTGCCCCACTTCTTTGGTTGGCAGAAAGCGCAGGCGGCCGCCTCGGCGGCGCGCTTGGCTGGGATGAAAGGGTTTGGCTCGGCCAAATCCGTCATCCTTTGCTTCCTGCAAGGCGGCCCGAGCCACCTGGACATTTGGGACCCTAAGCCCGAGGCGCCCTCCAACATCCGCGGCGAGTTCAAGCCCATCAACACGAAGGTCGCCGGGATCCAGCTCAGCGAGACTATGCCCATGCTGGCCGACCAGGTCGACAAGTGCGTCCTGATCCGGTCGATGAGCTACACGCCGGAAGGCCTGTTCAACCACACCGCCGCCATCTACCAGATGCTGACCGGCTACCCGCCGGACAAGGTGTCGCCCTCGGGGCAACTCGAGCCGCCCTCGCCGGCCGACTTCCCCACCGCCGGGTCCCAGGTGGCGAAGCTCAAGCCGCCGGTCGAGGCGGTGCTGCCGTTCGTGGAATTGCCGCGGACCCTGCAGGAATCGAACGTCCTCGGCAAGGGCGGCGCTGCCGGTTTCCTGGGCAAAGCCTACGACCCCTATCGCCTGTACCAGGATCCCAACAAGGCGCTGCAGTTGGAGGACCTGACCCTGCGCAGGGAGATCTCTCCGCAGCGCCTCGCGGACCGTTTCGCGCTGCTCAAAGGGATCAACGCCTCCATGCCCGAGCTGGAGAAAGCCGTGCGCTCGACGGCGCTCGATGAGCATTACCAGAAGGCATACAACCTGATCCTGTCGGGAAAGACGCGGGAGGCTTTCGACCTGGAGAAGGAGCCGGACAATGTCCGCGAGCGCTACGGCCGCACGACCTTCGGCCAGGCCGCCCTGCTGGCCCGGCGCTTGATCGAAGCCGGCACCCGTTTCGTGCAGGTGAACTGGCCGGCGGTGGCCAACGGCAACCCGGAAGTGGACTCCTGGGACACCCATGCCGCCAACTTCAAGCCGCTGAAAAACCTGCACTGCCCGGTGCTGGACCGCACGCTTTCCGCCCTTCTGGAAGACATGTCCCAGCGCGGGTTGTTGAATGACACCCTGCTAGTCGTGGTCGGCGAGTTCGGGCGCTCGCCGCGCCTGGGGGTCAGCACCTCGGGCAACACCAACGCCCCGGACGGGCGCGATCACTGGCCTTATTGCTACACGGCGGTCATCGCCGGCGCCGGCATGCCGGGCGGCAAACTTTACGGCGCCAGCGACCAGCACGGGTCCTCGCCGAAGGATTCGCCGGTTCACCCGACCGACCTGCTGGCCACGGTCTACTACGCCCTGGGGATCGATCCGCTGATGGAGGTGCTGAACCACCTCAACCAGCCGCGCGAGCTGGTGAAGGGCGAGCCGCTGGTCAAGCTGTGGTCCTAGCGCCGCCGGCGCCATAGGTATCTACACGACGATCTCGCCGGCGCGCCTCCTCAACCAGCGCCGGCCCGCATTCCGCGCGCGGGATCTCCTCTCGCTGCCGGTCAGGACTTCGAGCAGTCGGCCAGCGCCCAGCCCAGCGTGGGCCGCAGGCGGTGTCGCGGCTCGTCCTCGAGTTCTCCGCCGGGTCCGGCGAGCAGGACATCTGCACCAGCCCGGCGGTGAGCTTGTCCCGGCGCGGCGAGCGATAATAACAATATGTGCCAATTCGCCGACGACGAGGCGGCCCTCTCGGAAATCGTCCGCCGCCTGGTCCAGGCGGTGGATCCCGATCGCATCATTCTGTTCGGGAGCCGGGCACGGGGGGATCACCGCCCCGACAGCGACGTGGATCTACTGCTGATCCGGCAGTCCACGCTCCCGCCTCACCGCCGCGTCATCCCAGCCTACAAAGCGATGACCGGGCTGCTGGTCCCCACCGACATCCTGTGGCGCACGCCCGAGGAGGTCCAGGATTGGTCGCAGGTGAGAAACCACGTCACTGCGCGGGCCTTGCGCGAAGGCCGCGTACTCTATGAAAAGCAACGCTGAGCAGGCTCGTCTGCTGGCGATCAAGGCTGAAAGCGACCTGGAACTGGCCCGTCTCGGCCTCGCCAACAACTCCGCGGCCGAGAAGCTGCTGAAGGCGCTGCCTGCCGGACTACCCGGAGCTGAACGCTCTACGGGAGGAACGCATTCCTCTGTCGGCATACGCCGTTGAAATGCGCTATGAGGACATTTATCCGTCGCGAGAAGAAGCGGAGTCCGCCTGGGAGGCTGTTCAGCGCTTGCGGCGCACAAGCTGCTGCCGCCGCAGGCCTTGCCGGAAGCCGCTGAATGAGCAGTCGCGCTCTACGCCGCTGGTTGATTGGTGTAGAATCCTCCGCGATCCAGGCTCAGCTACACCCGCCGATGCGAGACGCCGCTCCTGGAGACAACCATCAGCCAAGCGCTGGCGGAAACGGCGGCCAAACACCCACGGGAGACGCGCGAGCTCGCTCAACAGGTGGATAGCGCCGCCCGGGGCTACAGGTCCCTACTTGGTCACTCCGGCCGAGCTGGTCGAGCTCGGCGTGCCTTCGGGCCTGCGCGCCCAGTCCATGCCTTTTTCCGGCGGCGCGCCAAACAACTCCGGATGCAGATAGAACCCGCGCTCGGGCCGCAGGTTTGTCCTCCTCCACCGGGATGCGCCGGGCATTGGCCCAGGCGTCCTGGCGAATTCCGGTCACCTGCCAGGAAACCTCGAGCCCCGGCGGCCCGCCGGCAATCTTGAAGCGGTTGTTCGCCACCTTCTGGGCAATGTAGACCGGCGCGAAGCCGCCGATGCAGGTGAGCTGGTAGCGGAAGTCGCGGTTGAGGGCCTCGAACCAGTCGGGCAGCTCGACCACGGCCTCGCCGTTGGCCTCGAGGGCGGCGATGCCGTTATAGATGTTCATCATGTCGGGCGACTCGACGAAGGAGTGGTGGAGGTACTTGTTGGCCGGATCAACGGGGTGGTCGATTTGGAAGCTACCGCCGCCCTTGAAGAGCGTGCCGCCAACGCGGGCGTTGCCGGCGACGTCCAGCCTGTGCTGAGGGAACGGGGTTCCGATGCCGACGTTGACGCCCTCGCCGCCGAGCACCATTGAATTGCTCTCCAGAGCAAAAGCATTGAAGCCGATGGCGGTGGCGTTGATGAGGCCGCCGGCTCCCCCGGCGCCTGTGCCGATGTAGATATTTCTGCTTCCGGTGGTGTTCTGTAACCCGGCGTCTGTTCCGATGAAGATGTTGTTGCTGCCCGTGGTGTTGTTAGAAAGGGAGCCGAGGAAGACGTTCGAGCCGCCGGTGGTGTTGGTCCAACTCGCCCGGCTTGAGTTTCTTCGGCCGCAGGCCGGGAAGCCTCTGGAGATCCTTCAGGGAACGCGTGGGCTGCCGCACCAGCAGCCGGGGCGTGCGGTCAAAGGGCACGACCCGGGCGATGGGTGTTTCCCTGTCCAGAACAATGACCTCATGGCCGCGCCGGATGGCCCGGAGATGCTCGCTCAGGCGGCTCTTGAATTCGGCGATTCGAACCTCGATGATCAATGACCTATTATGACCAGATGTAGTTCGGTTGTCAACCGGGTGGTCTGCCGAGTCCACCGAGAGATCGCCGCGCCAGGATCTCGGCGATCCGCTGGCAGGCCCGGCCGTCGCCGTAGGGATTGTGGCAACGGGCCATTCGGCGGTAGTGGTCCGGATCTTCCAGCAGAAGCCGGGTCTCGGCGAGGATGCGATCCACGTCGGTCCCCACCAGCCGCACCGTGCCGGCGCGGACCGCCTCGGGCCGCTCGGTCTTTTCGCGCAGGACCAGCACGGGCTTGCCCAGCGACGGCGCTTCCTCTTGCACGCCCCCGGAGTCGCTCAGAATCAGCCAGGCGCGGCTCATCAGGTCGACGAAGGGAACGTACTCCAGCGGCTCGATCAGGTGCACATGAGGACGGCTGTTCAGGAACCGCCGCACCGGCTCCCGCACCTGAGGGTTGCAGTGGACCGGGTAGACGATCTGGGCGTCGGATCGCTCGGCCAACCGGGCCAGAGCCTGGCAGATCCTCTCGAACCCCTCGCCGAAGCTCTCGCGGCGATGGGCGGTCACCAGGATGAGCTTCCGGTCCGGATCGAGAAACGGCCACGGCGGCCGGGGCAACCGCCCCTGCTCGAGCTGGTCGCGGATGAACAGGACGGCGTCGATGACGGTATTGCCAGTGACGAAGATGGTGTCCGCGGCCACGCCCTCGGCCCTCAGGTTGGCGGCCGCCTCCCCGGTGGCCGCGAAGTGCAGGTCGCTGATCCGGCTGGTCAGCACCCGGTTGATCTCCTCGGGGAAGGGGGCCAGCTTGTCGCCGGTGCGCAGCCCGGCCTCCACGTGCGCCACCGGGAGGCGGGCGTAGAAACCGGCCAGGGCGGCGCAGAAGGTCGTCGTCGTGTCGCCCTGCACCACGACCAGATCGGGCTGCTCCCGCTCGATCACCGGCTCGAGCGCGGCCAGGGCCCGGGAGGTGAGCTGGGCCAGGGTCTGGCCAGGCTGCATGATGTCCAGGTCGTGGTGGGGCTCCACTTGAAACGCCGAAAGCACCTGGTCCAGCAGGGAGCGGTGCTGGGCGGTGACGCAGACGCGCACCTGAAACCGCTCCGGCTCGACGGCCAGCCGCTTGACCAGGGGACAGAGCTTGATCGCCTCCGGCCGCGTGCCGAAGACGAACAGAACGCGCCTCATAGGTCTCCCGCGCCGGTAGATATCAATTCAACAGGGCGGCGACTCGCTTCAGCTCCCGGAGCGCTTTCCGCGCCGGCTCGGCCTGCGGGGCCGGCGGGTTCCGCGCCAGGTAGCTCTCCAGATCCAGGCGCGCCCGCCGGTACTGCCGCAGCCGGTAGTGCACCAGGCCGCGCTGCTTCAAGTCCTCCGGGGAGTCCGGGGCGACGGCCAGAATCAGGTCCAGGATCCGCAGGGTCTTCTCCAGCTCCTCGCGGCGAAGGTAAACGCCGCGCAGATTGTGCAGCATCCGCCGGATGATGTAGCGCTTGTCGACCGGCGCCAGGAACTCTTCCTGAAAGGGGACCCGCCCCTGGTACAGGCGTTCCACCAACCCGCGGCAATCGGCCCCGCTGAGGATCCGGCCCTGGCTGAACGGATCGAGGAAAAACAGGTTCTGGCGATCCCGGTACTGTACCACAAAATGACCGGGCAGTCCGATTCCCGATAGGCTGACGCCCAGGCGGCGGCCGACCTCCATGTACACGACCGAGAGGGTGATGGGGAGGCCGGTGCGGCGATCCAGGACCTCGTGCAGGAAGCTGTTTCGCGGGTCGTCGTAGTCGTCCTGGTTGCCGCGGAAGCCGCTGACTTCGGCCAGGTAGGCGCGCAGTCCATTGACGCGCGGGGCGCCCGCCGGCTGGGGACTCACAAAGGGCGCGGCTTGCGCGGCCAGCGCGTCGAAGCGGGCCAGCTCGGCCTCCACGTCCAGGTCGGGATACTCGGCGCGGGCAAGCAGCAGGCCGGCGCGCGCCAGGTCGACCTGCTCCTCCGGCCGGTCCAGAAGACGGCCCAACTCGGTTGCTAATTCGGTCGGCATCTTCTTCAGTCTAGCAGCACGTGGGGCGGGCGCTGGCAATCGGGCTCAGGCGGCTGGACGATCCTGCGCAGGACGGGCTACTAACGGAAGCACCAGAGAGATCCTCTCATAGGGAACCCGTGCCATTAACGAACCTCGCGGGCCGCGCTTCAGCTTCACAAACCCGTATCGCTCCATAGTGTGGAGGCCTTCGGCTCTGGCCGCCACCCTCAGTCGCAAGTCAAAGCAGGAGAACCACGGGCGGCCCGTCCAGAGCGCCGAACAGAGCTGTACGGCGTCATAGCCGCGCAGGCCGTGACGAGCAATCAGTCTGGCCGACGGCGCGACCACGGCCCGGGTCAGCTCAACGACGTGCATCCCGTTCCAATCGGCGAGAAACGCGCGCTGGAGGGATTGGTGCTCTGTTGAAGAAAGCCTGCTCTCCCGCCTTGCTCGCGCCAGCATGGAAAACACTTCCGCGTATGTCGCGGCGCTGGATGAAGAGACGCTCTTCATGCACAGCGATCAGGGAGCGCACCTGAAGGCTTCCCTCCTCGGAAACATACTTCTTTACCAGTGCCGAGGTGTGCCGAGCCGGTTCTTGAGTTCTCTGGCCGCTACCGTCATAGTAGCTATTCTACACGACAAGCAGCCCTTTTGGCTCATCCGGCGCCCAACAGCAGACCCGGTCTGGTATCGTGGGATCGACCGGTTATGACCGCGCGCCGCATCGGGATCGCTTTGAGCCTGGCCTTGACATTTTGGGGTGCGCTGTACGGCTGGCAGCGGCGGCGCTGGGCGGTTTACGAGCATGAAATGCAGAACCCGGCTGAAGATCCGCCGGACGCCGACGAGGAGACGGAGTTCGCTTTTGCGCGGCTGCGCTACCGATCGTTGGGCCGCCGCTACTACCGGGGGAGTTGGGGCACCGACTCGAACAAGGCGGAGCGGCAGTTTGTCCAGGGAGTTCGGCGGCTGACGGGGATCAATACCCGGTCGGTCGAGGAGATCGTCGACGTCGACAGCGACGAGATCTTCAACTGGCCCTGGATCTACGCGGTGGAAGTCGGCTACTGGGAGTTGAGCGAGGCTCAGGCCAAGCGGTTGCGCGAATACCTGGACCGGGGCGGATTCCTGATGGTCGACGATTTCCACGGCGCCTGGGAATGGAGCGCCTTCATGGCCAGCCTGGAGCGGGTCTTTCCGGACCGGCCGGTTTTGGAGCTGGAGAACCAGGAGGCGATCTTCCACGTGCTCTACAACCTGGAGAACCGGTTTCAGGTACCGGGCCGCCAATACATTCGCTCCGGGCAGACCTGGGAGCGGGACGGGGTGGAACCGCGCTGGCGGGCCATCTTCGACGGCAAGGGCCGCATCCAGGTGGCGATCTGTCACAACATGGACCTGGGGGACGCCTGGGAGTGGGCTGATGACCCGCGGTTTCCGGAGCCCTTTGCCGCGCTGGCCTACCGCATTGGCATCAACTACATTGTCTACGCCATGACGCACTGAGGAGCGCGAGCCGGGTTCAGTGGGTCATCGAATAGACGAGGTAATTGAGGAAAATCCGCACGCCCTGCGCGGAATAGTTTTCCGGATATTCCGGGGTGTCGGCGTGCTCGACCGAATCGCCTAAGTCCATGTTGTAGCAGATGGCGACCATGATCCGGCCCTTGTCGTCATGAATCCCGCGCCAATGGGGCTCGATCCCGTCTTGCTCATAGACGCTGCCAGTGGACAGAAATTGGGCGCCGGGCACCTGGAAGCGGTCTGACAGGTTCCAGAGGGTGTGAAAGATCTGATCCGCGCTATCGATCTCGACGATGGGCCGGTCGGGAAACACACGTCGCATGCTGGCGAGGAAGACGGCCCATTCCCGCGTGCCGTGGAAATCGTCGACCATGAGGAATCCGCCGCGCAGCAGGTATTCCCGGAGCTTTTGGGCTTGCGCGTCGGTTAGATCCCAGGTCCCCACTTCCACCGCGTAGAGCCAGGGCCAATTGAAAACGTCGTCGCCGTCATCGAGGTTGACCGGCTGTTCGACGGACCGGGCGTGAACCAGCGTCAGCCGCCGGACGGCCTCGGCCACGTGCCGATCGTTGCGCGGGTAATCGATGGTCCAGGTGTTGCCGCCTTGGCTCCAGTCCCTGCTCAAACGATAGCGGCCCCGATACAAAGAGCTGGCCGGTGGATACATCAGACGAGCGAAGGCCCACTCGCCGGGCTCCATGTAATCGGGGGGCAGCGGGAACCCGTAATACTCGACGCCGGGGTACTCGCGAAAGGGAAGTTGAAGTGCGCCAAGGGCTCCGATCAGAGAGACGCCCAAAAGAGCAGCCAGACGCCGAGCGCGCACAAACCACCTCAACTTCTGATTATACCTCCAGACTGGGTGAGCGCCGGCTTGGCCGGGCCCCCGGCGGCGCCGGATTGAACGGTATGAGACCGCTAGCAGCTAGCGGGGCTAAAGCCCCGCGCGGGCTGAAGCCCGCCCCACTAGACTAAGACTAGTGGTCTCAGAGTAGAAACGGGCGCCTGTGCCGAGCCGCGACCGGAGGAAGCGGCCTGGGCGTCCGCCCCACGCCGCTAGGTTTTGACTTTTTCTGCGGCCCCTGATGAGATGAGCGTTATGGACTTCCGCCTGGTTTCCCCCTACACCGCGCGCGGGGACCAAGTGACCGCCATCGCGCAGTTGACCCGGGGGTTAACCGATGGAGAAGCGCACCAGGTGCTGCTCGGCGTGACCGGGTCGGGCAAGACCTACACGATGGCCAAGGTCATCGAGCAGATCAAGCGCCCGACGCTGGTGCTGGCCCACAACAAGACCCTGGCGGCGCAGCTTTACCACGAGTTCCGGGGCTTCTTCCCGCACAACGCCGTCGAGTATTTCGTCAGTTATTACGACTACTATCAGCCGGAAGCGTATCTGCCGGCGAGCGACACCTACATCGAGAAGGAAGCGACCATCAACGACGAGCTGGACAAGCTGCGGCTGTCGGCGACGCGGTCGCTGTTCGAGCGCCGGGATTGCGTCATCGTGGCCAGCGTGAGCTGCATTTACGGGCTGGGGTCGCCCGATGCCTATTACGGCATGCTGCTGATGCTCGAGAAGGGCCAGCGGGCGTCGCGCGAGCACATCCTGTCCCGGCTGGTGGACATTCTCTACGAGCGCAGCGAGGGGGATTTCAAGCGCGGGACGTTTCGCGCGCGGGGCGACACCATCGAGCTGTACCCGGCCTACGACGATTACGCCTATCGGATCGAGCTGTGGGGCGACCAGATCGACAATCTCTACCAGATCGATCCGCTGACCGGGCAGGTGCGGCAGAGCTATCTGCGCCTGCCGATTTATCCCAAGACGCACTACGTGATGTCGGACGAGACGCGGGAGAAGGCGATCCAGAGCATCCTGACGGAGCTCGACTGGTGGAAGCCGCAGCTCGACAAGCAGGGCAAGTACCTGGAGGCGCAGCGGCTGGAGCAGCGGACGCTGTTCGACGTGGAGATGATGCGGGAGATCGGCTACTGCCACGGGATCGAGAACTACTCGCGCCATTTTTCCGGGCGGCTGCCCGGGGAGGCTCCGCCCACGCTGCTCGACTATCTGCCGCAGGATTCGCTGCTGTTCATCGACGAGAGCCATCAGACCGTGCCCCAACTGCACGGCATGTATCACGGCGACCGGTCGCGCAAGGAGACGCTGGTCCAGCACGGGTTCCGGCTGCCGAGCGCGCTGGACAACCGGCCGCTGACCTTCCAGGAGTTCGAGCACCGGGTGAACCAGGTGGTGCACCTTTCGGCGACCCCGGGGCCGTACGAGCTGACCAAGTCGGCCGGGGTGGTGGTCGAGCAACTGATCCGCCCGACGGGGCTGGTGGATCCGGAGGTCGAGGTGCGGCCGGTGAAGGGGCAGGTCGACGATCTGCTGCGGGAGATCCGGGACCGCGCCGCGCGGAACGAGCGGGTTCTGGTGACAACCCTGACCAAGCGCATGGCGGAGGATCTGACAGAGTATTACTCGGAGCTAGGGGTCCGCTGCCGCTATCTGCACTCGGAGGTGGAAACGCTGGAGCGGGTGAAGATCCTGCGGGACCTGCGCAAGGGCGAGTTCGACGCGCTGGTAGGGATCAACCTGCTGCGGGAGGGGTTGGATTTGCCGGAGGTGTCGCTGGTGGCGATTCTGGACGCCGACAAGGAGGGCTTTCTGCGCTCGGCCGGGTCGCTGGTCCAGACCGTGGGGCGGGCGGCGCGGCACCTCCGCGGGCGGGCGATTCTTTACGCCGACCGGATGACCGCCAGCATGTCCCAGGCGATCGGGGAAACCAACCGGCGGCGGGCGGTGCAGACGGAGTACAACCGCGCCAACCACATCACGCCGCAATCGATCCTCAAGCCGATCGACATGAGCCTGGTGGCGGTGGCCGAGTCCGACTACGTGACGGTGCCGCTCGAGATCGTCGCCGGGGTCGAGGATCTGACGCCGGAGCAGCGGAACCGGTATCTGGGCGAGCTGGAGGAGAAGATGCGGGAGGCGGCGCGGAAGTTCGAGTTCGAGAAGGCCGCTCAGCTTCGGGACCGGATCAAGGGGCTCAAGAGCGGGGAGATTGTGGGCGTCTCTCCGCCATCGGCGCCCTACTGGGAACCGCAGGTAAACGCAGAGGAACGCTGATGATAACCAGGCAGGATGGTATCGCCGTGCCTTCGCCGAGCTCCGAGAGTGAGTTTGTCGAAGTGAGCGCAGCCTGACCCGGCACGGATGCGGAGCCGTTCCTGGCCGCGGCGGCCGCCTGCCTCCCCGCCCGGCGCCACACGGGGGGAAGCGTCAGTGGCGCTGAGGTACGAAAGAATCAGAAATTGATCTTGGCCCCCAACTGAATCTTTCTGGAGCCGCTGATAACGTTGTTGCGGATCCGTCCGAAGGTGGTGGCGGTGATGGTCGCGGTGGGGAAGCCGAAGGTGGGGGTGTTGGTAATGTTGATGGCGTCAGCCCGCAGCTCGAAGTTTCGCGTCTCCTTCCAGTAGAACCGCTTCAACAGGCTCATGTCCATGCCGAAGGAACCGGGGCCGGTGAAGAAGTTGCGGCCGGTGTTGCTCAACTCGCCGGGGCCGGGTCCGGAGAAGCGGGCCCGCTCGGCCGCGTCGAGATAGAACTTGAGGCCCGTGGCGTCGTCGAAGACGCGCCCATCGGTGCGAGCGCAGCCGAGGCAGTTGGCGGGGGTGTCCACCACGTTGCTGATGGTGGTGGCGCCG
>Ga0247727_10012179_pt1 | contig 14822 bp, 14 predicted proteins | sample WisWelCaveWW1625_FD_202498 | JGI IMG/M metagenome (GOLD analysis project Ga0247727, IMG submission 202498) | Biofilm microbial communities from Wishing Well Cave, Virginia, United States - WW16-25 | ecosystem: Environmental > Aquatic > Deep subsurface > Groundwater > Cave microbial mat | place... | reverse complement strand
TCGCGGCCGAGACGCGCCACGTGCTGCTGATCGACGAGATCGACAAGGCCGACCTCGAGTTTCCCAACGACTTGCTGCGCGAGCTGGACGAGATGCGCTTCACCATCTCCGAGACCAGCGACGAGGTCGTCGCGAAGCAGCGGCCAGTGGTGGTCATCACCTCGAACAACGAGAAGGAGCTGCCGGACGCCTTCCTGCGCCGCTGCGTGTTCCACTTCATCGAGTTCCCGGGCCGGGAGCTGATGAAGCAGATCGTGGCGGTCCACCATCCGCACCTCAAAGCAGCGCTGTTGGACCAGGTGCTGATCAAGTTCTACTGGCTGCGCGAGCAGGGCGAGCTGCGCAAGAAGCCGTCGACCTCCGAGCTGATCGACTGGATCGCGGTGCTGCAGCGCTCGGGCATGAGCGCCGACGACATCGAGCTGCACATCCCCTTCCTGGGCTCGCTGCTCAAGAACGAGAAGGACAGCGAGGCGCTCGAGAAGTTCCACCAGCGCGGCGGGCGTTACCCGAGCGAGTGGAAGGAGCTCGGGCCGCGGTACAACAACTAGGCGAGGCGTCGAGGATGATGCGGGCATCGTTCAGTCACGGTCGGGCCGACGCGAAGCACGGGCGCTGCAGCGGACGGGCGGGGACGCCCGCCGCTGAGCGCCCCGACGAGCGGCTCAGCGGCGGCGCACAGCGCCGTCCGCTGCAGCCGCAGGGCAGCGCGCCCGAAGCAACCGGGTTCCAAGCCGCGTTGAGTCTCGACGTAGCGCACGAGTCTCCCGTTGTTCACTGACTTCTTCTATGAACTGCGCGACGAGGGCGTCCCGGTGGGTACGCAGGAGTGGCTGCTGCTGCTGGACGCGCTCCGGCAGGGGCTGCACGGCTCGAGCCTCGTGCGCTTCTACAACCTCGCGCGCTGCGTGCTGGTGAAGAGCGAGACCTACTTCGACGCCTTCGATCGCGCGTTCCTTCGGGTCTTCGAAGGCGTCGAGGGCTCGCTCGACATCGAGGACGAGCTGCTCGAGTGGCTCCGGGACCCGAAGAACTTCCGCCAACTCACGGACGAAGAACGGGCGCTGCTCGAACGGCTGTCGAGCGACGAGCTGATGCGGAAGTTCCTCGAGACGCTCGCGGAGCAGACGGAGCGCCACGACGGCGGCGGGCGCTGGATCGGCACCGGCGGCCGCTCCCCGTACGGCCATGGCGGCGAGCACCCGACGGGCATCCGGGTCGGCGGCCCCGCCCGGAATCGCTCGGCCATGAAGGTGGCCGAGGAGCGCCGCTTCGAGGACTACCGCACCGACGGCACGCTCGACATCCGGCAGACGCGCGTCGCGCTGCGCCGGCTGCGCCAGCTCACGCGCACGGGCTCGGAGAGCGAGCTCGACCTCGACGAGACGATCGACGAGACCTGCAAGAACGCCGGCGAGATCGAGCTGGTGTTCCGCGCGGAGCGGCGCAACGACCTGCGGCTGCTGCTGCTGATGGACGTCGGCGGCACGATGCAGCCGTTCGTCGAGCCCGTCAGCAAGCTCCTCACGGCGCTCCACCAGGAACGCGGCCTGCGCGAGTTCCAGGCCTACTACTTCCACAACTGCGTATACGAAGAGCTGGCGCGGAATGCGCGCCTCTTGCGGCGTGACGCCGTGCCGACCGGCGAGCTGCTGCGCAAGCTCGACGGCCGCTGGAAGGTGATCTTCGTGGGAGACGCGGCGATGCATCCGGCCGAGCTGCTCGAGGCGAACGGCAACATCGACCCGCGCCGCGGGACGGCGACACGCGGCATCGACTGGCTGCAGCGCATCAAGGATCACTTCGAGCGCACCGTGTGGCTGAACCCCGAGCCGGCGGAGGAGTGGAGCCGCTACCAGACTGTGCAGCTCGTGCGGCGCATCTTCCCGATGTTCCACCTGAGCGTGGACGGTATCCACGAGGCCGTGAGCGCACTGGTCGGAGCGCGCGCGACGCATTGACGGACGCGCCCGTCAGCGGAACAGGGTGACGGTGAAGCTGCTGCCTCGGCCCGGCTCGCTCTCGACCGAGATCTCGCCGCCATGCGCGCGCACGCTCGCGAGACAGAGCGCGAGGCCGAGGCCGTTGCCCGGCTGTGAGCGGCTGCGGTCGGAGCGGTAGAAGCGTTCGAAGATGCGCGTCCTCTCCTCGGCAGAGATGCCGACGCCGCTGTCCTCGAAGCGGAGCCGAACGCGGGAGCCCTCGTCCACGAGCGTGATGCTCACCTGGCCGCCGGCCGGCGTGTACTTGAGCGCGTTGTCGAGCAGGTTCGCGATCACGCGCTGCAGGCGCTGCCGATCCGCGCGCAGCCGGCATTGCGCCGGTAGCGCGGCCGTCAGCTCGAGCTTTCGATCCTCGGCCACCGTTTGAAACAGCTCGCAGGCGTCGCTGACGAGCTCGACCAGGTCGAGGTCGGTGAGCCGCAGGAAGGCGGCGCCGGATTCCGTCTCGGTGATCTCGAGGTTCGTGTTGATCAGCTCGAGCAGCCGGTCGCACTCCTCCGTCGCGGTCGCGGCGAGAGACGCCTCGGCCGCGCCGCCCTGCGCCAGCTCGGCCGCGGCGCGAATGCGCGTGAGCGGACTGCGCAGGTCGTGCGCGAGGTGATCGGCCATGTCGCGGAGCCCGATCACGAGGCCCTGGATGCGGTCGAGCATGGCGTTGAAGACCTGCGCGAGCCGCGCCAGCTCGTCGCCCTCGCCCTGCACCGTGACGCGTTGGTCCAGCGCACCGGCGGCGATCTCGCTGGCCGTTCGCGTGACGTCCTCGACGCCGCGGAGCGCACGGCGCGCCAGGAACCAGCCCGCCGGAAGGCCCAGCAGGACGAAGGCGAGGAGCGGCGCCACGAAGCCACGCAGCAGCGCCGCGACGAACTCCTCGTCGTCCTCGACGGACTCGCCGATCTCGACGATCAGATCGTCTGAGATCGGCCCGTACGCCGCGCGCACGGGATGAGCGCGCCCCGGCAGATCCAACGTCGCGAGCACGGGTTCGGCAGCGCCCCCCGCCTCGAACAGCGATTCCGGCGGCGACCCCAGCTCCGGGAAGGCGCTGAGATCGGTGGCGAAGATCAGCCGACCGTCTCGCGCCCAGAGTCGGAAGAAGCTCTTCTCGGCCTCCTCGCCCTTGCTGTCGAGCCGCATCTCGTGCTCGACGCGCGGCTGGCCCCCCGACTCGTACAAGGCGGCGAATTCGGCGACGTCGTCGCTCAGATCCTCGTCCAGGCGCTCCTGCACGGTCGCGACGATCAGCCCGTAGACGAAGGCGAAGGCCAGCGCGCAGGAGCCCGCGAAGATGCCCGAGTACCAGAGCGTCAGGCGCAACGCGAGGCTGTGGCCTCGGCTAGTCGTCGGCTCGGAGGACATATCCCATCCCGCGCACGGTGTGAATCAACGGAGTCGTGAAGCCCGCGTCGATCTTCTCGCGCAGCCGGCAGATGCGCGACTCGACGATGTTGGTGTGAGGATCGAAGTTGTAGTCCCAGACGTGCTCGATGATCATCGTCTTCGAGACGACCCTCCCGGCGTTGCGCGCGAGGTATTCGAGCAGCGCATACTCGCGCGGCTGGAGCGCGATCGGCCGGTCGCTGCGGCGGACCGTGCGCGCGCGCAGGTCGATGTGGAGCTCTCCGACGCTGATCCCCGAGGGCTCCGGGGCGTTCGTCGCGCGGCGAATCAGGGCCTGGATGCGGGCCAGCAGCTCCGAGAATGCGAAGGGCTTGGTGAGATAGTCGTCGCCGCCCGCGTGCAGACCCTCGACGCGCTCTGCGACGGAGCGCCGGGCGCTCAGGATGATGACCGGCAGCTGGATCCTGCGTTTGCGCAGCTCGTCGATCAGCGCGAGCCCGTCCATGCCGGGCAGCATCAGGTCGATCACGGCGGCGTCGTAGGCCGCGCTCGAGGCCAGCGCGAGGCCAGCGACCCCGTCGCCGGCGTGGTCGACGACGAAGCCCTCCTCGCTGAGGCCCTTCCGGACAAAGGCAGCGACCGTCGAATCGTCTTCCACGAGCAGCAAGCGCACGCCCGAAGTCTAGAGGACGGGGAGGGAAGCGCTCCACGAGCGAGCCCCGCGACTGGCAACATGATCGGATGCTCATGTTGCGGTGAGCGTGCAGCAAGCGGGCTCCAGTGACACCGCTCAGCGTCGTCTCGACATTGCCAACTCTCAATGTCCCGACAATCTCGCACCAACCTTCGCTGCGTAGGGTCTCTGCAGCCCGGACGTGCCGGGCGAACGCAGAATCATCATCGAACAGGAGATACGACGATGTTCCGAAACACGCGAAGACTGGCAGTGATCGCGGTGGCCATGGCGGCCCTGGTCGCGGGAGCGAGCGTTGCGGGGGGCCGCGCTCGAGCCGCCGCCGGCGACGAGCGCGTCGAGTTCAAGGACGCGCGACTCAAGATCGAGACGAACGACACGGACGGCGACGCCGGCATCCAGGTCTTTCTCGACTCGGATCCCTGGCAGTGGATCGAGATCATCGATCCGAACGGCCGGAGGCTGTTCCGGTCCAGTGTGCGCGGGAGCTTCGGTCTGCAAGGCGGCACGGAGCTGTTCATGGAGAGCGGAGAGCCTAGCTTCGACGAGGTCCCGCTCGCAGAGTTCCTCGCGCGCTTCCCGGAGGGCGAGTATCGCTTCCGCGGCGAGGGCAACGAAGACGAGGAGTTCTTCGGAACCGCCACCTTCACCCACGACATCCCCGCCGGGCCGCTGCTGGTGGGCCCGCACGAGGGCGGCCCGCTGGTCGATCCGAACAACGCCGTGGTGCGCTGGGAGCAGGTGGCGCCTCCCAACGGCAGCCCGATCATCGCCTATCAGGTGCTGGTCGTGCTCGGGGACACCGGCCTGCCGGCGCTGCCGAAGATCACGCTCGACGTGATGATGCCGCCGAGCGCGACGAGCCTCGCGGTGCCGCCGGGCTTCTTGCGCCGCGACACCCTCTACGAGTGGGAGGTGCTCTCGATCGAGGCGGGCGGGAACCAGACCCTGTCGTCCTCGTTCTTCCGCACGGCGCCGTAGTGGCCGACGGGCGGCCTCGAATCGTAGCGGGATTCGGGGCCGCCCAAGGCGCGAGCACCAGGAAGCTCGTGTCGAGGTGGATCAGGCGCCGTCCGCCTCGCGGCGCGCCGAGGACGCGCGCCGTTCCGCGCGAACCTGCCGCGCCCAGCGCCGCGCCGCTTCGGGACGGAGCCCGAGCGCGTGCTGCAGTCGGTCGAGGGCTGCGAGCCCCGCGCTCGACCGCACTGGCGTCCGTTCGGCGGCCGCGCGAATCGCCCGGCGGAGCGCCTCCGACTTGGAGACCCCCCAGCGTCTCGCGGTGCGCTCCAGCGCGCGGATGGTGCTCGGATCGAGCGAGTAGGTGGCCTTGATCTTGGGTATGGCCACAATCGACAGGCTACGCCATTCCCCGACCCCATCAACCGCGCCCGCTCGTCGGGGTCGTGGTCACGCGCAGGGTGGTGCGCATGGCGGCACGCTAGCTCGACCTGTTGATGCCCCGACATCAGGCCGACCCGGGCTCGGACGTCAGACGCCCAGGACACTGGCGTCGAAAACGTCGAAGCGGACCTTCGGGTGGCGTGTGCGCAGGGAACAGCGCGACCACTTGCTCTCGAGCTCGCGGAGGACGTTCTTCCGCTCCGCCGCGGTCAGGCGACGCCACTTGACTTCGGCCACGAGCAGTCGACGGCGGTCGTCGGGGTCGGGCGCGACCAGGTCCAACTCGATGTTGCTTTCCCAATACCGCTGTGCGCCCTGAAGGCGCGCCCGGCAGACGTCCTCGAACACCGTCGCGGCGTGGTCATGAATGAGCTTTCGCTTCTCCGTGGCCGCGTAGCTGCGCCACCGGCTCTGGTGCGGCGAAAAGACCCGAAACCAGAAACGCATCGTCGGGTCTTGGATGCGGTAGAGGATCCTCTTGGTCGAACGCACGCTTTCGCCGAACGGCAGCTCGCGCGTCAGCACAGAAGCGTCGAGCAACTGCTGGAGCAGGCGCGAGAGGTTCGTCTGCGCCGTGCCGAGCCGGCTGGCGATTTCCGAAGGCCGCTCGGCGCCGCGTCCCACGGCTTGCAGCACTGCGACGGCGTTCAGCCCGACGACGCCTTCGTCGCGCAGGAGGCGCTGCGGCTCCTGTTCCATGTAGGGCGCGTAGTCGAAGTAGAGCGATTCCGCGAGCACCACGGCATCCTGCCCCGTTTCGACGAATTCCCAATACTTCGGGATGCCACCGACACAGGCGAACTTCTCGAACGAGTCCAGGTCGCCGGAGCGAAGGTCGCAGGCGCCGCAAAACGCCGGGTAGTCCATCGGGCGGACATGAAGGAGTTTTCGTGCGCGGCCGTAAAGGGGCGCCGCCCGATGGAGGAAGAGATCGTTCATCATGCGCGTGCTCGAACCCGCCACGATCAGCAGGCGGCCGCGCGGCAGAGAATGATCCAGCCACCTCTGCAGGAGGCTCGGCAGCGACGGGTCCACCGCCGTCAGGTAGGGAAATTCGTCCAGGCACAGCACCCAGCGCCGTTTCTGCAGCGCAAGGATTTCGAGCAACTCCGGCCAAGTCTTGGGAACGAGCTGCGTTTCGAGTTGCGGGCGGAGGTCGGTGAAGACCTGCTGAATCTGCAAATCTCGCTGTGCCTCGATGGCCTGGCTGTAGAGGCCATCGCGGGCCTGAAGCCACTGCCGCAACAGCCGCGTCTTTCCGATGCGCCGCCGGCCAAACACCACCAACAGCCCGCCGCGCTTCGCTGCCGCGTCCAGTTCGCGCAGCTCCGCGTCCCGATTGACGAATTCCATGTTCACGGCCGGGAGTCTACCTACAGACTTGATGCTCGTCAAACATTATGCTTTTAAGACATAATGCTACCGACACCGGTGAGTACCGGACGGGCCTTGACGTGCGATCCAGGGCCTCGCGACCCTGCGAGGGGAGCGAGAGAGTCGAGTCCGATGAGCGAGATCCGGTACCGGCGGCTGACGGCAGCCGAGGTCGATCGAGTCGGCGAGATCGATCGCACCGAACGCATCAGGAGCGCGTACACGCAAAACGGCGATCGGCTCGAGGAGCGCGATGTCGACTGGAAGGTGCGGCCGTGGAGCGCGGATGGGCACGGCGAGCACTCGATCGCGCACCAGCGAGACGCCTGCGCGCGTCAGCTCCGGGCCGGGGCGGCTGCGCTCGGCGCGCTCGAGGGTGAGCGGCTGGTCGGCCTCGGGCTCGTGACGCCTCACGTCCGGCCAGGAGTTGCGCAGCTTGCATTCCTGCACGTGAGCGACGGCTATCGAGCGCAGGGGGTCGGAGCGCGCCTCGCGGAGGAGCTCGAGCGGATCGCGCGCGCGGAAGGCGACGCGGAGCTGGTCGTCTCGGCGACGCCGTCCGGAAACACCGTGCGCTTCTACCTCGGGCGCGGCTACGAGCTGGACGCGGACCCGCTGCCCGAGCTCCTCGAGCTCGAGCCCGAGGACGTTCATCTGCACAAACGTCTGTAGCCGGCCTGGACCGTCACGGCACGAGCAGGCGCGCCACGAACTCGGCGTGGGCATCGACCGCTTGCTCGGTCTCGGGGTCGAGGCCCGTCAAGCGCCGGCACTCGGGGGCGACGGCGAAGATCAGCGAGGCGGCGCCGGCCATCACATAGTAGGCGTGGGGCAGCAGGGCTTCGTCGAATCTCGCGCTGCGGATGTCGCGGAGCCGCATGAACTGCTCGTAACGCGGCTGGAGGTGGGTATCGACGAGCCACCACGTGCATCGCAGCGGGAGGTCGTGAGGCATCGCGGCACGCTACCACTCGCTTCGCTCAGGCAGCTATCGTCCCACAGCCCGGCTCCAGGAGGGCCGGTAGCGGTGACGGAATCAGATCTGAAGCGCAGACTGTTGGCCATACGCGAAGAACCCCCGCCGCCCGCCGCAGAGCGGGCGAGCTCCGCCGACCCGCGCGACCGGGCCCGCGCGCTCGTGCCGCTGATTCGGGAGTGCGCGGACGAGGCGGATCGCGAGCGGCGCCTGCCGGCGCGCGTCGCGACGGCCATGGCCGCGGCCGGCCTCTACAAGGTGGCCGCACCGCGTTCGATCGGTGGCGGCGAGTGCGACCCGCGCACCCAGATCGAGACGATCGAGATCGTTTCCGCAGCCGATGGCGCGGCGGGCTGGAACCTGATGATCGGCATCGAGAACATGGGCTTCCTGGGCGCCGCCCTTCCGCTCGAGACCGCGCGGAAGCTCTATGCCGACGAAGGCCTGATCGTGTCGGGCGCACTCAACCCGCTGGGCCGGGCAACACCCGTTCCGGGCGGCTACCGCGTCACGGGCCAATGGCCCTTCGGCAGCGGCTGCCACAACGCGGGCTGGTTCTGGGGACAGTGCATCGTGACGGACGGCAGCGAGCCGGCGCAGGCGGCGAGCGGCGCTGCCGTCCTGCGTGAGGTGCTGATCCCGAGCAGCGAGTTCGAAATCCTCGACACCTGGCACGTCTCCGGGCTGCGTGGCTCGGGAAGCCACGACGTTGCCGCGCACGACGTATTCGTTCCCGACGAGCGCGTCACCGCCGTCATGCAGGGGGGCATGCAGCTGCGGGAGACGGGCACCCTCTACCGCTATCCGCCCTTCAATCGCCTGGCGTACAACAAGATCGGTGTCGCCACGGGCATCGCGCAGGCGGCCATCGAGCACTTCAGACGCTTGGCCAGCGAGAAGCAGCCCCGCGGATCGCGCAAGCTGCTGCGCGAGAAGACCTCGGTCCACCTCGCCTACGCCGAAGCGGTCGCCACGCTGCGCGGGGCGCGCGCCTATGCGTTCGAGTCGGTCGAGGAAGTCTGGCGGGTGGTCGAGGCGGGGAACCAGCCCAGCGCCGAGCAACGCATGCACGTGCACCTTGCGTGCTCGCAGGCCTGCGGGGCCGCCGTCCACAGCGTCGAGCTGCTGTACTCCGCCGCGGGAACCACGGCGAACTTCACCAGCTGTCCCCTCGATCGCTGCCTGCGCGACGTCCGTGTCGTCCCCCAGCACATCATGGTCTCGCCCCAGTGGATGGAGACCGCCGGCCGCGTCCTGCTGGGTCTGCCCGGAGACAGCCCGTACTTCAACGACTAGCGCTCGCGCCGGGACGGCCGACGGCGGCGAGACGGGCAGCTCCACGCCCATGGATCGCCGGGTCTTCGGATAGACTGGGCTCGGCGTGGGTGGAGGCGGGCTTTGGCTGAGATCCGCTTCGATCGTTACCGCCTCGACCTCGCCGCTGGACGCCTGTTTCGAGGTGACGAGCCGATCGACCTCCGGCCCAAACCTTCGCGGTGCTCGCGCACCTCGCGGCACGGCCGGGCGTGCTGGTCGCCAAGGACGAGCTGCTCACGCAGGCGCGGCGAGGAGCGAGACGGGCACCGTCGCCAGGTCCCAGCTGATCGCGGGCGGCGCGGGCGGGCGCTGCCAGAGCACCGCGCGCTCGAAGCCGCCCGCGCGCCAGTCGTAGCGCGCGAGCGCCGAGCGGCGGTCGTCGGCGCTCCCCGCAGCGGCTCGGCGGATCGAGGCGTGCTTCTGGCGCGCCGGGAGGGAGTCGAACCCCCGACCCTCAGGTTCGAAGCCTGATGCTCTATCCAGCTGAGCTACCGGCGCGGGCTGCGGACGATAACCGACGCGCCAGGATCTGTCGCCGCAGCCAGCCTCTACGCGCCCGACGAGGTCGATCGCAGCTTCACAGGTGCGTTGCAGGTTCAAGACGATCGAGTCCTGCTTGGTCGGGTCGTCGCTCAGGACGCGAGGTCTACGTCGCTGTCACGCCCCGCGTCGCCGCGTGCGCGCGAGCCGAACAGATAGACCGCGATTACTCCCGGGACCGCCTCGCGGATCGCTGACACCTGTGGAAAAGCGGGGACAGGCAATCGCTGGGACCGCGCTCAGCTCCGGCGCAGCCGGACGTGCATCAGGTGCACGGTGTACGGAATGCCCTGCTCCGTCTCGAGCGTGGCGAGGGCCGCGCGCACCGCGGCGTTGCACTCGTCCTTCTTCTCGGGCGCGATGGCCAAGGTCTGGCCTTCGATGCGCACCCACCAGGCCCAGTGTCCGTCGAGGGTGTCGTAGAAGGTGTAGTAGGACTCTTCGACGACGAGGTCCTTCGCGTCGAAGGCGCTGCGGAACAACGCGGTCGCCTCTTCGAGGCTGAGCTGCTGGCGCAGCGCCGCGGCCTCGATCATGCGTGCGGGCTTCAGGTAGCGGAAGAAGACGGGCGAGGTCTTCTTGATGAACTCACGGCCATTGTGCTTGCCGATGAAGGTGAGATCCATCTCGCCCCCGGAGCCGAGCACGCGTGCCAGCTCGCGGACCGACGCCGGGAGGTCGGTGGTCCAGTGGAAGGCGAGCACGCTGTAGAGGTAGTCGATCGAGCGGCTCTCGAGCGGCAGCGCCTCGAAGCAGCCGTCGAGGATGTGCAGGTTCGGGAGCCCCGCGCCTCGCGCGGTCGCGATCTCGCGCAGGCCCGGCGCCGGCTCGACGCCCGTGAATGTGATGTCCGGCGAGCTGTGCTGGGCAAGCCTCACCAGCTCGCGGCCGGAGCCGCAGCCCACGTCGGCGACGCTCTTGTGCCGATCCCTGAGCTGCACGAAGTCGAGCGCCAGCTCTGCGATCTGACCCCAGCAGGAGTCGAGATTCCGGGGAGCGTCGTAGTCGGCAGCCCGCCGCGAATAGCTCTCGACGATCTTGTTCATGGGGCGCCTCACGGGGCCCCGGCTTTGCGCCGGGCGGTTTCCCTTGAGTGGCACGCGGGCCGGGCCCGGTGACGCTTTCAGGCGCTCTCGCGAACGGCCGCGGCGGGCGGGGGGCGTACGCTGCGCAGGCGCGGGAAGAACTCTTCGCGCGCGGTCCAGGGGACGGCCAGGGCGATCAGGATCCGCCGCTTGGTCGCCTGGCGGCAGGCCTGGCCCTTCTCGATCGCGTGGATGGTGCGCGGAGAGATGTGCGCCCGCACGGCCAGCTCGGCCTGGGTCCAGCCGCGGGTCTGGCGGGCGGCTCGAATGCGGTTCATCGGTGGGGCCTCGAACTGGGGTGAGAGATCGATACTAGCGCCGGGGGCCCGACGGCAAAGCCGGCCGAACCCCACACGCCAGGCGCGGGTTCTCCGACGGAAGGCAGGGCGAGCAGGCCCCAGCGGCGCGTCCGGGCGCGGCCACCCCGGGCATCAGGGAGGCGACCCGGGCGAAGCCGAGGCCACCCGTGGGGGTTCTGCACCTTGCCCGTCACCCAACCCGGCCGAGCTGCCACTTCTGAGGGAGATCCGAGTCCCTTCCCAAGGGCTCCCGAGGAGCATTCCGTGAAGTCGAGACCGGTTCTGTACGCGACCGCCCCGCCCTACCGGGGTGAGGACCCGGGGGACTACGCCCGGCAGGTGGCCGCGGTGGCTCGCTGGAGCGAGCAGGCCGGCTGCAGCGGCATCCTGGTCTACACCGACAACGGCCTGCTCGATCCCTGGCTGTGCGCCCAGCTCGTGCTCCAAGGCACCCGCCAGATCGCGCCGCTGGTGGCGGTGCAGCCGTTCTACATGCACCCGTACACGGTCGCGAAGATGGTCGCGACGCTCAGCTTCCTCCACGGCCGCCGCATCGATCTCAACATGGTGGCGGGCGGCTTCAAGAACGATCTCGTCGCGCTCGGCGACGGCACTCCGCACGATCGCCGCTACGACCGGCTGCTCGAGTTCACCACGATCATCACGCGCCTGCTCGCGGGCGCGCGCCCGGTCACGTTCGAGGGCGAGTTCTACCGCGTACACAACCTCTCGCTGACGCCCAAGCTGAGGCCCGAGCTCCAGCCCCGTGTGCTCGCCTCCGGCTCGTCCGAGGCGGGCCTCGTGGCCGCGCGCGCTCTCCGCGCGCTGCCGGTGCACTACCCGGCGCCGGCCGTCGAGCTGAGCGAGGCCAGCAAAGGAGAGGATGGCCGCTTCGGCATCCGCGTCGGCATCGTGGCGCGCGACGTCGAGGACGACGCGTGGGAGATCGCGCGCAAGCGCTTTCCCGAGGATCGCGCCGGCCAGCTCATGCACCAGCTCGCCATGAAGGTGTCGGACTCGAGCTGGCATCACCGGCTGTCGGCTCTCGCCGAGGAGAAGGTGGAGCGCGACGCCTACTGGATGGTGCCCTTCACGAACTACAAGACCTTCTGCCCGTACCTGGTCGGCACGTACGACCGCGTCGGCGCGGAGCTGGCGCGCTACTTCGAGAAGGGCTGCTCCACGATGATCCTCGACGTACCGGTCGGCACCGAGGAGATGGAGCACGTGACGCGTGCGATCGCCCGCGGCGCGGAGCTGGCGGGCTGCTAGTGAAGCTGCTCCAGCACTACGTGAGCGAGCAGGCGCAGCGCCGGCCGCAGGCCTCAGCGATCGCCTGGAAGGGCGAGAAGCTCTCCTACGGCGCGCTCGAGCAGCGCACGAATCGCCTGGCGCATCTGCTCGCCGGCCTCGGCGCCGTGCGTGGCGATCGCATCGCGCTGTTGCTGCCGAAATCTCCGCTCGCAATCACGGCGATGCTCGGCACGCTGAAGGCCGACTGCGCCTACACGCCCGTCGATCTCAAGAATCCGGCGCCGCGCGTGGCGCAGATCCTCGCTGCGCTCGAGAGCCGCGTCCTGCTCGCCTGCCGCGAAGCCGCGCCGCTCGTCGAACAGCTCGTGCGCGAGAACGGCATCGGTCCGGTGCGCGTCGCCTGGCTCGACGACGCGGCGCCCGCGGGCCTGCCGACGCACGCGGCGCTCGCCGATCTCGAGGCGTGCCCCGAGGCCGCCGTCCCCAGCCAGAACACGGGCGCTGACGTCGCGCACATCCTCTTCACCTCGGGCTCCACCGGAGTGCCGAAGGGTGTGATGATCACGCACTCGAACGTGATCCACTTCATCGAGTGGGCGAAGACGCACTTCGACATCCGGCCCGGCGACCGCTGCTCCGGCCACTCGCCGCTCCATTTCGACCTCTCGACCTTCGATACCTACGGCAGCTTCGCGGCCGGTGCCGAGCTGCACCCGGTCCCGGTCGAGCTGAACCTCCTGCCGCACAAGCTCGCGCAGTTCCTGCGCGACGCGGCGCTCACGCAGTGGTTCTCGGTGCCGTCCGCGCTCAATCACATGGCGAAATCGGGCGCATTCGGCGAGCACGACTTCCCGTCGCTGCGGCGCCTGCTCTGGTGCGGCGAGGCCTGGCACGCGGCAGGGCTCGCGCACTTCATGCGGCGGCTCCCGCACGTGCGTTTCACGAACCTGTACGGCCCGACCGAGGCCACCATCGCGAGCAGCTACTACGACGTGCCCGGCATCCCCGAGGACGAGACTCTGCCCATCCCGATCGGGCGCGCCTGCGCCGGGGAGGAGCTGCTCGTGCTCGACGAGACGCTGCGCCCGGCGGCCCCCGGCGAGACCGGCGATCTCTACATCCGCGGCGTCGGCCTCTCGCCCGGCTACTGGCGCGACCCTGCGAAGACGAGCGCAGCCTTCCTTCCGAACCCGTTCTCCGCTGACGCCGGCGACCGCGTCTACCGCACGGGTGACCTGGCGCGGCGCGGCGAAGACGGAGAGATCGTGCTGGTGGGCCGCGCCGACACGCAGATCAAGAGCCGCGGCTACCGCATCGAGCTGGGCGAGATCGAGGCCGTGCTCCACACCTTCGACGAGCTCGAGGACAGCGCGGTGGTGGCGGTGGAGAGCAGCGGCATCGACGGACTGGCGATCGTGTGTGGCTATACAGTCCGCGCCGGCGTCGCCCTCGAGCCGGCCGACCTGCGTGGCCTGCTCGCCGCGCGGCTGCCGGCCTACATGCTCCCGGCGCGCTGGCGCCGCTTCGAGCGGCTGCCGCTCAACGCCAACGGCAAGGTCGATCGCAAGGCGCTGAAGGAGATCTTCGCTGCCTCGCCGGATGAGAAGTAGGAGACGACGTGGACCGCCTGGAAAAGCTGCAGCAGGAAATCAACACGATCTTCGTGGAACGCTTCGACACACGCATCGCTTCCCACGACGTGGATCTGCTCGAAACCGGGCTCGTGGACTCGGTGAAGATCGTCGAGCTGGTGCTCGAGCTCGAGCAGCGCTTCGGCGTGAGTCTGCCCTTCGAGGACCTCGAGATCGAAGACTTCCGCACCGTGCCGAAGCTCGCGGAGCGCATCGCACGGACCACGTCCGCGGCCGCCTGAGGCCGACGATGCCGCGCGCACTGCGAGTGCTGCTGGCTGGCGAAGAGGCCGCGGGCGCACAGACGCTGCGGCTCCTGCGCGAGACGGGCCAGGAGCTGGTCGGCGTGCTCACGGGCCGAGCCGGCGCCGCGCCTTCGGCCGGCCCGCTCTCGTCGCTGGCCGAGCAATGGGGGGTCCGCGTGTGGCCCGCGCGCCGCGTGCGCGAGCCCGCCTTCGCCGAGGAGCTGCGCTCCGAAGGCGTGGAGCTGCTGCTGAACGTGCACTCGCTCTACGTCGTGAATGCCGCAGTGGTCGCCGCTCCCCGCATCGGGAGCTTCAATGTGCACCCGGGCCCGCTGCCGGAGTACGCGGGCCTCAACGCCCCGAGCTGGGCGATCCTGCACGGCGAGCGCAGCCACGGCGTCACTGTGCACTGGATGGACGCGGGCATCGACACGGGCGAGATCGCCTACGAGGCGCGCTTCGAGATCGCGCCCGAAGACACCGCATTCACGCTCTCGGCGAAGGGTGTGCGCGCCGCGATCCCGCTGCTGCGTGCGCTGCTCGAGGCGGCCGCGGCCGAGCCGCCCGCGATCCCGCGCCGGGAACAGCGCGATGTGTTCGGTCGCTACTACGGCCGCGAAGCGCCGAACGGCGGGTGCATCGACTGGAGCGCAACTGCCGTC
>Ga0247727_10012178_pt1 | contig 14823 bp, 11 predicted proteins | sample WisWelCaveWW1625_FD_202498 | JGI IMG/M metagenome (GOLD analysis project Ga0247727, IMG submission 202498) | Biofilm microbial communities from Wishing Well Cave, Virginia, United States - WW16-25 | ecosystem: Environmental > Aquatic > Deep subsurface > Groundwater > Cave microbial mat | place... | reverse complement strand
AACCCAAGGCCCAAGCTCCTCGCTCCCGAGCCGTCGGGCTGGGGCAACCTCTTCGGTGGCCAGGATTACATCGGAACGATCATGGCGGACGCGACCGCCGCCGGCTACCTCGACGTCATCGCCACCCATCAGTACGACTTCAACGTGAGCGCCCACGCCCTCCCTGCCGGCAAGCCGCTGTGGGAAACGGAGGTGTCGAGCTTCGACGGCCCCAGCACCGACATCGGCAACGGCATCAACGTCGCCAGGTGGGTCCACACCGCGCTCGTCGTCGGAAGCGCCAGCGCCTGGCACTACTGGTGGCTCAAGGGGCTGAACAACGACAACGAGGGCCTGCTCAACACCAGCGGCGCCACGCCGAAGCGGCTCTACACCCTGGGCAACTTCAGCAAGTTCGTGCGCCCGGGATACGTCCGCGTCGGCACATCGGGAGGCCCCGCTGGCACCTACGCTTCGGCCTTCAAGCACCCCGCCACCGGGGTCGTGGCCATCGTCGTCATCAACGAGGGCGCAGCAGTGAGCCTCAGCGGCTATATCGTCGGAGGGTCCCTGCCAACGACGCTCACGCCCAACGCCACGACCGCGACTGACAACCTCGCCGTCAAGCCGGCCGTCTCCGTATCGAGCGGCAGCTTCTCGGCGTCCCTTCCGGCTTCCTCCGTCACCACGTTCGTCGGCGTCCCCTGAGCGCACGGCCGCCAGGAGGCCGTCGCCGTGAAGCAAGGCGCCTGTCCTCGCGGGCGCGGAGACGCCCGCAGCAGGGCTATCGGGATCGCGCCCGGGCTCGCAGCATCTCGACCAGACCGCGCACGTCCTGCCCCTTCAGGGCGCCGAGCGCGAGCAGCACGGCGAGGTAGACCGCGAGCGAGGACGCCATCGCGATGGGCACCGGCGCCCGTCCCAGCGCCAGGGCCACCGCCGCCATCGCGCCCCCGGCGATGAGCCCATGAATGGTGGCCTTGGCCAGGCCTCCCCGCAACATCTCCCTCGGCACCAGGGCGGCGCCGATGACGAACATCAGCATCTCGCTGATCAGGGCGGAGACGCTGATGCCGACCGCGCCATTCCCCAGCCGCTGATCGAAGAAGCGGATGAGCGGCGGATCCGCCAGCACGCTCACGACCAGGCAGATAGCCTGCACGAAGCTCCAGGTCACGATGCGATTCGCGGTGAGCAGGTAGGTGCCGAGGAGGATGCTGAAGTAGACGAGCAGGAGCCAGAGGGAGAGCACCTGGAGATTGAGGACCGCTCCCTCGAACCGACCGGTGCCATAGATGAGGTGCACGACCGGTCCGGCAAACAACACGGAGCCGAGCGCCGCTGGCACGCCGATCAGGACCATCAAGCGCAGGGCGCCTCGCATCAACGAGAGCGCGCGCTCGGGAGCCTCGCGATTCAGCCGCGCCAGGGTGGCGTAAAGAGCAAAACTCAGGCTGGTGGCGGGAAAGAGCAGCACCCCGACGATGCGTCGGGTCGCGGCGTGCCATCCCATGGCTTCTCCCGGAGCCAGCCGCGCGAGGAAGGCAGCGTCGATGTACGGCTGCAGGGCGAGAACCAGGTTGAAGAAGAGAAAGGCCGAGCCCTGGCCCAAGAGTGTAGCCACCTCCGCCCGGCGGGGGCTGGGCCGGCCGACCCCGAGGCGGCGGAACAGCAGCACGGTCGGGACGATGGGCGCAACTGCGCCCGCCACGCAGGCCCAGAGCACGCCCGAGAGTCCCAGGCCGGCGAGCGCGCAGGCCACCACCAGCACGGAGCCCGCGAGATTGCTCAACAACCCCACGGCGCTGACCTGCTCGCTCCGCTCGTATCCGCGCAGCACGGCCGTCAGGCTCGCCTGCAACATGCCTACCAGGGAGGCGACCGAGAGCACGGCGACGGCGTTGCGGGCCGTCGCGGAGTACCCCTGGGCGGCGCCCAGGCCCAGCAGCCCCAGGGCAGCGAGCGCGCCAAGGCCCAGCTTGAGCACGAGGCTCGTGCCGAGCAGGCTCCCGGCGCGGGACCGGTCGCGCGCCACTTCGCCCGCCAGGGCCGCCGTCTGGCCCCAGTCGGCGAAGAGGAAGCCCATGCCCACGGCCGTCTGGGCAAGGTACAGCGCCCCGAAGTCGAGGGGCCCGAGCCGCCGAGCGAGCACGGCGCTCACCACCATGGAGAGGGGCACCGTGAGGAGTTGCGAGAGCGCCATCATGGCCACGCCGCGCGCAACGGTGGCGGTGTCCTGCGGAGCCCCGGCGTAGGCGGCTTCCGGGGAACCAGCGATGCCTGGAGGGATCGGCGCGCCGCTGCCTGGAGCTTCCGGGCGGGCTCCCTCCGAGGAAACCGAAGCCCCTGGGGAACGCGCCAGTTCGGGTGTCGACGGGGAGGCGGGAGTCATCGGGCGCGGACGAGTCCTGTACCATGACCTTTGGGTAGCCATGCTTGGGCGCCGGACGTACACAGGCCTCCGTCCCAGGGCGGCGGGCGGCGATTCATGCTATCCGGGCGCTTGATGCTCGAGTCCGAATCCTCCCGCTCGGCGGGTGGCTCCTGGAATGGCACTCCCGTGTCGACGCCCACGGTTTCGGTCGTGCTGGCGACGCGCAATCGCCCTGAGCACGCCCGTCTCTGCTGGGCGAGCATCCTGGAGAATCAGGGGATGCTGGAGTTGATCGTCGTCGACCAAAGCGACGGCGGTGCCACCGAGGAAGCCCTTTCCTCCCTGACGGACCCGCGGCTCAGGTACGTGCGTACCGCGGCGCGCGGCGTGACCAGTGGCCGCAATCTCGGCATCGAGTCGAGCCGCGGTGACGTCGTCGCCTTCACCGACGACGACTGCCGGGTGCCCCGCGACTGGGTCGAGCGGTTGACGCGCATATTCGGCGCCGACCCTGACGCCGCCGTGGTCTGCGGGCGTGTGCGCGTCCCGCCGGAGATCTGGAACGGAGGGTACGCCTCCAGCTTCGAGCCCAGGGAGCGGGTCTGGCAGGGCCGCTTTCCTCCCCCCAACAGCGACTGGGGCATCACTTCGAACCTCAGCGTCCGCCGCCCCGTGCTGGCGAGCGTGGGGGTCTTCGACCCCGTTCTCGGCGCCGGCGCCCCTCTGCTCTCCGGCGGCGAGACCGACTTCCTCTTCCGCGTGCTGAAGGCCGGGCGAAAGGTGGTCAACGCCAGCGAGGTGGAGGTCGATCATCTCGGGGTCCGGCGGCCGGGCGCAGAGACGCGCGATCTCATCCGCGGCTACGGCGTGGGCATCTCGGCCGCGCTGATGAAGCACGTGCGCCTCGGCGATGCCGGCGCCATCAGGCTCTACCTTCGCTGGCTGGGGTGGCTGGTCCGGGTGGTCGCTTCGAACCTGGTGCGCGGCCGGCGTCCGTTGGGCGTCGGATTCGCCCTCTCCTTCCTCGCCGGCGCCCGCGCGTCCTTCCGATTCCGCATCGATCGCGTCCGGCGGCTTTATGTGCCGACCTGAGCGCCTCTTTCCCTCTCGCGAAAAACGTTGCGCGCCCTGTCGATCCGGTAGCGGAGCGTCAACAGCGCGCCCGCCGTGAAGTAGAAGATGACGCCCGGCCGCGGACGGCGCAGGCGCACGAGGTCTCCCACCAACGCGCGCGCGTAGTGCCAGATCCAGCGCGCGACGTCCCGCAGGCCCGCCCGACCCGAGAGACGCGCATGCTTGCCGAAGGCCGCGCCCACGGCGAACTGGTAGGTGATGAGCAAGTCGCGAACGTCGCCGCCGGTGCGCACGCCCAGGTGGAGGACAGTGCACTCGGCGGCGTTGATTACGCGATGGCCCCGGTGGAGGGCACGGATGAGGAGGTCGGTCTCCTCTGCGCCGCGGAAGAAGGGGGCACCCGGTCCCAACAATGCGTCGAAGCCGCCCAGTTGCCCAAGCACTTCGCGGCGGATGGCAAAGTTGGCGCCGATGCCCAGATCCCCGTCGGGAAGGGGGACCTGCCCCTGCTGGTAGCGATGTTTGGGCTCGAAGGAAGGGCAGTAGTGCTCGACCTCGATGTCCGGGGGAGCCCGCACGCGGCCGAAGATGAGTGAGGCATCGGGATTGCCGTCGAACACGCCGAGGACGGCCGATGCCCAACCCGGCTCCGGCCGGCAGTCGTCGTCGGTGAAGGCGATGATGGGAGCGGTGGTGGCAGCCACCCCCGCGTTCCTGGCGTTGCTGGCGCCGCGCAAAGGCGAGCGAACGACGCGCAGCCGCGCATCGGCCTGGAGCGGCCTCAACGCCTCGACGGTGGCCTCGTCAGTGCTCTGATCGACGACGACCAACTCGAGCTCGCAGCGGTCGAGGAGCACGGCGCCCGCCGTCAGCGCGGCCTGCCCCCCCCGGTTCCGCGTCGGGATGACCACCGCGATTCGCGCCATCAGCCCCCCCTCGATCCCTCTGCCCGGGCGCGCGGCGGGGCCGCCTCGAACAGCACCTTCTCGCGATCGACCCGGGTCCAAAGCCCGGCGAAGAATCCCTGCACGAAACCGGCGACCCGCCCGAAGCCGCGGGGTCGCCGCAGCCGCAGCAAGTCGCCGATGGGGGGCCACAGCGCGTGCGCCGTGAACTCCCAGAGCCCCACCACCGCCGCGCTCCAGTAGCCGGCGCGCAGCGGCTTGGCGCAGACGGCGCCGATGGCGATCCAGTCGCGGCGCGCGTGCTCCCGCCCCTCGGCGAAGCTGCGAAATCCGTGGTGGACGATCGAAAGCTCCGCGCACTCGTAGACGTGCCAGCCCCGCAGCAGCACACGATGCGCCAGGTCCCAGTCGTCGCCGGAGGGAAAGCGCGCGCCGGGGCCGATCGACTCATCGCAGCCGCCCATCGCCAGCAGCGCCTCGCGCCGCAGCGCCATGCCGGCGCCCAGGCCGTGGCCGGCGCAGGTGGCCGCGATGCCGCGCAAGAGCCTGCTGCGCCGGCGTTCGTACGTCGGGACGTAGCCGGCGCGCCGATCGTGAGGAGGTGCGATGACGTTGCAGAAGGTGATGGCGGCGGACGGGTGCATCTCCAGCGCCTGGCCCATGGCATGCACCCATCCCGGCGGCGCCTCGCAATCATCGTCGGTGCAGACGACGATTGCGCCCCGGGCCAGCCGCAGGCCCTCGTTGAGCGCCGCGCCCTTCCCGCGCCGCCGGGAGCGGATGTAGCGCAGCCGCGCATCGCCCGCCAACCGGGCGACGGCGGCCTCGGTGCCGGAGCCGTCGGTCTGATCGACGACGATGACCTCCGAAGCTCCTGCGTCGGCGAGCAGCGACCGCAGCGCGCGCTCGATCTGCTCGGGGCGGTCGCGGGTGCAGACGAGCGCGGAGAACATGGCGGGCCGCTCAGCAGCGCGAGCGAACGAACTCGAAGAGCCGGCGCGCGTTGGCACGGGCGTCGAATCGAAGCAGGGCCTCCTCGCGGCCCGCCTTGCCCATCGCCCTCCGCTTGCTCTCGTCCGAGACCAGCGACTCGAGACGGTCGCCCAGGGCGTCTACGTCCTCGCTCTCCACGAGGTGTCCGGTCACTCCCTCGCGGATCATGTCCGGGATTCCGCCGACCCGGGTGGCCACCAGCGGCATGCCCGCCGCGAGGGCCTCCATGCACACCACCGAGTAGCAGTCGGCCCTGGTGGGGAGGACGAAGATGTCGCAGTTGGCGTAGAGGCTGCGCAGCTTCTCCGAGTTGGCGGCGAGGTCCAGGTGGACTTCGACCCTGGGCCCGGCAGGTACCGGCGATCGCGTCACCAGCACCAGATCGGCCCTGTCGCGCAGCCGCCGATGAAAGACGTCGAGCAGCAGGTCGCCGCCCTTGCGCTCGAAATCGCCGCCGACGAAGAGGATGCGCGGTCGCGCGTTCTCGCGTTTCCCCGGAGAGAAGTCCCGCAGGTCGATGCCGGGAGGGATCACCGCCACGTCCTCGTCGCGGCAGCCGTAGTCCTCGACGAGCGAAGCCTTGGTCCAGGAGGACCAGGCGACGAACCCCGCGGCCCGTCGGAACACACGCCGATACAGCGCTTGCTTGGCGCGCGAGGCGATGCGCCCCTCGGGCGCGAGACCGTAGGCCGCGCGCATCTCGCGCTTGTTCATGGGCGTCCCGTCGCTGGAGAGCACGGCGGGCTTCTCGCGGAAGTAGCGTGAGGCGAGCAGCGCGATGGTGGTGGTGTGGACGAAGATTCCATGGATCTCGTCGAGGACCTTCGCGATTACCCGCCGCGCCTGCAGGCTGCCCGTCACAGCCCAGGGCAGGCGGCCAGCGCGAAAGTCGATGGGAAGCCACCGCGGCACGATGCCATCGGCCACCGCCTCCTGGCGCCGGAGGTTGAGATAGTGGGTGACGCTGCCGAGCGTCTGCTCCATCACGAAAGCGATCGGGCGGCTCATGCCTCTATCGCCTTCCGTGCGCAGCGGGAGCGTGCGCCGTGGCACTCACCTTGGCAGCGCTCCGTCGCCCCGATCCATCCACCGGGGGCCAGGGTCACGGCCGCGCCCACGCCGCGCAGACTCCCAGCGGTCGGACGGGCAGGTGGAAGTCGAGTTGCGGGATCTCGCCGCCGCATCGCGTCCCCAGACTTTACCACGTGCCTCGGCTCGACTCGCCGCGCGGGTGCCGCGAGCGAACGGCGCTCAGCCGGCAACGGCGGCTGGAAGGCACGCGCTCTCGATAGTGGGGTTCTTCGACCGCGCACTGTGCCACTGACGCCTTCATCTCGGGCCCGCGGCCGGCGTGATCGTCCGCAGGCGTTCCATCAACCGCCTCGGCCAGTCGCGCCGCATGCAAGGCTTCTCGATGAGCGCGAAGTAGAGCGCCGAGGGAAGGAGCAGGAGCGGAGCCACCAAGGCGAGTTGCACGAGGACGTCGCCCGCATACCAGCCGGTGGGAGCGATCCCCCGCGTCGCGGCCAGGATCATGCCCAACGCCGGATTGTGGAGCAGGTAGATCGTGTAGCACATGCCGCCGATGGTGGTGATCCACGGATTCGTCAGCAGGCGATTGGTGATCGGCCCGCGGAACGCCGCGCAATAGAGCACCAGGATGGCGGCCGGGAAAAGGAAGGTGGTGATCGCAGGCTCGCGAGCGGGGGCAGGGAATGGCTGCCCCGTCGAGCCCCAGGCGAAGAAGAGGAGCGGCCATCCCAGGAACGACACCAGGTCCCATCGCCACGAGAGCGCCGGCCGCTCGTCCCAGTCGGTGAGATAGACGTCGGCGAGCAGGAAACCGGCCAGGAAGAAATGGAGGAAGCGGAGGATGCTCAGGTAGGCGCGCTGCCCTGGCTCGATGAGCAGCCAGCCCAGCGCCAGCGATGCTGCGCCGATGGCGACGATGGCGCCCCTGCGCGCGGCCTTGCCCGGGATGGCGAAGAGCGCGGCCAGGAGCGGCGTGAACAGGTAGAATTGGATCTCGATCTCCAGCGACCAGGCCACGTTGTTGATCGGGCTCTCCCCCGCGTAGATCAAGTTGTGCAGATAGACGAGGCTGGCCCCGAGGTGGGGCCGCAACTCCGCCGCGCTGCGCCCCTTCACCAGCACGTGCAGCGCGAAGAGGAGAATCATGCAGAGAAGGTAGGGTGGCTCGAGCCGCGTCACGCGGCGCAGGAAGTACTGCTTGAGATCGACGCGCGCCCGCGCCTTGAGGAAGTGGGCCGCGAACGGCAGCGCGAGGATGAAGCCGCTGATGACGAAGAACAGTTCGACGCCGCGAAAGCCATTCCAGGCCACCACGCCCAGCCAACTCCCCGCGGGCCGCGTGTAATGCGCGGGCGACTTGATCGACAGCCCCACCGCGAGGTGGAAGAGCACGACGGCGAAGATGGCGATGAACCGCAGCCCGTCGATCTCGGCGATGAAGCCGCCGGAGGTCGTCACGCGGCGGAACAGGGAGAGAAAGCGCGGCGGGCGGCGCGCGTCGTCGCTCACCGGCATGTCCACCGCTCGAAGATTCGGCGGGCTCGCGGCGTCGCGTCAAGTCGAGGGGCGCTTTGCGAGCGGCGCGCGGAAGGTCTAGAAGGCGCTCGGTGCGCGCGCTCATCCTCGCCGCTGGACGCTTCGGGCCCCCGCTCGCCGACGACATCGCGGCGGGGCGCGAGCCGCGCCTCGACGTCTTCGAGCTGCAGCGCGAGTTGGGCGCCGATCTGCTCGACTACCGGGACGTGGACGCATCGACGCGTCCGGCGGTGCGCGCGGCCCGCCGAGCGCTGGGCGCCTCGGCTGCCCTGGCGGCGCTGGGTTCATCGGCCGCCTCGCGCTACGACGCCGTCCTCACCACCGGAGAGGACGTCGGCATCCCATTGGCGGCGCTCCTCACCGGCCGCCGCTCCCGGCCGTCGCACACGATGATCGCGCACACGCTCACGCCCTGGAAGAAGCGCCTCTTCTTCCACCTGCTGCGCGTGCAGCGGCGCATCGACCGCATCCTCTGCTACGCGAGCTCCGAAGAGCGCCACATCATCGACCGGCTCGGCATCTCGCGCGAGAAGGTGCTCCGGATCAACTTCCACGCCGACACCCGTTTCTTCCAACCGTCGACGGCAGCCGTGGAGCCCGACCTGGTCTGCAGCGCCGGGCAGCTCCTGCGCGACTACGACTGCCTGGTCGAGGCGGTTCGCGATCTTCCGGTGCGACTGCGCATCGCCGCCGGGAGCCCCTGGATCGCGAAGGACCTGCGCCCCGGGCGAGCGCTGCCGAGCAACGTCGAGTGGCGCAGATACACACGGCACGAGCTGCGCGACCTGTACGCACGCTCGACGGTGGCGGTGGTGCCCATCGTGCAGAACGACTACCAGACGGGCATCTCGACCATCCTGGAGATGATGGCGATGGGCAAGTGCGTGATCGCCACGCGCACGCGCGGGCAGACCGACACCATCGTCGACGGTGAGAACGGCTTCTACGTGCCGCCGGGCGACGCTTTGGCATTGCGCGGCACGATCCAGCGCGCGCTCGAACGACCGGACGAGGCGTCGAGAATCGGCCAGGCGGCGCGGCGCTACGTCGAGCGGCACGCCACGCTCGAGCGGTTCGTCTCTGACATCGGCGCGGCAGTACGCGCCGCGTAGGCTGGACGCGACTCGACGGCCCATGCGACGATCTCTTTGTACGGACATCCCGATGGCGAAGATAACGATCCGGCTCCTCCTCTCGCTCGCCATCAGCGCCCTCTTCGTCTGGCTGTCTCTGCGCAGCACCGACGTGCGCGCCGTGGCGGCCACCATCCGCGGCGCCGATCCGCTCCCCCTGCTCGGCTACCTCGCCATTCTCCTGGTCGTGCACCTGGTCCGCACCGTGCGCTGGGGTCTGCTCCTCGAACCCCTGGGGCACGTCGGCTTCAAGCGGCTGAACGCGGCCAGCGCGGTCGGCTTCATGCTCCTGATGCTCTTGCCGCTGCGGCTCGGGGAGCTGGCGCGCCCCCTCTTGGTGTCGCGCGCCGCCAGCGGGCCGCAGCTCCGCCGCAGCGGCGCCGTCGCCTCTTGCGTCGTGGAGCGCGCCATCGACGGCCTTGCCGTCGGCATCCTCGGCATCGTCGCGCTGCGGCTCCTGGGCGCGAGCGCCAGCGGCGCGGCCGCCGACTATGCCCGCTACGCGGCGCTGTTGGTGACCGCCGGCTTTTTCGCGCTCTGCCTGGGCCTGGCGCTGGCCTTCGCTCTGCGCGGCCGTGCCATCGAAATCGTGCGCCGCGCCGTGGGCAGGGTTTCCCCGCGAGCCGGTGAGCGGATCGCCGGGATGCTCGACGGTTTCATCGGCGCCCTTCACCTGGGCTCGGGGCTGCGCGTGCTCGGCGTGGTGGCGCTCACGGTCGCGCATTGGGGGCTGCACGCCGTCGGCTTCATGCTGCTGGCGCCTGCCTTCGGGATGCACTTGACGGCGCTGATGGCTTGCGCGGTGCTGGCCGCTCAGGTCGTGGGCGTGATGATCCCTGCCGGACCTGGGATGATCGGGACCAGCCAGTTCTTTGCCCAGCTGGGGCTCTCCATCTTCGTCCCCGGCGCGCTCTCGGTCCCAGAGGTGGCGGCACGGGCTGCGGGCTACGCCAATACGATCTGGATGCTGCAGTTCGGTCAGCAGGTCGCACTGGGGCTTTGCTTCTGGTTGTGGGGCCATGTCTCGCTGGCGGGCGTGCTCGGTGAGCGCGCGCGGGAGCTGGCGGCCGACTCGCGATGAACGCTTCCCGTCTGGCGGTGGCGGCTCGATCGGCGATCCTCGCACTGGCGCTGGGAGGCTTTGCCTGGCGCGCCCTGTCCACCGCGGCCGTCTACAACCACACGTTTGACGAACCCACCCAGATCGCCTCCGGGCTCGAGTTGGTCCAGCACCACCGGTTCGAGCTGCACCTCGATGCCCCGCCGCTGGCCAAGGTGCTGATGGCGGCACCGCTGCACCTCGCAGGGGTCCGGATGGACAGGGTCCCGGGCCGCGGGAACTTCGCCGAGGCGACCACCTTCCTCTACGAGAAGACGCCGTACTGGAGCGCGCTGCGATCGGCGCGCGCGATGTCGACGCTCGTGGGAATGCTCCTCTTGCTGGCCATCTACGCGGCCGCGCAGCAACGCTTCGGATCGGCGGGGGCAAGTGTGGCGGTCGTCGTCGCCAGCGTCTCGCCCGGCCTCGTGAGCGCCGCCTCGATCGCCAACTCCGACATCCTGGGCGTGGTCACGCTGCTCCTCGCCCTGCACGCGTGGCGGCGGCTTCTGGAGCGAGGCGGGCCGCGCCAGGCTGCCCTCTTCGCGCTCTCCGTCGCGCTCTCCGTCCTGGCGAAGCTCTCGGCCCTTCCCTTTCTCGCCTTCACCCTTCCCGTAGTGGCGCTCTGGATCCTCGGCCGGCGCGTCCTCGATCCCGTCCGCCATCCGTTGGTCTGGACTCGATCGCACGGGCGCGAACTGGCGGTGATCGCCGCCCTCGTTCCGCTCGCGATCTGGGCGGGCTACGGGTTCCAACTCGCCCCCCCGATCGGAGAGCTTCAGGCCGGAGAGATGGCGGCGCGGCTCCGTCCTCGCTTCCCGGCACTCGCCGACGCCGTCGGCGGTCTGGCGGCCTTGGAGGCCCCGCTCGGTGCCTTCCTGCGCGGGATGGGGGCCGCCTCGAAGATCGCGAAGGCTGGGCATCCCGCGTATCTGATGGGCGACTATTCGCTGCATGGCTGGCCGCACTACTTCCTCGTGACCCTGGCCCTCAAGGTCCCCATCGGCATCCTGGCCGCGGTGGCCCTCGCGACGATCCTGGCAGTGCGCAGTCGACGATCAACCGAGGGCCGCGAGGTCTTGCTCCAGCTGACGATCGCAGCCGCCATCCTCGCCTCGGTGGCCAGGGCAGGGATCAATGCCGGCCACCGCCACGTCATCGCGGTTGAAGCCATCTTCGCGCTCGTGGCCGGCGGCGGCGCTGCATTGGCGTGGCGCGAGTCAGGGCTCTGGCATCGCGCGTCGGCCGGGCTTCTGGCAGCGGCGGTGACCGCCGGCGCCGTCTCCTCGGCGCGGGCGCATCCCGACGCCCTCGGCTACACGAACGCGTTCGCGGGATCCCGGCCCGACTGGTGGTTCGTCGACTCCAACCTCGACTGGGGCCAGGACCTGGCGCGGCTCGCACGTTGGCTCGAGGAGCACGGCATCGGCGAGGAGGTGCGACTGGGGTATTTCGGAACCGCGCTCCCTGCGAGACACGGCCTGCGATCGCGTGCCCTGGAGCCCGGCGAGAGGGCCACCGGTTGGATCGCGGCCAGCGTCCATCTCCAGCGCGGCCTGGGCGGGGCGGGAGTCGGTCTCTTGCCCACCGCCGAGCAGCGCAAGGCGTATGCGTGGTTGCTGCGCCTGAAGGAGGTGGCCCGCATCGGGACCTCCATCCGCGTCTACCGGGTCACGCCCAGAGACCTTGCCATGCTGGCCACAAGCGAGTGACTATCGACGCAATGGAAAAGACAGTGGCGATCATCGGGGCGGGCCCCGCGGGCCTGACCGCGGCGTATCAGCTCTGCAAGGAGAAGATCAAAGTCACGGTGATCGAGGCGGACCCGAAGTACGTGGGCGGAATCGCCCGCACCGCGAGCTACAAAGGCTACCACTTCGACATCGGTGGCCACCGCTTCTTCTCCAAATCCAAGGAGGTAGAGGACCTCTGGACGGAGCTCTTGCCCAACGACCTGCTCGAACGGCCACGCTCGTCGCGCATCTTCTACCGGGGGAAGTACTTCTCCTATCCGCTCAAGGCGGTGGAAGCGCTCTTCAAGCTCGGCATCGGCGAGGCCATCCTCTGCGTGCTCTCGTACCTCAGGGCGCGCCTCTTCCCGGTGAAGGACCCGCGCAACGTCGAGGACTGGGTCTCGAACCAGTTCGGCAGGCGCCTCTACAGCATCTTCTTCAAGACGTACACGGAGAAGGTCTGGGGGATGAGTTGCCGGGACATCTCCGCCGACTGGGCCGCGCAACGGATCAAGGGATTGTCGCTCACCTCGGCCATCCTCAACGCCGTTCTGCCGAAGCGGACGCCGAAGGACAAGTCGCAGGTCATCAAGACCTTGATCGACTCGTTCCGCTATCCGCGCAAGGGACCAGGCATGCTCTGGGAGGCGTGCGCCGCCAAGGTGCGGGCCATGGGCGGAACCCTCCTGATGGGAGAGAAGGTCGTCGGTTGCTCGCACGACGAGCGCACAGGGCTCTTCACGCTCACGCACGAGAACGCAGCCGGCGAGCGCCGCACCGTCACCGCCCAGCACGTGATCTCTTCGGCGCCGATGCGCGACCTCGCCTTGGGGCTCAAGCCGGCACTCTCGGCGGAGACCATCGCCGCAGCGTCCCGGCTGAAGTATCGCGACTTCCTCACCGTGGTGCTGATCCTGAAGGACAAGAACCTCTTCGACGACAACTGGATCTACATCCACGAGCCTTCGGTCAACGTGGGACGTATCCAGAACTTCAAGTCTTGGTCGCCGGAGATGGTTCCGGATCCGAGCATGTGCTGCTACGGGCTTGAGTACTTCTGCTTCGAGGGCGACGGCGTCTGGACCGCGAAGGACGAGGACCTCATCGAGTTGGGCAAGCGCGAGTTGGAGAAGATCGGCCTCGCCTCGGCGGCCGACGTGCTTGACGGTTGCGTAGTGCGCCAGGCCAAGGCCTATCCGGTCTACGACGACGACTATGCCGCCAATGTGGAGAGGGTGCGGCGCGAGTTCGAAGGCCGGTTCCCCAACCTGCACGTGGTGGGAAGGAACGGCATGCACAAGTACAACAACCAGGACCACGCCATGATGACGGCGATGCTCTGCGTGAAGAACATCGTGGCAGGCAGGCCGCTCTACGATCTCTGGCAGGTGAACCAGGACGCCGAGTACCATGAGTCGGGAGAGCGGGGCGCAGCGCAGTCGGCGGCCAGCGGCCTGCGCGACGTGCCCCGCCGGATCAGCGCTTAGCGCGCGCCAGGACTCCGCGGAGCGCTTCGGCGCCCAGGGTTTCCTCGACGCCGCTCCAGTAGAAGACGTTGGCCAGGGCGCTGCACGCCGCTTGCGTGAGGCGCCCCAGCGGAAGCACTGCGCCCGAGAGGATGACCGCGCGCAACAACGCGCTGGTGGACGCCGCGGCCAGGGGCCTGCCGAGGAGCGACTTCACCAGTCCGCGCGTTGCGGGGCGGAGGCCGCGCCAGTTGTCGGCCATCCTGTCGAGCGCGGCGTTCTGGCCCGCCGCGCCGTGGATCGACATCTCCAGGCGCCCGTAGGCGCGATGCATGAGCCCCCAGGAAGCGAGCGAGCGCTCGGCGTGATGGACGCCGAGGGCGGCGGGGTTGAAACGGAAGCGGACGCCGCGCTCGCGCAGCCTGGCGGCGAACTCCACGTCCTCGGCCCGCTGGAATCGTGGATCGAATCCGCCGACCTGCAGCACCAACTCGCGTGCGACCGAGGCGTTCCCGGTCCAGAACTGCCGGTATGTCGGCTCCCAGTCCCCGCGCAGCATGGCGTCGTACTGACGCTCGATCTTCCGCTGCTCCCACGCCACCCAGGGCTGCCGGTAACTCGGGAGAGACGCCAGCGGCCCGATGACGGCGATGCCCCGCTCCTTCGCATGCGTCGTCAGGTGCTCGCGGATGAGATCGGTCGCTGGCACGACGTCGTCGTCGAGGAAGAGAACGATCGCCCCCTGCGCCGCCTGCACACCCCGATTGCGGGCCGTGGCCGGCCCGGCGTTCTCCTGGCGCAGGACCCTGAGCGCGAAGGGCGTGTTCTGCGCTGCGCACGCCTCCGTGGTCCCGTCGGTCGATCCGTCGTCCACCACGATGACCTCGAAGCCGTCGCTTGGAACGGACTGCGCGGCGAGCGCTTGCAGGACGCGCTCGAGGCGCGCGCGCCGGTTGAACGTCGGGATGATGGTGCTGAGCTCGATGCCGGCCATCGCCTGGCGTCAGTATATAGCGAGGGTTGCGGCCCTCATTTGCCCCCGTGATATCGTCGTGGACACGTGCACACGAAGACCTCGAGAGCACGCGCGCCGCGCGGACGTTGTCTCATGGCTTCGGCAGCCGCGCTGATCTGCTGCGCGAACGTCGGCAAGTTCGTCTGGGTGGAGGACCTCCCTGTGGCCCCGACCGACCCAGCCACGTACGTCTTGCGCCCGGGCGACGTGGTGTCCGTCCGGATCTACAACCAGGACGGGATGTCGGCCCGGGCGAAGGTGCGGAGCGACGGGAGGATCTCGCTGCCGTTCCTCAACGACGTCGAGGTTGCCGGCTACACGCCCACCGCGCTGGCCGAGCAACTCCGGACGCGGCTCAAGGAGTTCGTCAACGTGCCGGTGGTGACCGTCTCGCTCGAAGAGGCCAAGGCGCTCACCGTCTCGGTGGTGGGAGAAGTCGGGCGGCAGGGGGTCTTCCAGATCGAGCCGGACATGGGCCTCCTCC
>Ga0247727_10012177_pt1 | contig 14824 bp, 12 predicted proteins | sample WisWelCaveWW1625_FD_202498 | JGI IMG/M metagenome (GOLD analysis project Ga0247727, IMG submission 202498) | Biofilm microbial communities from Wishing Well Cave, Virginia, United States - WW16-25 | ecosystem: Environmental > Aquatic > Deep subsurface > Groundwater > Cave microbial mat | place... | reverse complement strand
CGAAGGGGATCTCGAATGCCCGGTACTCGCGCTCGTCATAGCCGCGGCCGGCGGAGAAGATCGCCCGCCCGTTGCTCAACAGGTCCAGGACTGCGAACTCCTCGGCCGCGCGTATAGGCTGATTGCAGGGCAGGAGCACCGTCGCGGCCGAAAGCTTTACCCGCTCGGTCTTCGCAGCCACGTAGGCCAGGACCGATGATGGCGTCGGAAGGATGCCGAAGCCGCCGAAGTGATGCTCCGGCAGCCAGACCGAGTTGAATCCCAGCCGGTCGGCGGCGACCGCCTCGTCGACCGTGTCCAACAGGAGCTGATTCGCATCACGACGCAGAGCGCCGTACGTTGGAGGGTTGTCCGTGAGCGTGAAGTAGCCGAATTTCACCGGAATTGATGGTACTTGATGTGGCCGAACTCTGCCTGCGTTACGCGCTCCTCGGGCCCCTTCGCGGTGCTGGAATCGCACCCGCAGATAGCGGTCGAGCGAGGCCCGCGTCCAAAAGTCGGCCCGCTACAATGGACCAAGCCTGACGACAACTGTGGCCACGCAATCTTGAGCCAGAGAGATCAGCTACGGAGCGCCCGCGTCGGGTGTGATAGACAAGTTCACTGAAAACAAAGCTCAGGCGATGTCCGACTACTTGGATTGGGCCACGACCGAAAGAGATACGGCTTCAGGTAACGAAACGGCAGATGCCCCTCGAGGTGCGGCAGCGGCATCGACCCGGCGACAAGACCTGGTCCGCTTGATCCTGTTCGGGTCAGCATCAATAGCCGTGTATGTGCTGGTCTTTACCGTGCCCTATTCGATTGAGGTCGGCCTAGCCAGGCCGCTCCTTCACTTTGGCCACATCAGTGCGCCCACCCTCGGATCTACACTAGCATATGTAGTCGCCATTACGACTCTGTTCGCCCTTTACGGCGGGGCGCTGAGACTCTGTCGGCGCCTGGAAGGCTGGTCAGCCGCCCTCATCACCGTCGTCGGACTGGGTGGACTCGCCGCCCTTGCCCTTCTGCCCATGTATCCCGCATTTTCCCTCGACGTCTTCTATTACATGGCTGCAGACCGCATCTGGATCGTCTACAGGGAAAACCCGTTCGTCGTTCCGCCGCTGCAGATTCCCCAGGACCCCTTCTTTCCATACACCTCATGGGGGCATTACGCCCTTCCCTATGGCCCGCTCTGGCCATGGATCACCGCCGCGACCAGCGCCGCGACGGGCGGCTCCGTTCCCGCGACGCTGCTGACCTTCAAGGCGCTGGGCGTATTGGGATACCTCGGATCATCGTTGCTCGTCTGTTGGGCGGCCAAGCTGCACCCAGACCGGCGCGTCACGGCCTGCTGCGTCTTCGCGTGGAACCCCTTGGTGCTGCTCGAGCTGGCGGGCAACGCTCATAACGACGCCATCGCGCTCGTGCCGGCCGCTCTGGCCCTTGGTCTCTGGGCCAGGCGCGCCAGTCGATCGGTCGCGATCGCACTTGCCGTCTCCTATCTGGTCAAGGCCACGGTGATTGTCCTCGCGCCGGCTCTGTTATGGGGGAGCCTGCGCCGGGCTATCAACCATCGCCGGCTGCCGAGTTGGATCCTTACCCATCTGCTTCCGTCCGCGGTCCTCATCGCCGCGGCCTGGCTTCCTTTCTGGAACGAACGGAGCGCCGCGGGGTTGCTGCGCGAGGCTGACCAGTACTACATGAGCGTGACCGCCCTGGCCATCGCTCCTTTCGACCAGCCGTGGCGAGGGGCGGCCGCCCGCGTGATCCAGGCCGTGCTCCTCGTTGGCTACGCCCTCTATTTTCGGTCACAGCTTCGGGACCTCGCCTCTGAGGGTCCGAGAGCCCTCAATGCGACCTGGAAGCTGACGACGTTCTACTTCTTGCTCGTAGCCCCGTTCTATTCCGCCTGGTATATGGTTTGGCTGACCCTCCTGGCAGCAATAATCGCCGACCGACGCGTAGCGGTCCTCACGACTCTTCTGTGCCTGGGCGGCCTCAGTACCTACGTCGTGCAGTTTGTGGTTGGTCCGCTCATCCCGTCTTTGGCGTCGGCGCAAATCAATGCGCTCGGGGTCCTGGCAGCCTCGGGGCCGTTTCTTCTTGGGCTCTGGTTGGGCCATCGGTTGGGGTTTTTCCCCGCCGTGGGGTCAGCGACTCTCGATTCCGCCAGCGCTCAGTGGGCCGAAGTCCCCGCCCGTTAGAACGAATAAGAGGGACGGGAGCAGGAGCACGGTGAGGACCGCCAGGGCGGTCCGGCCGCGGCCCGATCGGATCATGGCCCAACCCAGCACGGTGATGATTGCAAGCCCTATGCGTGACGACCAACACAGGCACTCAACAGATGCCGGGGGGAGCGAGGCGACGAATCCTCCGTTGAGAAGGAGCGCCCATGCAGCGGGGTCGTCAAATTTTCGGCGAAGGCCGAATGCGCCCCAAATAACGGCAACGATTGACGGGATGAGGATCCAACCTAGCTGAACCAGCCAGAAGGGATCGTCTGAAGGAAGGAAAAACGCGCCAATCGGTGTCATCTGGTCCCCGGGGTTTCCTGCCATGAAGGCCGCCTGCACGCCGGTGATGCCAAAGGCGGATGTGACACGGAGTTGCCACGCAACTGCTGGCCCGAATGCGACGGCGACGAACGACACGGTCGCGCGACGTCGCTGGATCAAGAGGGAGATCACGAGCGCAGCGCCGAAGAGGGCCGCGGTCTCCTTCGTGAGAATCGCGAAGGCCATGAGCACCGCGCTGATCCAGAGCTTTTCCCGCTCCCAGAAGAGCAACGACCACAGCACCAGCGCATAGGCGAGCAGCTCCGTCATGCCCATCTGGAGGACGTACAGGGAGCCGATCCATACACCGAATAGCAGTCCAAGGAATGGGCTCAGCGAGTGGCGTCTCGCGAGGGCGGCGAGCGCCACGGTGCCCATGACCTGGGCGAGCGAATTGACCGCGAGCATGGCCCAAGGGCCTGTATCAGGGAGGGCTGCGTCCAACTGCAGGCCGGGCTGTTGGCCGCTCAGACGGAGGACCACCGCCACCAGGGCGGACAACAGCACGCGCTGTGCCCGGTATGCCGGAATATCCGCGGCTGCTGGGTCCAGTTGAGGCAAGGTGTGGGCAAGGAAAAGCGCGAACCATCCGTCATACCGGACGTAGACCTGCGGATCGAAGTGGCTGGCGGCGAGGCGCGGGTACATGACGAGCGCCGCCGCGGCGAAGGCGAGCATCCCACAGCCGATGATCGGCAGCCAGCCGCCGTCTCTAGCGCGCAACGTCGGGTCGCTGGGCCGCGAGGCGCCCTCCACTGGAGGACCGAACTTCTCCGCGCCGGTCACTGACGCGAACAATACTTGCACACCAATGTGCCGGGCAACACGCACCGAAGCGACGGTGCCAGTTCCCTCCCCCCTTGCGGGGGAGGGTTAGGGAGGGGGGTAATGGCGACGTAACGCAATAAGCTAGGCGGTTGCTTCGAGCGCCTGGCTCGCCGGCCGCACGAGGATGTCGGCGAACAGGGCGCTTTGCTCCAGTTCCACTCGCCCCTGGCGGGCCAGCATCAGGCAAGCGAGGAAGGCGGCGACCTGAGCGTCACGGCCTTCGCCCACGACCTCAGAGAGATTCAGCTCGCGGCCACGGCCGACTCGCTCGAGGATGAGCGCGCAGCAGGCTTCGACGGACGCGCGCACCAGACGGGGCAGCGCGACGACCTTCGGCCTCACGGCTTTCGCGCGTGAGAGCACGGCGAGCATGGCCATGCGTAGGCGGGCAGGGGCGATCGCCGCCAGCAGGGGCGTGGTTTCCTCGCGCGTGCGAAGGGGCGCCCCATAGCTCAAGGGCCCCGCCGCCACGCGCTCCGCCAGCCAGCTTCGCCGCAAGGGCAGCTCCGCCGGGGGGCCGCCCCACGGCTCGAAAAGATCTTCGGGCGCCGGCGCCCAGCATCCGGCCAGCCGGCGCGCCTTCAAGAGCACGAGGCGTGCCGCGCCCTCGAGCACGATGCAGACCTCGCCCAGGGTGGGCGCAGCCTCAGCGGCGCGCGATCGGGCGAGGAGCCAGCCGATGAGGCTACTGATGCGGAGCTGCGCGACGTCGATCCGGCCGCGCTCGACGATGTCGCGGATTCGACGAAGGAGGCTCTCTGGTCTCGGGGGGCCGAGTCGCCCCAGGGTGCGTTCGTCCTGCGGGTTCGCCATGCAAACAGGAGCTTGCCACACGCGCGCCCGCTACGGGGCGCTTGCGGGATTACAAGCGTGTCTCGGTCGTGGCGCGTTCGGGCTCGCAGGCGGCGCGCAGCGAGCGTATGTAGGCCCCAAGAGTCGATTCGCGTTCGTCGGGCGTTGCGGCGCCGAGGAGGTCCGCGATGGCGCTGCCCACCACGACAGCCTGGGCGTAGGGCCGGACGGCGACGATGTGCTCCGGTCGCGCGATACCGAAGCCGATGAGGAGCGGCTTGGCAACGTGCGCCCGGACGCGGGCCGTGAATTCTCGCAGATTGGCCGCGACCAGGTCGCGGGCGCCCGTCGTACCGAGCAGCGAGACGCAGTAGACGAAGCCCTGCGCGGACCGCCCTGCCTCCGCCAGGCGGTCCTCGGTCGTCGTCGGCGCCACGAGCTGGATCACGTACAGCTCCCCTCGATCGGCGGCGTGCACCAGCGGAGTTGCCTCGGACGACGGCAGATCGGGCACGATGAAACCGTCGACGCCGGCGCGCTTTGCATCGGCGACGAGCCGTTCGATGCCGTAGCGGTGAATCGGGTTGTAGTAGGTCATGAGGATGAGTGGGACGTCGAGCCGCGCGCGGAGCCGATTGGCGAGCTCGACCGTCCAGGTCAGCGATGCGCCGTTCCGCAGCGCGACTTCACCGGCGCGCTGGATCGTCGTTCCGTCGGCGAGCGGGTCCGAGAACGGAACGCCCAGCTCGAGCCCGTCGGCGCCCGCCTCGACCGTCGCGACCGCGAGTCGCTCGGTGGCATCGAGAGACGGGAAGCCAGCGATCAGATAGGGGAAGAGGCCGATCCGGCCGGCCGCGGCCAGAGCCTCGAAGGTGCGGTCGATGCGGTTCATGAGGTAAAAGCTTGTGCCGGCGGATCCTTCGCTTCGCTCAGCATGACAGCCGTCATCCGACGACCTCGGAATCCACGCCCGTCGCCTTCAAGTACGAGTGGATGTCTTTGTCCCCTCGACCCGACAGGATGACGAGCACCACCTCTTCGGGCGCGAAGTCCGTCGTATGACGCGCGAGGTAGCCGATGGCGTGGGAGGGCTCGAGTGCCGGAATGATGCCCTCCGTCTCACACAGCAGCCTGAAGGCGTCGACCGCGTCGCGGTCATCGGCCGCGACGTAGTGGGCACGGCCGGACACTCGGAGCTGAGCGTGCTCGGGCCCGACGCCCGGGTAGTCCAGCCCCGCCGAGATGCTGTGTGTGCCCGTGATCTGGCCGTCGGCGTCCTGGAGCACGAAAGACCGTGTACCGTGGAGGATGCCCGGAGCTCCGGCGCTGATGGATGCGGCGTGCGCTCCAGACTCCAGGCCGAGCCCGCCGGCCTCGACGCCGATCAGCCTCACCCCCGGATCGTCGACGAAGGGCATGAAGCCCCCGATGGCGTTGCTGCCGCCGCCCACGCACGCGACGACGGCATCCGGCAGCCGGCCGATCTCCTCCAGGCACTGCAGCCGCGCCTCCCAGCCGACGACCGACTGGAAGTCGCGGACCATGAGCGGGTAGGGGTGCGGCCCCACCGCCGACCCGAGCATGTAGTGGGTCGTTTCGACGTTCGTAACCCAGTCGCGGATCGCCTCGTTCACCGCGTCCTTCAGCGTCCGGGTGCCGCTCTCGACCGGGCGGACCTCCGCGCCCAGCAGCTTCATGCGGAAGACGTTGGGGGCCTGGCGTTCGATGTCCTCGGTGCCCATGTAGACGACGCACTCGAGCCCGAGTTTGGCGCACACTGTCGCCGCGGCAACCCCGTGCTGTCCAGCGCCGGTCTCGGCGATGATCCGGTGGCGGCCCATCCGCTGCGCGAGCAGCCCCTGGCCCAGGGCGTTGTTGATCTTGTGGGCGCCCGTATGCGCGAGGTCCTCGCGCTTGAGGACGATGTCCGCACCGCCGATCCGCTCGCTCAGGCGCTCAGCTCGATAGATGGGCGTCGGCCGACCCGTGAAGCTCCGCCCGAGCGCATCCAGCTCCCGCCAGAAGTCCAGGTCCTCGCGCAGCTCGAGGTAGGTTCGGGCGAGATCGGCGACCGCGGGGACCAGCACCTCAGGCACGTACGCGCCGCCGAACTCGCCGAAGTGTCCGTCGAGCCCGAGACTGTGGATCGACTCGACGAGCTGGGGATGCCAGAAACGCGTTCCGGGTTCCGGGTTCCGGGTTCCGGTTTCGGGCGCGGTCACGAGTGGGCTCGCATCTCCGAGCCGCCGACTCGGAACTCGGAACCCGGAACCCGGAACTCCTGCACGGTCCCGATGAACCGCTCGATCAGCTCCGGGCTCTTGATGCCGTCTTGCTCGACGCCCGAGCTCACGTCCACGCCCCACGGCCGCGCCAGCTCGAGGGCCTCGGCGACGTTGTCGGGCGTCAGGCCGCCGGCCAGAAAGCCGTCCGCCACGGCCGCGCTCACGCGCGACCAGTCGTACGGGATGCCGGTTCCGCCGTAGCGACCCGGCACGTTCGCGTCGAGCAAGATGCGTGTTGCGCCGAGCTCGCTCGCGGTCAGAAGCGCGCCGTCGCTCGATTCACGAACGCGGAGCGCCTTGAACACCGGGACGCCGATCTGGCGGATGTAGTCCGGCGACTCCTCGCCGTTGAGCTGTACGACGTCCAGCGCGCACGCCGCGACCGTCTCGGCGATCACGGAAAGCGGCTCGTTCACGAACACGCCCACCGCCTGCCACCCACTCGCCCGCGCGTGTCGCAGGTCGGTGAGCAGCCCCTGCGCCCGTGGGATGTCCAGGGCCCGTGAGCTGGGCGGGTAGAAGACGAAGCCCAGGTAGTCCGCGCCGGCGTCGATCGCGGCGAGCCCGCCACGCACGTCGAAGATCCCGCAGATCTTGATGACCGTCATGGCGCCCTCTGGGGGCGGGGGTCAGAGGTCGGGGGTCGGTCCGCGTTGCTGCGAAGCGACTTTGGACTCCGCAGAGCGGAGGGTTTGAGACTCGGGGGTCGCGATGCAACGTTCGTGCTCTGGCCTGACCCCTGACTCCCGACCCCCGACCCCTGACCGAGCAGCTCGTGCACCTTTGCCGCCGGGTCAGCCGCCGTGACCAGCGCTTCCCCAACCAGCACGGCGTGGGCGCCGGCCGCCGCGGCCCGCTCGACGTCTGCCCGGCTCATGATGCCGCTCTCACTGACCACGACGGTTCGGTCGGGAATCAGCGGGCGGAGCCGCTCCGTCGTGCCGAGATCGACTTCGAACGTCCCGAGGTCGCGGTTGTTGATGCCGATGATCGGCGCGCCGATTGCCACGGCGCGGCGTACCTCCTCCTCGGTATGTGTCTCCACCAGGGCGTCCATGCCGAGACAGTCTGCCGTGTCGAGGAAGATGTTGATCAGCTCGTCGGTCAGCATCGAGACGATCAGCAGGATGGCATCGGCGCCGAGCGCACGCGCCTCGTAGATCTGGTAGCTGCTGATCGTGAAGTCCTTTCTCAGGACGGGAGCCGGGATCCGCTCTCTCACAGCGATCAGATCGTCGTCGGCGCCGTGGAAGAACCGTTCGTCGGTGAGCACGGACACTGCCGCTGCGCCCGCCGCGACGTAGCACGCCGCGAGCCCAGGAGCATCCGCGTCCGGCCGCAAGTCGCCTCGCGTCGGCGATCTGCGCTTCACCTCGGCGATCAGCCGGACGCGTCCTACCCCCTCCCCCCTTGCGGGGGAGGGTTGGGGTGGGGGGGAGTTTTCATCGCCAGGTGTACCCCGCAACGCCACGGGGTCTGAGCCCGACGGTTCGGCGTCGGGCCATAGCGCCACGCTCAGTCGGCGGACGGGCGGGGCATCATTGCACGCGGCGATCAGCGCCGGCAGTGGACGCACCGCCTCGCGGGCCGCGACCTCCTGCTCTTTGTGCGCGCGGATCTCGTCAAGAATGCTCATCGGACTCCAGCCGCCGGGCCTGCCTTCAGTCTCTGAGAAAGTTCGGCAACTTGGCTCAGCTTCGCCGCCGCGGCGCCGCTTTGAATCGTCTGCCGGGCGAGGTCCACGCCCTGCTGGAGCGAGCTGACGCGGTCGGCCGCGAGCATCGCGGCCGACGCGTTCAGCTCGACGACGTCGCGATACGGGCTCGGCTCGCCCGCCAGCACGGCGCGCGCGATGCGCGCGTTGTGCTCGGCGTCCCCGCCGGCGAGCGCCGTTGGCTCGACGAGCGAGAAACCGAACGTGCGCGGATCGATGGTCCAGGTTCGCATTGCGCCGCCGGTGATCTCCTGGACCGTGGAGGTCCCGGTGAGCGTGATCTCGTCCAGGCCGTCGTCGCCGGTCACGACGAGGGAGTGGACGGTGCCGAGGCGCCGCAGCGCCTCGGCCATCTTCGGAGCGAGTGCCGCCACGGGCACACCGAGGAGCTGGTGCTGCGCACGGGCCGGGTTCGTCAAGGGACCGAGTACGTTGAACACGGTGCGGACGCCGATCTCACGGCGGGGGCCCGCGGCGCTGGCCATGGCGGGGTGATAGCCCGGCGCGAAGAGAAACCCGATGCCGGTCTCGCGGATACATTGGGCGGCGCCATCAGGTGGCAGGTCGGCCACGACGCCGAGGGCTTCCAGCAGGTCCGCGCTTCCGCACCGGCTGCTGATCGCCCGGTTGTGATGCTTCGCAACCTGCACGCCGGCCCCGGCTGCCACGATTGCTGCTGTCGTCGAGATGTTGAAGGTGCCTGCCGAGTCCCCGCCCGTGCCGGCGGTGTCGAGCACCGTGCCGCTCGTCTCGACGAACAGGGCTGCCTCGCGCATCACGCGGGCGAGGCCAGCCATCTCATCCGCCGTCTCGCCCTTCATGCGCAGGGCCACCGCAAACGCGCCGATTTGGGCCGGGGTGGCGTTGCCGGATACGATGTCCTGCATCGCCTCGGCTGCTTCTTCCTCGCCGAGATCGACACGATCGACCAGCTTGGTGAGCGCTTCACGTATTCCCATATCTCCTCCGAACTGTCATGCTGACGCGAAGCGAAGCATCCGTGCCCGCGATGGGGTTACGGACCCTTCGCTCCGCTCAGGGTGACATTGCCTCGGCGGGCTACTCCCGCGAGGAAGTTCTTCAGCAACGCCTTGCCTTCGGGCGTGAGGGCCGACTCGGGATGGAACTGCACACCCTCGACCGCCAGCTCGCGGTGGCGCAGGCCCATGATCACACCATCCCGCGTTCGCGCCGTCACCTCGAGCGAGGCGGGCACGGAGGCCGGGTCGACGACCAGAGAATGATAGCGAGTGGCCGTGAACGGATTCGGCAGGCCCGCGAAGATGCCTTCCCCGTCGTGCAGGATCTCGGACACCTTGCCATGGAACAGGCTCGGCGCGCCGACGATGCGCCCGCCGAACACCTCGCCAATCGCCTGGTGGCCGAGGCACACCCCCAGGATCGGATAGCGGCCGGCGAAGCGCTCGATGACCCGCGGGGTGAGGCCCGCGTCCGACGGCCGTCTGGGGCCGGGCGAGATGACGATCGCCTCGGGGTCGAGCGCCTCCACCTCGTCCAGCGTGAAGCGGTCGTTGCGCCGGACGAGGACTTCGGCGCCGAGCTCGCTCAGGTGCTGGAACAGGTTGAACGTGAACGAGTCGTAGTTGTCGATCAGGAAAACACCACCTCCCCCCTTGCGGGGATGGGGCCAGTTCCCTCCCCGCAAGGGGGGAGGTGGCCAGTTCCCTCCCCCCTTGCGGGGGAGGGTTAGGGAGGGGGGTAGTGGCGATGAACGCGGCAACTGACCCGCCGGGGCATGGGGGCTGAGCGCCGCCGTCCGCGCCAGGTCGCCGGCGAGCTGGATGGCGCTGAGCAGCGCCTGCGCCTTGAAAACCGACTCCTGGTACTCCTGCGCGGGGTCCGAGTCGGCCACGATCCCACATCCCGCCTTGACGTGAGCCACGCCGTCCTTCAACACGGCGGTGCGGATGGTGATCGCCGTCTCGACCGTGCCGTTGTAGCCGAAATAGCCGATGGCGCCTGCGTACGCGCCTCGACCCTCCGGCTCCAGCGCGGAGATGATCTGCATCGCGCGGATTTTCGGCGCGCCGGACACGGTTCCGGCGGGGAAGCACGCCCTGAGTGCTTCCATCGGCCGCAGGTCGGGGCGCAGGCGGCCCGTGACGTTGGACACGATGTGCATGATGTGCGAGTAGCGCTCGATTGACATAAGGTCATCGACCGCGACGGTGCCCGGCACAGATACCCGGCCGACGTCGTTTCGGCCGAGGTCGACCAGCATGACGTGCTCGGCGCGCTCCTTCTCGCTCGCCAGCAGCTCGGCCTGGAGGCGCGCGTCCTCCTCGGGCGTGGCGCCGCGCGGTCGCGATCCTGCTATCGGGTGGACCGACACGAGGTCGCCGTCGACGAGCACCAGCAGCTCGGGCGATGAGCCGATGAGCTGGTGGTCGCCGAAGTCGAGCAGGTACATGTACGGCGACGGGTTGACGAGGCGCAGCGCGCGGTAGATCTGCAGGGCAGAGGCCTCCGTCGGTACCGAGAAGCGCTGGGCGAGCACGACCTGGAAGATGTCGCCCGCGGTGATGTACTCCTTCGCCGTCCGCACCATGTCCTCGTACTGTTCGCGGGGCATGTTGCTCTCGGGGATCGGCGCCGGCGCCAGGATCGCCGGTACGTCCGCGACGACCCCATAACGCTCGTCGAGCGCCGGAGCGAGACGGAGACGGTCGACCAGCTCGTCGATCCTGGCGGCGGCGGCTCGATATTCGGACTCGAGGTCGCCATCCAGCCGCGCGTGCGCCACGACCTTGATCGTGTGCTTCAGGTGGTCGAAGACGACCAGCGAGTCGCAAAACGCGAGGTGCGCGAGGGGCAGCTCGTAGGGAGCGGGGCCTGCCGGGCCGATGTCCTCGTAGGCGCGGATCAGGTCGTAGCCCAGGTACCCGATAGCGCCGCCCTGGAAGCGGGGCAGTCCCTCGACCGGCGCCGCGACGCGGTCGCGCATGACGTCGTCGACGAACGCCAGGGGATCGGCGCAGGGCACGCGCTGCACACGATCCGGGAGGTGGTGCTCGGCGGTATCGGCGGTGAAGCGCACCGACTCGCTCGGCGCAACGGCGACGATGGAGTAGCGGCCCTGGCGCTCGCCGCCCTCGACGCTCTCCAGCAGGAAGCTCGGCCCGTCGGTGCGCAGCTTGACGTAGGCCGATACGGGCGTCTCGGTATCCGCGAGGCACTCCCGATAGATCGGGAGGAGCGTCCCCGCGCCGCGCAGCTCGCGGGCGGCTTCGAGCGAGGGCGTGTGTGGCACCTACTCTCCAGGTCTTTTAGAACAGAGGTTGCTTCGCATCCTCTATCCAAAAATCAAACTTCATCGCGTGCTTCATCTGACGCAGTGTGTCGGCTGCTTCGGCACGGGCGCGCTCGCTGCCCTCGCGGATGATCCGCTCGACGAGGCCCGGCGCCGCGGCGAAGGCCGCGCGGCGCGCCCGGATCGGCTCGAGGAGCTCGTTCAGCGCCCGTGCAAGCTTCCGCTTCACCTCCACGTCGCCCACCTTCCCCGCGCGATAGCGCCGCTTCAGGTCGTTCACCTCGGCGGTGTCCGGATTGAAGGCGTCGTGGTAGGCGAAGACGGGGTTGCCGCGCACGTGGCCCGGGTCGGTAGCATGGATGCGCGTCGGGTCGGTGAACATGCTCATCACGCGGCGCTCGATGGTCTTCTCGTCGTCTGACAGAAAGATGGCGTTTCCCAGCGACTTGCTCATCTTCTTCATGCCATCGGTGCCGGGGAGCGTCGGCACACGGCCGACGAGCGCCTGTGGCTCGGGGAAGACCCGCCCATAGAGGGAGTTGAAACGGCGGGCGATCTCCCGCGTCAGCTCGACGTGGGACGCCTGGTCCTTGCCGACCGGAACGACTTCCCCCTTCACCATCAGGATGTCCGCCGACTGCAAGACCGGGTAAGACAGCAGCCCGAGCGACGCCGTCTCCAGCTTCAGGTCGCGGACCACGTCTTTCAGCGTGGGGATGCGCTGCAGGCGGGGCACCGATACGAGCATGCCGAACAGCAGCGCGATCTCTGCGACCTCGGGGACCAGCGACTGCAGGTAGATGGTGCACCTGGTTGGGTCGATCCCGACGCTCAGGTAGTCGAGCACCAGCTCACGCACGTTCGTCCCGACGGGCGATGGGTCCTCGTACGCGGTGGTGAGGACGTGGAAGTCGGCGATGATGAAGAAGCACTCGTACTCGTCTTGCAGACGGAGGCGGTTCTCGAGCGAGCCCACGTAGTGCCCGAGGTGCAGCGGTCCTGTCGGCCTGTCGCCGGTGAGCAGCCGGCCACGGCGGTTCGGAGTTTCCAGTTCCGGGTTCTGAGTTCCGGGTTCCGCGTTCCGAGTTCTGAGTTCCGGGTTCCGGGTTCCGAGTCCCCGGTCTGCAGTCCAGGGGCCAGCTCCATCTCTAGGTCCAGGGCCAGGCTTCGCCATGCTGCCTTCTCACCCTCGCCGCGTCGCGTCCAGGAGGTCGCGGGCGCGCATCCACGTCGCGCAAATACAAAAAACCCCTCGTCGTCAGGGACGAGGGGTCAACCCGTGGTACCACCCTTGTTCGGCTCCAGCCACGCCGGAGCCCTCATTTCGCCGCCCCGGGCCAGTTCCCTCTTCCCCTTGGGCCGGTTCCCTCTCCCTCTGGGAGAGGGTTAGGGTGAGGGTGGGTGAGGGCAACGCCGCTCTGGTAACGGCCGCGGTTGCCGGCAGCGCCTACTTCGTCCGGGACGGTTCGGGCTGCGACTCAGAGACCCATTCCGCAGCGCCGCTTCGGTCGGCTCTCACCGTATCCGACTCGCTGGGCGGCGCACGCCGCGTACTCGCTCTCGTCATCGTCGTTCTGTATGAAGTTGCGCGCATTATACCGATTCCGTCAACTATTCCACTCAGCGATACTGGCCGGCAGTCAACTAGACTGTGCGGAGCACCCGGCCCTGAGCTGCGGGCCGGGCGGAGGGTTATGGCGACCACAACTCGACCGACCTTGAAGGAGATTCTGGAAACCCTGAGAGCGCGGCTTCCCGAGATGAGGGACCGCTTCGGCGTTCGCTCCCTCGGCGTCTTTGGATCGTTCGTCCGCGCGGAGCAGAAGCGCGGAAGCGATCTCGATGTGCTGGTCGAGTTCTTGGATAGAAACAGCGGGGGGCTCGGGGATCTCGTCGACCTCGAGCGGGAACTGTCAAAGCTGCTTGGCGTCAAGGTGGACTTGGTCCCGCGGGCCGGGCTCAAGCCCTACGTTGGTCGACGGATCCTGGAAGAGGTCGTCGACGTCGAGCAGCCACAAGAGGGACTGGCCCGGCTCGAAGCGCTGCGGGCGGAGGGGAAGTTGGCCCGTCCACGAGAGATCAGGGATTCTCTGAGAGATATTCGCGACAGCGTCGAAAACCTGGAGCGGTTCACCCAGGATCTAAGCTTCGGCGAGTTCGCCGCAGACACTCGCACAGTTTATGCCGCTCTGCACGCGCTCATGATCATCGGAGAGGCGACAAGGAACCTTTCGCCGCCCCTCCGACGTCGCTATCCAGACGTGCCCTGGCGCGATGTCGTCGGTCTACGCAACATCGTTGCCCACGCCTATTTCGCGCTTGAGCTGCCGCGGATCTGGACGATCATCCAGGAGGATCTGCCGGTACTGCAGGAAGTCGCGGCGCGCATCCTCGCGGACCTGGAGCGCGAAGAGCGGGAAGGGTAACTCCCGCGCAGAGTGCATCGCAGCGCCTACTTCGTCCGGGACGGTTCGGAGCGCTGTGCCAAGAGTCTGTCAAACTTGGCGTGCAAGCAGGGTAGGGCACGTGAGGGCGTGGTTTGGACATCGCAGTTTCGATGAATGGGGTGCCAATACGGCTCACCGAAGAGAGATGGCGGCACATCACTACAAACCGAGACGAGATGGCGGGATACTATGACGACGTTCTGCGCGCGATCGAAGAGCCGGATCTTGTCCTGCAAGGGTATGGAGGGGCGCTTATCGCGTTGCGCGGCATGGGAAGGCGCCGATATCTCGCCGTGGTGTATCGAGAAACAAACAGAGCCGACGGTTTTGTGGTCACGTCTTACGTAACATCACGGATCGGCAGGAGAAGGAGAATGTGGCCAAGCCAAACGTAGAGCGGAAGACGATAGAAGACGTGTTTGCTGCCATCCCGCACCTGCTTCGTCTCCCCGCGAACCGCATGTGGGTCGATTACGATCGTGACGCGGACGTGTTGTATCTGAGTCTGAAGCGGCCACAACGAGCAACGGACACCCAAGAGTTAGACGAGGAAGGCGTGCTACTCAGCTTCCGCGGGCAAGAGCTGGTCGGCATTACGATCCTCGATGCATCGAAGCGGTCGGGTGACGCCGGAACGGGTGGCCGCGAGTAGCCCACGCCCCAATTGTCAAATTGGGACTAGCAGACACAACCGGCGGGAACACATGTACTAGACAGAACGAACGCATGTGCTATAGTGCCGCTCTCGACATAAGAGCGAACCCCAACTGGGGAGAGGGCGGCACAAGCAAGCGTGCGAGGGGCCCGTGAGCCTGCCGGGATTCAGCGTCAATCAGCTCCGCTTCGTGACGGAGGTCGCCGCGCCGATGCGGCTGCCTCCCCACAAGGGCTCGTCTTTGCGGGGCGGCTTGTTCGAAGCGCTGCGCTCTCAGTTTTGCCTCTCGCCC
>Ga0247727_10012176_pt1 | contig 14824 bp, 13 predicted proteins | sample WisWelCaveWW1625_FD_202498 | JGI IMG/M metagenome (GOLD analysis project Ga0247727, IMG submission 202498) | Biofilm microbial communities from Wishing Well Cave, Virginia, United States - WW16-25 | ecosystem: Environmental > Aquatic > Deep subsurface > Groundwater > Cave microbial mat | place... | reverse complement strand
GTCGTCGGGCCACGGCGTCTCCTCCTTCTCAAAGGTCGTTCGCAACGCTATGAGAACAGAGGACGTGGCCCTTTCGCTACCTCCTTCTGCACGCAATCAGATCAGCAGCCTTAACCGAACACTGATGAGCTGAGTCCATCAAGACCACTCGCGATGCTACCGCGCATGCCCGAAGAGCAAACACCATCGCAACAGTCGCTCTCCTCCTCTCGGCACCGAGGCATGACGACCAACACTCGCGCTGCGGCCGACGCACTTGCGGGTCACGCCGGTTGCGCGAAGGGCGCAACCATCGCGCCGTGCGACCAGCGGCTGGGTGCGAGCGTTGGCAACCAAATCGGAGGCGAATATGAGTACAGCCCCGCACCTACCGAGAGTGATAATTATTGCTCTCCTCCTCGGGATAGTGCTTTCCCCTCCTAGCCTTTCCACACAATTAACAGACCAACACAGCGTCGAGGCCATCGTTGCCGCGCTGAACTCGCCGATCCCGCCACGGCTCGCCAAGGAGGCACGCGATCTCGACGACACGCTAATGTCAGCGGGTCACATGCAGGGTGGACAGGTGTACTTGGTCACGGACGAACGGTCGACCCGAGCGAATACCATGGTGAGGCACCTCCTCGAACCAATGGGCGAAGACCCCTCCCACTGGGTCGTGCGCGTTCTGGACACCGATCTACCCGTCGCCAATGCCTTTGTCACTGGGGGCAAGTACATCTACGTGTATACCGGGCTGATTAACGAAGCGAAGAGCGACGACGAGCTGGCCTTCGTGCTCTCCCACGAGATGGGCCACTCGCTGCTGAAACACCAGGCACGCGCTCAAGAAGACGCGACCTCCACCATTGCCGGCCTGGCGGTCCTTACCGCGATGCTTTCCAAGAAGCACAAGGACGACTATCTGGACTTCGCCAAGATCGTAACTGTCTCTTATGGCCGCGTGGACGAAGAGGAAGCCGACGCCATCGCGGTCACCATCACGCGTCGCGCCGGCTTCGATCCCTTGCGCGGGGCCGACTTCTTCAGCCGCGTCAAGCGAGAACAGGACAGAGCGCAGCAGGATACCCAGCAGCTCCTGGCGAAGATGCGCCAGGAGGTCGAGCACACTCAGGCCACCTGCCAACAATGGACGCAACAATACACTTCTTCCCCGCAGTACCAGACGCAGGAGAACGCCAACGAGGTGAATGCCGTTTGTAGCGACGCTGAAGCCAGGCGACTTCACTATAACCAGACGGTCCAGCAGTACAACGTCGCGATGCAGCAGCAACAGCTCGACAGCTTCTTCGCCACGCACCCGCAAGAACAGAATCGGATTGGCGCGATTGCGGCCTTGACGGATTACGTGCACGAGCGGCGTGATCTCGAGTCTCTATCGAAGTTCCAACAGAGCTATCGCGTCATGCTGGCGTTGCAGCAAGTGGACAGCATCCTACTGAAACCGCTCGCGCCCACCCCTGTGCCCGCGGCCGATAGCCCAGCAAGGACGCCGGCCGGACCAGACCTTGCCGAGCAGCTCGCGCAACTCAAACGTGCCCACGACCAGGGGCTTATCACTGACGCTGAATACGAACGTAAACGGCAGGAGATATTGAATCGATACTGATCTCACGGCTATCCGGACTCCTCCCGCAAGGGGTGCGCAGAGCAGATTTTGCGGCGCCGGCGTCTGACTGCGAACATATCTCCGGCCTCCATCGGTGTTCGGTTGAGGCTGTTGATCTGATTGAGGAAGAAGGGGGTAGCGAAAGGTGTTAGCGAACACCCTAATGCGGCCACGATCGAACACCTGAAAACCGGCCACTTCGGGTAGGGGGTTTTCGGGCACGCTCCGTCGTTTCGGCGACGGAGCATGCCGGTGCCCAACTACGTGAAGATGCAGAGACGACAACAAGTTCTGGCGCTTTTGGAGCTCGGCTGGACGTACCGCCGGATCGAGACCGAGACCGGCGTGCGGCGCGAGACGGTGTCGCGGTACGATCGGTTGCGGCGGGGAAAACCGGCCAAAGTGTTCGCCGGCCCGGGGCCAAATGCGGCCAATGTGTTCCCCGGCTCGGACCTGCCGCCGCGCTCATCGGCCGCCGCCTACCACGACGCGATCGTCGAGAAGCTCGAAGCCCGCGCCTTCTACGAGATCGAGGCCATCAAGAACTGGACTGGCAACTCGCACAGGAGGTGACCCAGGGTGAAGGCATCCGTCTTCGTCGGCACCAGCCTCGACGGCTTCATCGCCCGCGTCAACGGCGACCTCGACTTCCTGCCGCCCGGGGGCGGCGAACCCCACGGCTACGACGAGTTCATGGCCACGGTGGATGCCCTGGTCATCGGCCGCAAGACCTTCGAGACGGTCCTGGGCTTCGGCGGCTGGGCTTACGGCGCCAAACCGGTCTTCGTGCTCAGCACCCGCCCGCTCGCCCCCGCGCCTCCCGGGGCTGTGGTGGAGCACATGTCGGGGACCCCGGAGGAGATCGTGGCGCGGCTGGACGCACGCGGCATCGGGCACATCTATGTCGACGGCGGGATCACCATCCAGCGGTTCCTTCGGGCCGGGCTCATCCAGCGCCTCACCATCACGCGCGTTCCCGTGCTCATCGGCGCGGGGATCCCGCTCTTCGGAACGCTGCCACGCGACATCGCCTTGAGGCACGTCGCGACGCGGCAGTACGCAAGCGGCCTCGTCCAGAGCGAGTACCTCGTCGGGGCGTGACGCGGGCGCCGGGTCGGAACCGGCTGCCGGTCAGCCGCGCCCGTTCAGCCGCGCCCGCCGATCACGCCGGAGATCGACTTCCCGGGCAGCATGAGGAATTCGTCGGTGAGGGTGATGCCGATGCGGGTGGCGTCGACGAGCGCCATCAGCGGCGCCTGGCACTCCAAATCCCAGTCGCCGTAGCCGGGAGCGTAGCGCCTGGTCGGCTCGAGCCCGAGGTCGCCGAACTCGCGCACCGCCGCCGACTCGAGTGCCGTACCGAGGGCGATCGCAGCAGCGCTGCCGCAGGCGTCGGCGAGGAGCGCCCGCGTGATCTCTCCCCCCTCGTTCAGCCGGCGCACCCACTCCTCCAGGGCCGGACCGATGGTGGCGGCGAACAGCAGCGCGCTCCCGCACCCCTCGAGGCGGGTGGCGAGCGACCGGCTGGCGGTGCGCAGCGTCGCGCCGATGACGAGACCGCCCGCCTCGGGACGCTCGATCGACTGGACGGCGCAGATGGCCCGCGGCGCCAGCAGCGGCCGCGCCTCATCGAGAACGCCGTCGAGCAGGCGCGACGTCTTCTCCGGGACCTGCGTGGCGCTGCGGTAGCCGAGCCTGAGCAGGACCAGCGGCCGCGACATCTCGATCGGCAGCGGGTCGAGGATGCGCGGCTCAGGGCGGGGCGGTTCGTAACGGCGTGTCGCGGGCGGAGACGGCTCCATGCGGGGGCCTCCTGTGCGGCTACTCGGGGAGGGCCGGCAGCGCCTCCATGCCGTACTGCCGCGATTCGGCGAGGATGACCCGGTCGAGCTCGCGCAGAGTGGCCTCCGGAAGCGCGAAGCGCGGCTTTGCCAGGAGCTCCTGAACCACGTGATGCGCGCGCTCGTAGTCGCTCGGGCCGCCGCCTCCGGTCTTCGCCGAGGCCCGGTCGACCGCCCGGCCCGGCATCAGGCCCTCCTCCTTGAAGAGCTTGAGCGTCGTCGGATGACCGAGGAAGTGCCCCTTGTCGATCGCGTCCGGCAGGAAGTCCTTCGCCATCGGCTCGTGGCGGTGCTTGATCCCGTCGATGAGGCGGTAGGCCATGCCGCACAGCTCGTTGTCGATGACCAGCTTCTCGAGCGAGTGGCAGGTGATGAAGTCGAGGATGCCTACGCCGCTCACCATGTTGACGCCGGCGAGCGCGGCGAGGATGACGCCGTAGCCGGTCTCGTACCCCGCCTGCGCGTCCACCAGCTTGGAGTCGGACAACCCCATGTAGGCGTGCACCGGCAGGCCGAAGCGCTTGCCGATCTGGGCGTAGGCGCAGTCGATCATCATCGTCTCGATCGACCCGAACGGGGTCTGGCCGCCGCGCATGTCCATGAGGCAGGGCGCGCCGCCGTAGATCACCGGCGCCCCGGTGCGCGCCGCCTGCGCCATGGCGATTCCGGCGAGGTTCTCGGCGGTGTGCACGACGAGCGTCCCCGAGAGCGTGACCGGGCCGGTGGCGCCGGTGAGCGGCACCGAGATGACCTCCGAGGGGACGCCGGCGGCGGCGCACTGCAGGATGCTCTCCGATGTCAGCTCGCTCCAGCGCAGCGGCGACGACGGGCAGGCGTCGAAGAAGGCCAGCGGCTTCTCGGCCACCCCCTTCTTCGATCCGCGCAGGACCGTCATCATCTCCAGCATGGCCGGGAACGACTCGTGCCGGAACAGGCCGGTGACGATCGGCTTGTCGCAGCACTGCACGGCGATGTACATGCGGTAGTAGTCGGTCACCTCCATCGGCAGGTCGGACGGCACGAGCGAGGTGGACTGGGCGCGGATGTTGCCGAGTTGGTGAACCAGGCGCGATAGGCGGACGTAGTCGGCCATGGTCGAGGCGCGCACCTTTCGATCGGTCTCGAGCACCTTGATGGCCGCCGAGCCCGGGTCGAAGGTGACGTTGTCGCCGCCCACCTCGATCGACCGGTCACCGGTCACGTTCCACAGGGTGATCGACTTCGGCGCCGAGGCCACCGCACGCTCGACGAAGCCGCGTTCGAGCCAGACCCGCTGGGTCGCCCGATCTATCTTCTGCCCGTGCTCGGCGAACAGGTCGACGGCGCGCTCGTTCTCGAACTGCAGCCCGATCGTTTGCAGGACGTCGAAGGCCTCGTCGATGATCCGGTCGACGAGGGCGGCGTCGATCATCTGCACGCGCGGGCGGAAGGTCGGCAGGAGCGTCACGTGCGCGCCACCGGCCTTGCGTCCGCCGGGAAGCGCTCGCGCAGCGCATCGTGGAGACCGGCGATGAACTCCGGCTCGGTGCCGCAGCAGCCGCCGACCACGTTCACGCCCATGCCGACGATGACCTTCATGTCGTCGATGAATTCGGCGGCGGTCTGCTTGTAGATCACGGCGCCGCCCTCGAGGGTCGGACGGCCGCGGTTCGGCTGGATGATGACCGGGAGGTCGGTGGAGTCGCGGATGAGGCGCGTCAGCTCGAGGAACACCGGGCTGCCGTGGCTGCAGTTGCTGCCGACGAGATCGGCGCCTTCGGCGGCGAGCACCTCCATGGCGCGCGGCACGGTCTCCCCCATCAGGGTGAAGAAGCCGCGCGGATTCCTGTCGAAGGTCATGCAGACCGAGACCGGCAGGTCGGTGACCTTCTTCGCCCCGCGCACCGCCGCCACCGCCTCGTCGAGCGAGTACATCGTCTCGACCGAGATCAGGTCGACGCCGCCGTCGACGAGCCCGCGCACCTGGGCCTCGAAGCTATCCTGGAACTCCTGCTTCGTATACTCCCCCATCGGCTGCAGGAACTTGCCGATCGGGCCGACGTTGCCGGCGACGAAGCGACCCTCCGGACAGACGGCGCGCGCCGCCCGGGCCGCCACCAGGTTGGCCTCGTGGGTTCTCTCCTGAAGGTCGCGCTCCGACAGCTTGATCGGGGTGCCGCCGAACGTGTTGGTCTGCACCACGTCGGAGCCGGCGTCGTAATAGGCGCTGTAAATCCCGCCGACGATCTCCGGGCGCTCCCAGTTCCATGGCTCGGGCGATTCGCCGTCCACGAGCCCCCGGGCGAACAGCATCGTTCCCATCGCGCCGTCGTACAGCACGAGCCCCCGGCGCACCCGTTCGAGATAGTCCGACGCCATCCTCGCCTCCGGCCCCGCCCGTTCCATGATTCGCAACACCGGCTGTATGCGCCGATCCTACGCGGCCGGCTCCGACGGGTCAATCGGCCGGTGCGCCCGTGCGCTCGCCGAGGTCGCTGCGCCCGCCGACGCCGCCGCGCCCGCCGAGGCCGCCGCGCCTGCGGCTGCGCCCGCGCCCCCGGGCCGGACGGCCAGGACGAAGGCCGCCCCGAGGACGAGGGCCGTTCCCATCCACTGCGCCGCGGCGAAACGCTCACCCAGGACGACGGCGGCAAGGAGGAGCGTCCCGACCGGCTCGAACGTGCTGAGCACCGCCGCGACCTGCGACCCGGTGCGCCGCATGCCGATGACGAAGAAGGTGAACCCGAAGAGCGTGGCGGTGAGCACCATGCCGAGCACGGCGCCCCAGGCGGCCCCGGTCGGCGGCAACGTCCAGCCGAGCGCCAGGGGCACGACCAGGAGGTAGGCCGCCGCGGCGCCGGTGACGACGAAGGTCGTCGAGACGATCGGCTGGACCCCGGCGCTCGCGCCTTCGAGCGCCAGAACGAAGGACGCGAACCACAGGCCGGCCCCGAGGCCGAGCGCGATCCCGACGGCGGGGACGCTGCCGCCCGCGGGGGCCGCCACGAGCCAGGTCCCGACGAGCGCCAGGGCGATCGCCGCAAGGATCGCCGCCCGCGGACGGCGCCGCGTCCGGACCCAGAGGATGATCGCCAGGAACGCCGGGCAGGTATAGAGGAGCACCTCCGCCAGGCTCGCCGGGATGAACCGAAGAGCGCCGAAGAACAGCGCCGCCTGGCCGGCGAGGCCGGTGACCCCCCACAGGAAAAGCCAGCGGCGCCGGCCGCTCGCCGCGAGCGCCTCCGCCCTGAGACGCGGGCTCGCGAGGACCAGGCCCCACAGGATCGCGGCCGCGAGGACGAACCGCGTCAGGAGGAGCGGCCCCAGGTCCATCCCCTCGCGGAACGCGATCTTGACGAAGACGCCCAGGGTCGAATAGCAGAAGGCCGCCAGGATGACGAGCGCGTATCCTCCGAGATCGGGGCGCGGAGCCGGCGGGCGCTCGGGGGCCATCGGGCGGGATTATAGGCGCGGGCGCTCATGGTATCGTGCCGTCATGGCGACGCAGGCGGGCGCCGGGCTGTCGGAGGACCCGGACGCCGTGCAGGCCGCCGCGGCGGCGGCGCGCGCGGCGATGGAGGCGGGGGGTCTCATGCGCGCCGACTGGGCGCTGGTCTTCGCCACCATGCCGCACCGGGCGCACTTCGCCGATCTCCTCGGAGAAGTGCAGCGGCTCACCGGCGCCGGCGCCCTGTCGGGATGCAGCGGCGCGGGTGTCGTCGCCGGCGACCACGAGGTCGAGGGAAGCCCGGCGGTCGCGGTGCTCGCCGCGCGCTCCGACCGGATCACCGCCGACGCCCATCTCGAGCCGGCGGGCGACGACCAGGGGCGCGCGGGCGCCGACACCCTGGGACGCCGCGCCGGTCAGGGCGCCGGGATCATGGTCGCCTTCCCCGATCCCTTCGCCATCCGTCTCGACGCGATGCTCGAAGCGCTCGAGAAGACCGCCCCCGGGCTGCCCGCCGTCGGCGCCGCCGCGGCCGGCGGGAAGCCCCCGGCGGGGACCTTCCAGTTCTGCGGCCGCAACGTCGCCACGGGATCGCTCGCGGCGCTGCGGCTCGGCGGCGATCTGAAGCACGCGGTCGGGGTCACCCAGGGGTGCCAGCCGCTCGGTCCTCTCTGCCGGGTCACCCGGGCCCACGACAACGTCGTGCTCGAGCTCGACGGCCGCCCGGCGCTCGAGGTGCTGCGCGGCCGCCTCCCCGCCGGGCTCGGCGACTCGCTCGCCCGTCTCGGCGGCCACCTGTTCATCGGTCTGCCGCCCGATCGCTCGCAGGCGACGATCGAGCCCGGGGAATACCTGGTGCGCCCGCTGTTCGCCGTCGATCCGGCGCGCGGCGCGCTGCTCCTGGGCGACGAGGTGCGTGACGGCCAGCCGCTCGCCATCGTGCTGCGCGACGCCGGCGCGGCGCGCGACGACCTCAAGGCGATGCTCGGCCGGCTGGCCGCCGGCGACGATGCGGCCGCGTGGGCCTTCGGCCTCTACTTCAACTGCGCCGGGCGGGGCGCTGCGCTCTACGGGCTGCCGGGGGTCGACAGCGCCTACATCGGCCGCCAGTTCCCGGGCCTGCCGATCGCCGGCGTGTTCGGCAACGCCGAGATAGCGCCGCTCAGGGGCCGCAACTGCCTGTTCACCTATGCCGGCGTCCTCACCCTGTGCGGCGAGAGCCGCGGCAGGGCGTGACATGCGGCCGCCGCAGATCCAGACGACCATCGTCGCGCATCTCCGGGCCGCGAAGACGCCGGTGAGCAGCCGCGACCTCGCGGCCCGCTTCCTGCTCATCCGCGGCCCGGACGAGGCGACCTGTCATCGCCTGCTCGCGCCGATCCTGTCGGAGGTGCGCGGCGTGCTGCACGACCCGGCCACCGGCTGGCGGTTCGAGGCGCGCGCCGCGGGGGGCGCCGCCGCGCCGGCGGCCGGAGACGCGGCGGCGGACGCCGACGCGGCGGCGCTAGGCGCCGTGACCGACGCGAACGAGCCCCGCCCCGCGGCCCCCTGGGATCAGGCCGCCGGGCCGCAGTCGCTCGTCGACATCGTCGCGATCGCCGTGGACGGCGTCGGCCCCGGCGGCAGCGGCGTCCCGCGGGCGCTCACCTACCTGCCGGTGATCGGAGCCGAGGAGATGCAGGAGGAGCATCTCCCCGCCTGGGGACTGGACTCCGACGGCAGCGTCGCCCCCTGGATCGACGTCGAGGATGGTGTGGGCGGCGGGCCGGACGCCGGCACCGGGCCGGGTGCGCATGCCGGAGGACTCGCGGGCGCCCCCGGCCTCGCCGCCGCCGATCTCGAGGATCTCGTCGAGGCGATCGGCGACCTCCCGGTGGTGTGCCATCGCGCCGGGCGCGAGACCGATCCCCTGCGGCGGCTCGCCGAGGCCGCCGGGATCGCGTTCCATCCGCGCGTGCTCTCGGCGGCGCGTCTCGGTCATCTGCTTCTCGGACTGAAGGCCAACCACGCGGCCGCCGACCTGGCTCTGGCCCTGCGCGTCGAGGCACCCGGACCCGACGACTGCCGCGGCCGGGCGCGGCTGGTGGCGCGCGCCTGGCTGCGGCTGGTGCCGCTCCTCGAGGCCAAAGGGATCACGTCGGTGGACGCCGCCCTCGAGTACCAGGACCTGCCGGCGGCGCCGCTCGACCTCACGGGCTACGCCTTCGGCGCCGACGACCTGCGCGCCCTGCCCGCGACACCCGGGGTCTATCGCTTCCTCGACCGCGATGGGCGGGTGCTGTACATCGGCAAGGCGAAGAACCTCCGAAGCCGCGTCTCGTCGTACTTCGTCCCCGGGGCGCGCGGCACCGCCAAGGGCCGCGCCATCCTGGAGCAGGCGTTTCAATTCGTCGTCGAGCCCGTCGGCTCGGAGCTCGAGGCGATCCTCCTCGAGGCGGCGCTGATCCAGGAGCACCGGCCGCCGCTCAACCGCCAGTTCGAGGTGCACGAGCGGCCGGCGCCATACGGCCCGCGGCGCAACCTGGTCGTCGTCCTCGCCGACGCCGGCGCCGCCACCTGCACCCTGCACCTGCTGCGCGACGGCCGCTACCTGAGGCGCCTCGCCGGGAACGCCCCGGCGGGCCTCGCGCCCGGGGGCGCCGTCGCCTCCCTGATCCATGAGGTCTACTTCGGCGCCGCGGCCAGCGGTGGCGAGGCGATCGACATCGACGGGCAGATGGTCGCGTCGTTCCTCCGCCGCCAGCGCGACATGGTGAACGTCCTCGATGTCGACGAGTGCGCCACGGCCGCGGCGGCTGTCGACCGCCTGCGGGTCCTCGGTGACGCCGCCGTCGCGGGCCGCGGGCGGGTCGTCGCGCGTTAGAGCCCGGTCCGCCTGGAGGCCACTCCCCGATGGCGCGGCACGGCGCCTGGGCCGGTGTCATACAATCCCCCGCCATGATCCGCGATGCAGGCCGGCCGGGCGGGATCCGGTGGGCCCTGGCGGCGGTGCTCCTCGTCGCCGCCGCGCTCCGCTTCGCCGCGCTGTCGCATCTGCCGCCGGCGCACTACCGCGACGTCGCCATCACCGCTCTCGACGCGCTGCGCGCCCTCGCGGGCCACCCCCGCCTGCACTACGTTCGCGACGAGGGGCTGTACTCGAACATCATGGCGCTGGTGTTCTGGCTGGCGGGGCCGTCGGATGCGGCGGTGCGCTTCCAGGGCGCGCTGTTCGGCACCCTGACCTGTCTCGCGGTGTATCGCCTCGGGCGGGTCCTGGGTTCGCGGCGCGCCGGTCTTTACGGCGCCGGCTTCCTCGCGGTCTCGCTCTGGCACGTCATCCTGAGCCGCAGCGGCTTCCGCGCCATCCTCCTGCCGCTTCTCCTGACGGCCGGCGTGGCGTTCCTGGTCGAGGGTCTGGAGCGCGTCTCGACAGCGCGGCTGGCCGCGGCGGGGGTCCTCATCGGGTTGTGCGTGCACGCCTACCCGGCGTCGCGGGTCGTGCCGCTCCTCCTGCCGTTCGCGGCCGTCGCGGGGCTCGGGGTGGATGGCGTCCGGTGGCGGCGCGCGCGGCGGGGGCTCGCGGCGTTCGTCCTCGCGGCGGCGGCGATCGCCGCGCCGATGATCCTGCACTACATCCGTCACCCGGATGACTTCACCGATCCGAAGAGAATCGTCTCGGTCTTCAGCCCGGGACTGCCGCCGGGCGCGGCGGCCGCCTACCTGAGGCACAGCCTGGGGGCGACGGCCCTCATGTTCCACGTCCACGGCGACGACAACCTGCGCCACAACCTGCCGGGTGCGCCGCTGCTCGATCCGGTCACGGGGCTTCTGCTGGTCATCGGGGCCGGAGCCGCGGTGATCGCCCTGCGCGCCGGGCCGGCCCGCGCGACGCCGTTCGGACGCGCCGCCGCGGTGCTGCTGCTCGCCTGGGTGCCGATCATGCTCCTGCCGAACCTGCTGTCGGTCGAGGGGGTGCCGCATGCCCTGCGCAGTTGCGGCGTCCTGCCGGCCGTCATGCTGCTGGCGGGCGCCGGCGCCGCGATCGTCGAGGCGGCCGTCGCGAGACGCCTCGGCGGGCGCATGGCGGCGGCGCTCGCGATCGTCCTCTGCCTCGGTCTCGCCGCTCACACCGGGTATCGCCATTTCGCGGTCTGGGGCCGGGACGCGCGCCTGTTCGCCGAGCATGACGGGGCGTACCGGGCGGCGGCGCGCGCGCTGCTCCAGGCGCCGCCCGGGGTCGAGCGCTTCCTCGTCGCCAACGGCACGGGCTTCGACATCTACGGCCGGCCCGCCGAGGTGCACGCGTACCTCTTCGAGATGCGCGACCACCCCCCGGTCGTCCTCGGCCCGCGGGACGGCGGGCGGCTCGTGCTCGAGGGCCGCCCGGCGATCGTCGCCTTCGTCCGGCGCGAGGCGGGCACCCTCGCCCTGATCGAGACGCTCAACCCCGGGGCGCCGATCCGTCCCGTGACCGGGCCCGGCCTATCGCCGGAGAGCCCGGTCTATCGGATCAACTGATGTCGACCCGACGCGCGCTCCTGGCCGCGGGCTTCCTGATCGTGGCGTTCGCCGGCCTGTCCCTGTGGGAGATGTCGGGTGATTCGCTCACCACCGACGAGCGCTGGCACCTGCCTGTCGGCTACGCCTACTGGAAGACCGGCGAGTTCCGCCTGTCACCCGAGCACCCGCCGCTCGCCAAGCTCCTGTGCGCGGCCCCCCTGCTCTCCATGGATCTCCGCCTGCCGCCCGTGACCCCGCCGCCCGGAAAGACATGGCACGACTACCCCGCGCCGTTCGGCTCCGCCTTCTTCCGCCTGAACCCCGATGTCGATCGCATCCTCTTCCGCAGCCGGCTTCCGGTGGTCGCCATGGGCGTGCTGCTCCTCCTGACCATCTTCCTCTGGTCGTGGCGGCTGCACGGCGATCCGCGAGCCGGCCTCCTGTCGCTGGCGCTCGCCGCGCTGGAGCCGACCCTCATCGCCCATTCCCACTACGTCACGACCGACATGGCCCTCGCCGCCTTCGGCCTGCCGGCTTTCGCCGCCCTGTGGTGTTTCTCGACCGCGGCCCGGCCGCGGTGGCTGGGCCTCGCGGTCGTGGCGATGGGCCTGGCCCTGGCCTCCAAGTTCTCGGCGCTCGTCCTGCTGCCGATCTTCTTCCTCCTCCTGGTGCTGCGCTGGCCGGCGCGGCGCGCGCCGCTGGCGGCCGCCATCGGCGCCCTGGCTGTCATGGCCATCATCGTCCAGGCGTCCTACTTCTTTTCACCCGACCTGACGCTGTACCTGAGAGGACCCGGCGAGGTTCGCGCCTACCAGCCGGTGGACTACCCGGCCTACGTCCTCGGCGCCTTCCATGTCGGCGGGGTCTGGTGGTACGCCCCCTTCGCCTGGCTCATCAAGACGCCGCTCCCGACCCTGGCCCTCATGGCCCTGGGGCTCGTCCTGTGCCTGCGCGACCCGCGCCGGGTCCGGGAGACGCGCGATTTCATCCTGGTCCCGGCCGTGGTGTACGGGCTCGCGGTGTGCCTGCTCACCGCCAACCTGGGGGTGCGCTATCTGATCCCCACGACCGCCTTCCTGCTGGTCCCCGCCGGCGCCGCGTACCGCTGGCTCGCTTCCACGCGCTTGCGGCGCGCGGCGGCCGTCGGCCTGGGCCTCTGGCTCGCGGTCTCCGTCTTTCACGCCGCCCCCCACTTCATCGCCTATTTCAACGAGGCGATCGGCGGCCCGGCCCGCGCCCCCGCCGTGATCCACGACTCGAACGTCGACTGGGGGCAGGATCTCGAGCGCCTCGCACGCTACCAGCAGGAGCACCGGATCCCCGAGCTCGTGCTGTTCTACTGGGGCGGCGCGCAGCCCGAGGCCTACGGCGTCCGGTACCGGCCCCTCACCGCGGAGATGGCGCGCGCCGGGCGCCCGCCTGCCGGGACCTACGCCATCAGCGTCAACAACCTGATCGAGATGAAGAAGAGCGTGGTGCTGGGGGGCGGCGACCCGAACGTCGATTGGCTGGCGCGCTTCCGGCCCGCGGATCGCGTGGGCTATTCCATCTACATCTACCGCTTCGGCTTATGAGGCGGCCGGTCGGCCCCCCCCGGGGGCGCCCGACGGGACCGGCCCCCCCCGCGCCTTGCACTCCCCCCGCGGACCTCTATATTCAGAGCGGGCCGGGGAGCGTCCGTCCGGCGCGGTGAGCCATGGAACCGATCCGCATTCTCCTGGTTGACGACGAGGCGAGCGTGCTCGACCTCATCCGCACGACGCTCGAAACATGCGGGTACGCCATCGACACGGCCCTGAGCAGCCAGGAGGCGATGCAGAAGATCCGCGCCAACGATTACGGCATGGTGATCCTCGACCTGCTGCTGCCGGACATGAACGGTTTCCTGCTGTCGCAGGAGATCCGCCGCGTGCGCCCCGCCCTCGGCAGCAAGACCCTGTTCATCTCGGGGATCCTGTTCGGCCAGAGCACCGTCGAGCAGCTGGGCAGCATGGGCGCCGGCTTCCTGAGCAAGCCGTTCCAGCTCAAGGCGCTCATCGAGGCGGTCGATCGGATCGCCCACGGCCGCGCCACCGCCTGAACCGGCGCCGGCCCACGACCGGAACGGCCCCCCAAAAAGACTAGCGCCACGGACGGTGTCGCCTCCGTCCGTGGCGCTTCCCGTTGAGGAGGGGGCGTCCCTTGCGGGACGCCTCTGCTGTGAGGCTTGGTACGGTGCTGCAGTTCCCCGCCGGCCTCCCCGGGCTGGTCTCTGTCTTTTCCCGCCTAGCGGCGATCGATGACGGCGCCGGCTTTGCGCGCCGCGTCGAGCGCGATGTCGATCTGCTGGTCGAGCAGCGTGACCCGCTTCTGCAGCTCGCGGATGAGCGGCGTGGCCTGGGAGCGATACCCGAGGCGCACGTCGTACGACCGCGTGTCGCCGGCGAAGGCCGACTCGGAGAAATCGACCTGCGACTTCTCGTAGGTCATCTCGGCCGCGAGGGCGTCACGCTCGCTCTTGAGACTGTCGTACCAGGCCTGCAACGACGCCGTCGGCACGGGCGCGGGCTCGTAGGCCGGCAGGGTCGCCGCCGGCCGCCTCTGCACGGGCAGCGGCGGCAGGCGCTTCAGGTCCTGGTTGTTGTAGGCGCCCGGCACCTGGAACTTCGCCAGGTCGGCGTTGGTGTACGTCTCGTCGGCGAACGCCATGGCCGGCGCGAGGCAGACCATCAGAACAATGACCCTCTTCATCCCTCTCCTCCCCATGCGCCCGACGACCGTCCGCGGGGACCGCGTGGCCGCGTTCCCCGTATTCCCGGACCGGAGGCCGTCCCGAACGGCCTCCTTGCTCGTCGTGGCGCGGTGTGCCCCCCCATATACCGCGACGATGCGGGGTGGGCAAGCGGATTCTTTCCACCGGGATCGTCGAAACTCCTTGATGGGCGCGGAGTTCAGCGGATTGCCGCGCGCGTCAGCGGGCCGACGCGCCGATCACGGCGGCGTGCGCCGGCCCCGTCGCCAGCCCGACCGCCGGCCCGGCCGCCGGCCCGGCCGCCGATTGCTGGGCCGGGCGCCGGTCGCTATAATGCCCGCCTTCCATGGGGGTTTCGTGACGCGCCGACCGAGCCTGATTCCTGTCCGCCTTGTCCCGTCCGCCGCCGTCGCCGTCGTGATGGCCCTCGCCGCCGGCGGCGCGCTTGCGGCGCCGGGGGTCCCCGAGACCCGCGTGCTGCCGAACGGCCTGCGCATCGTCCTGCTCGAGGACCACGCGGTGCCGATCACTGCCGTCAGCCTGTGGGTCGGGGCCGGCAGCAAGCTCGAGACCGAGGCCACGACCGGGTACGCCCACTTCCTCGAGCACATGATCCAGCGCGGCACCGACACCACCGGGCCGTTCGAGTACACCCGCCTCGCGCACCGCTGGGGTGGCGGTCTCGGCGTCCGATCGAATTACGACCGGACGTCGATCACGTTCACCGGCGTGCC
>Ga0247727_10012175_pt1 | contig 14828 bp, 21 predicted proteins | sample WisWelCaveWW1625_FD_202498 | JGI IMG/M metagenome (GOLD analysis project Ga0247727, IMG submission 202498) | Biofilm microbial communities from Wishing Well Cave, Virginia, United States - WW16-25 | ecosystem: Environmental > Aquatic > Deep subsurface > Groundwater > Cave microbial mat | place... | reverse complement strand
TCATAGCCGAAGTCCTCCGCTGTCATCAGGAGATCGAGCGGTTGAAGCGAGTCCTCACACGATTGAATGGGGAAATATCTATCAACCGCTGTAACGAAATTATTGAGGCAGCGCTACAGGGCGATCCGCCCCAGGAGGCATCATGAAACAGAGTACGAAGGAGGGGATTGAACGGTACGTGGAGCAAGGGGTTCCGCTAGGAGATTTCTTGCTGGCGGTACTCTCGAATGACTTGAAGGGGGCCTTCGGTCGAGCGGATGATGAGAATAGGCGCGATCTCTACGAGATTGTGCAATGGTGTTACAATGAAATCCCCTCTGATTGTTGGGGGTCTCCTGAGAAAGTGAGGCAATGGCTTTACACCAAGTCAGAGGAACGGCGTCAACCAGAGACCGTCACCCATGCCTAAGCGCCCCTTCCGCAGGGGAGAGAAAGTATATGTGTGGTTCCAGGACGCCATCTGCCCAGCAGAAATTGGCGTCAAGGATAACGGATCACCGTTGCAGCATGTCTATATTGGCGCACGGGGAGATTTTCTCAAGAGAGCGGATATTTTCCGCACCCGCCGCCAAGCCGAGCGAGCGAGGCGGGAATGAAATCATGGACCTGGCAAACCGCCGACCGCAACTTCCGGGCGGCCATGCTCAAGCGGTGGGAACCTCATCCAGCGTTCTCTGGGATTCGGTGCGCGGGATGCGAGAAGGTCTTTCCAATCCATCATATTGACGTGGCCCACTGGATCAGCCGGAGGGTGAAGGCCCTTCGATGGTGGCCCACCAATGTCCTTCCGCTTTGTCGGAGTTGCCACCGGAAGGCTCATGAGGACCCCTGGCACCACCCAATGCGACTGTGGATGACTCAGACCTTTGGGATCTATTTCGATGTGAAGTTGCAAGAGCGGCAATTCGAGTTTATTAAGGAGCGCCAGGCCATCAAGGAGTTGATGACGTGGGCAGGATGATCGAGTTCTCCGTGCCAGGGAAGGCCGAGCCGGCGGGGAGCAAGAGGGCCTTCATGCGGCCCGGGATGAAGTTCCCGGTCGTGACGGACGACAACCCGAAGGTGAAGGGATGGAAGAAAGACATCAAGAGCTACGCCGCAGAGGCCATGGTGGGACGTGAACTCCTCGATGGACCCATCGCCGTCACTCTGAGGTTTGTCATGGTGCGGCCCAAGAGCCACTACGGCAAGAAGGGTCTGCGACCATCGGCCCCGAGATACCCCACCGTGCGCCCCGACGTCCTCAAGCTGGGCCGGGCCGTTGAGGATGCCTTAACCCAAGTGGTGTATAAGGACGACGCGCAAATCGTGTCTGAATATCTGGAGAAGGAGTACGGGGAAAGGCATGGAAATGTGGGCGTCGAAGTAGAGGTGGAACAGCTTAAATGAGGCCGACGCGCCAACAGGTCGTGGCCCTCGCGGCCGTGGCTTGCTTCGGGTGGGTCCTCTGGCGTGCGGTTGCCTACGGCTTTGCCAAAGTGGAGATTACCAGGCTGACCTCCAGGATGGAGCAGCTCGCTCGATTTGAGAGAGAGCGTATGGCCTACGCGAAGCTCCTCTCGGCGCACTGGAAACTCTCACAGAAGTATGAGAACCTCAGGGCCGAGATGGACCTGGTCTACAAGGCCGTCCAGGAGGACGCCGAGCAGGACGGGACGGACTACCACGGTGATGCCAAGGCGGAACTCCGGTGAAGGATTCGCCGGCGGGAGGCGCGAGGGTGAAGGCCTATGTCGTGGAACCACCCAAACTCTTGTATATGCTCAGGCATCTGGACGGGACCAGGTTGATCCGGCTCGACGGGCTTCCGAGGGATGCCGCCTTATTGGGAATCAAGATGGAACCGGACGGCAAACAGGTCTGGACGGTCGGCAGCGCGGAATTCTTGGCCGTCCCGGTGGGGTCGAATATGCCTATCGGTGAGATCACGGTGAAAGTCCTCGCGGAAAACCTCCTGCCGAGACCGGACGAAGTGCCGAAGCTCAGGATCGTGGAATCGTGAGCCAGACAATCATTGGCATGATGTTCATGGTGGCGATCTGCCTGTTCCTCATGTGGGCATTGAGAGACGTATGAACATCAAGACGATGAAGCTATCGGAATTGAAGCCGGCACCCTACACCCCCGGAAGGATCTCCGGCCAGGCGACCCGGAATATGAGGCCATCAAGCGTAGCCTCCAGGAGTTCGGCCTGGTGGAGCCATTGGTCTGGAATAAGACCACGGGCAACCTTGTGGGTGGGCACCAGCGCCTCAAGATTATGACGGACATGGGCATCGAGGAGGCGGAGGTCGTTGTGGTGGAACGCGATCCTACCAGCGAGATCGCGCTCAATATGGCATTGAATCGGATTGGCGGCCGCTGGAATATGCCGAAGCTCAAGGACTTGTTGCTCGATCTCGATCAACAAAATTTCGATCTCAAACTCACGGGGTTTGAGACTTCAGACCTCAAACGTCTGATTGATTGGGAAGGGGGATCGAAGGGGCATGGATCAGCCAAGAGTTTTCCGATCCCTGAGCATCCAATCACCAATAAGGGTACGCTCTGGACGTTGAGGCAACATCGTCTACTGTGTGGGGATTGCCGATCAATTCAGGATACCAAGAGACTCCTGGACGGTGAAAAGATCGAAGTGCTCTTGGTGGATCCCCCTTATTGTTCAGGATCATTTCAAGAGGCCGGGAAAGCGGCAGGAACGTGGGGAGAGATTGCCTCAGATAGTTTGAGTTCCCGAGGTTATGCGGCGTTGATGAAAGATGCCTTAGCCAACATACGACCGAAAACTTGTTATATCTTCACGGATTGGCGCATGTGGACCACCTTGTTTGACTTGGTGGAAGCCTCAGGGATTCCGGTTCGTTCAATGATTGTCTGGGATAAAGGTTCCCCAGGTCTGGGTGGACTGTGGAGACCACAACACGAGATCGTGATGTTCGGATCACGTCAAGGTCAGAAGCGGCATTCAGGGGAAGCGGCGATCGGGAATGTCCTTAGAGCGGACCGGACAGGCAACGAATTTCATTACACCGAAAAGCCGGTAGATATTCTTGAAATCATCTTGAAGAATGACCGCGCCTCTGGACGGACTGGACTGGTCGGGGATACCTTCGCCGGATCTGGAAGCACCATCCTGGCGTGCGAACGCCTGAACCGTCCCTGTCGCGCGATGGAAGTTGAACCTGGTTGGTGCGACGTGGTGGTGCAACGGTGGGAGAACATGACTGGAGAGAAAGCTGTATCTCATCATGCGTGATTGGCATGTGCTGAGGATGGAGTTTCTCAAAGGACGTGAAACCCTTGAAGCCTTCGGCGCGAGAAAAGATATTCCAATGAACACGCTCTGGAAGCAGGCTTCCCATGCCGACTGGATGGAGACTAGAAGGGAATTAGAAGCTCTGGTTGAATCCGAAGTGAAGCGTCAGCTTGTCGAGAAGGCCAGTGCCCATGCTGCTACAGAAGCTGAACAGCTCGCCACACTCGTTACGAACGCCTGGAAGGCCGTGGGAGGATGGCTTCAGAGCAAAGTCCGCATCGTGGACGGTCGGCAAGTGGTGGACTACGACGCGATCCTGGACAAGCGCAACTGGGTCCAGGCTATGAAGGAGAGCGTCACGTTGGAGCGCCTGATTAAGGGCCAGCCGACCGAGCGCATAGTGGTCGAGGAGGCGGAGCCCACCGAGGAGGAGGTCGCGGAGGCCATCGCCCTGGCCCGGAAGGTGTCTCAGCGCAAGAGATGATCGTGGCCGGACGCGCCGCCGCCATCTCTACCCAGGCTTTCGCTACCATGCGCCTCTCTATCCCGGAGGGATGGGATTGGGAGCGGAGGCCGTATCTGGAGCAACTCTACAACGACCGCAGCCGGGAGATCGTGGTGGAGAAGGCCACGCAGGTCGGCGTCACCATCTGGGCGCTCTCTCGGGTCGTCCACGGCCTCAAATATCGGTACAACCTCGGAGCCGTCTATTACCTCCCCACCCAGGCCGAGATGAGCGACCTGGAGAAGTCGAAGCTCCGGGATCTGCTGCGTGACGCCCGCGACCTGAAGCCCGAGGATGGCGGCGCGGAAGTGGAGAATACCCGGATCAAGCGGATCGGGCGATCGTTACTCTACCTGAGGGGGACACAATCAGAATCTGGCCTGAGGTCCATCAGCGCTGACTGCCTGGTGCTCGACGAGATGGACTCCATCGAGCCACGGATGAGGAAGCTTGCCTTCGACCGAATCGCGGCCAGCCCAATCAAGGATGTGATCGAGCTCTCGCGGCCCACCCTTCCGGGGTGGGGAATAGATGCAAGATTCCAGGAGTCCGACATGAAGCGGTGGCTCACCAAGTGCCAAGCCTGCGCGCGATGGTCAGACGTGGCATCTTCGTTCCCGGATTCCGTCAAGGAGATTCAAGGGGACCCCCCTGTTTCTCGGCTGATCTGTCCCCAATGCCGCGAATCCATTGACCCCTTGAAAGGTGAATGGGTCGCGGAACACCCGGACCGGGAGTTGAGCGGATACCATATCAGCCAGCTCATCGCCCCGACCACGGACCTATCGGCCCTCATGAGGGAGTGGAGGGAGACGCCATTCAAGGACGTGTTCCACAACTCCCGCCTCGGCCTGCCGTTCCAGGCGAGGGAGGGGGGGTTCTCCGCCCCCGAGATCCTCAAGCTCTGCGGCAAGTCGGAGGCGCTTTTTCCGGTGGACAACCGGGACCAGCCCGTCGTCGGGAGTACGGCGGGGCTCGACCAGGGGAAGGATCTGCACCTGGTCATCACATGGGCGGAGCAAAGATGGGACCAGGAGTCCAGGGAATGGGTGGACGCCGGGAAGGGCAGGCGTCAGGCCCGCCTCTTCGTCCTGCGGGAGTGGGAGGAGCTCGACCCCATCCTCCGCAGGTTCTCCGTCTGGCGCCTCGTGGTGGACGCCCTCCCTGAGACGCGGAACGCGAGGAAGCTCCAGGAGCGGTTCCATGGGACGGTGTTCCTGAACTACTACGTGGACTCGATCAAGGGGCTGCCCGTGTTTGATCGCCTCGAAGGCGTGGTCAAGTCCGACCGGACCCTCTCGCTGGACGCGAGCGGGGAAGAATTGCGGGAGGGGCGTATCATCCTGCCCATGCAAAATAATTTGTGCGAAGAGTTCGCGGACCATTGCAAAAATTCCGCGAAGGTGCTAAAAGAAGATAGAGATGGCAACCGCTGGTATGAATGGATGCGGAGCGGACCGGATCATTTCCGGCACGCGCACAATTACGAGTGGATAGGGCGGTCGCAGGGAACGGGGCCGCCCATCAGCCTCCTGCGCTGACCCTCGCCGATCGCGCGCTCGCGCGGATCGGGCTTACCAGGACCTCGAACCTCGACGAGAAGGTCGAGGCCAAAGCCCACGCCCTCCTCACCCTCACCAACATTCAGCTCCAGCCGAAGAGCCGTTTCTCCGCGTTCGATAGCTACCTCTCTGCTGGCCAGCGCGTCTCATGGGTCTACACTGCCTGCCGGATCATCGCGGAGTCCATCAGCGCCCTCGACTGGTTCATCCTCGACGCGGATGGCAACGAGGTGACGAGCGCCAGGGACATCAAGGAATTATTCTTAAACCCGAATGAGAATATGGATTGGATTCTCTACATCGAGACGATCGTGTTTTATCTCCTACTTTCTGGTAACAATTACCAATTGAAAGATCGCGTCTCCGGGCGCGGGAGGACCCCGCAAGAGTTATGGCTTCTCCCCCCGCAGAACATCATCATCATCCCGAGCAGGGAGAACCTCGTGGCGGGATACGAGTATCGGCAGGGCGGAGGCGTCGGCAGCCAGCAGACCTTCGAGGCGGATGAGATCATCCACACGCGACTCCCGCACCCGAGGGATCTATGGCTCGGCCTCGGGAAGATTGAGGCGGCGCGCGTTCTCTATGACACCGAAATAGCGGCGGCCGAGTGGAATTGGAAGCTGTTCGAGCATGGGGCCGCGCCGTCCATGGTGGTGACCAGCACCAGGGCGCTTGACCAATCAGCCCGGAAGCGATTCGAGGACGAGTTCAACGAGAAGCATTCCGGATTCAGAAATGCCAACCGGATCTACCTCGCGGATGCCGGGACGGAGATTAAACCGTTCAGTCTGAGCCCGAGGGACATGGAATTCCTCCAGCAGCGAAAATTGAGCCGTGAGGAAATCCTCGCGATGTTCGGGGTCCCACCCGCGAAGGCCGGCATCCTTGAGAACGCGAATTACTCGAATTCCGAGGAGCAGGATCTGACATTCCGGCGCGAGACGGTGAAGCCGCTCAGCCGCAGGCTCGCGTCGTCCTTCTCCGCGATCGTGCGGCTCTTCGACCCGCGCCTGCATTTCGAGTTTGAGGACCCCGTCAAGGATGACTTGGTGCAGGGGAGTGAGATCGCACAGAGGTTCTTCGCCATCGGCGCGATCACCCCGAACGAGGCCCGCGAGGAGATCCTCAAGCTCCCCCGCCTGGAACAGCCCGGGATGGACCAGACGTACCTCCCGCTGACGGCGATCCCGGTCGGGACGGAAGGCACGGTCGAACCGGCGACGCAATCGCCGCCCGCCGCGAGATCGCTGGAGCCGAGGGCGCAGGACATTCTCTTCGATAATAAATCTGCGGGAGGAGTTGAGACCAAGGCCGGGCGAAGCGCGACGCGAATCCTGCTCCTCTCGCGGAGGATCAGGTCGTCGGTCGGGCGCGGGATCGCCTCCGACATGCGCCGGATCTTCAGGTCGCAGGAGCCTGAGATCGTCAGGTTCCTCCGCGAATCGTTCGACCGATCCGAGGCGAGGCGCGGCGTGAACGGTCACATGACGAAGGCGCCGACGTCTGGGTTCGATTGGCGGGAGCAAGATGCGGAAGTCAGATCGGCGATGAACCGGCAGTACCAGCGGACCCTCGGCCTCACGCTCGACGTGATGAACCAGATCACCGGCGCGAACATAGAGGATGACGCGCCCCCGATCCAGCAGGCCCGGGCGCGACTGGCCACCCGCGTGACGAGGGTGAACGACACCACGAGGCGCAACCTCGACGAGGAAATTAGACTCGGGCTGGACCGTGGATACTCGCTCGACCAGATCGTTTCGGGCGTAGAGGACGACGACTACAAGGGCGTGCGGGGGGTCTTCAAGGAGGCTACGAAGTTCCGCGCGGAGATGATCGCGCGCACAGAATCCTCGGCGGCCTTCGACCAGGCGGCCGTCGCGGCCTACCGCGAGGTGGATATCCAGATGCTCGACGTCATCGGGTGCGAGGATAACGAGATCGTCCCTGGACAGACCTATGGGTGCAACTCGCGCGGCGTCCCAGCGTCGGAGGCGCCAATGGTCGAGTTCCATCCGAACCACACCGGCGTCTTCGTCCCGGCCGCCTGATGCCCTGGGGATCCCAGCGCCGCCACTGGATGAACGAGCGAAACCGCAAAATTCTCACGCTCAAGAGCGAGGGCATCCGCACGATGGAGATCGCCGAGCGGTTCGGGTTGAGCGAGGGTGCGGTGAGCAATATTTTAAAATCCTGTTCGATGGCATCATCGAATGACAAAAAAGACACGAAGGACACCACCGAGAAAACGCAGTAACCAGGCTCTAAATGTTGTGGTATGGAATCCCCTCTATACAATCCCTTGACACCAAAACTTTTTTTGATACAACCGAGGCGTGCCTAAGCCACTCGATCCGAGCGATCCGAACTTCAAGCCTCAAGCCACAGGGGAATTATGGGCTGAGGTTAAGCAGGTCAATGACGAGGAGCGAATCATTGACGCAATGGCGTCCGTCGCCGTGGTGGATCGCCAGGGCGACCTGGTTCTGCCGAACGCCTTTGAGAAGCGCATGGACCGGTTCCGGAAGAACCCCGTCATACTGCTGGCCCACGATTACGAGCAACTTCCAATCGGACGATCGCTTGAGGAGAAGGTCGTCGAGAACGGCCTCCAAATCAAAGTGCAGTTCGCCCCGACCGAAGAGGGGATAAAGCTCTACGGACTTTACAAGGACGGATTCATGCGCGGATTCAGCATCGGGTACATCCCCTTGGAGTGGCGTAACCCCACGGCGGAAGAGGTCCAGAAATACGGGCCCGAGCTCCAGCGCGTGCTCACGCAGGTCGAGCTGCTGGAGATCAGCGCGGTCCCGGTTCCGGCGAACCACGCGGCGCTCGCGATCGCGGCGGGATGGGGGCTGAAATTCTCCTCCGTGGATGAGGTGAAGGAATTTTTCAAGAATCTTAAACAGACCGTCACCAAGCAAGATGACACTGAGGCGGCGTTGTCGGCGGCGATCGAATCGCTGCGCGATGAGACCGCGCTCATGGCGCTCAAGCTCGCATCAAGCGGCTGGGCGCGGACGGTCATGGCCCTGACGGGCACATAAGGAGGGAATAGCAATATGGACGTAGCAAAGGCAGTAGCAGATATCCAAGGCAATCTCACGCAGACCATGGCCGGGCTGGAGAACTGGAAGAAGGAGATCACGGATAAGCTCGGGAAGAGCCTGACCGAAGAGACTCTGATGGCCAAGATCAAGGAGGTCGAGACTTTCGTCGAGAAGAAAACCGCCGAGAGGAAATTGCGGTTCGGCGCGGACTCCGACGGCGGGGTCCTCGACCCAGTGAAGGAATATAAGATCAATCGCGGGTATCGCTCGCACCTCAACGAGATCGCGCGGAAGTTCATCACCGCCGTCATGCACAAGGACGAGGCGGCCGTGAAGCAACTCAACACCGGCGTCGGCGAAGATGGCGGATTCCTGGTGCCCGACGAACTGGCGGACATGATTATCGCCAAGAGGGAGCAGCCGAACCACGTCATGACCCGGTGGACAACCATGCCGGTGGGAAGCACATCAGGAAACATCCCGCGAGAGGGAGCCGACCCCACGATGACGTGGACGCCGGAGAACTCTGACCCGAGTACCACGGCCATCAAGTTCGAGAACATGGCCTACAAGCTGAACGTGCTCTTGGGCCGCGTCCCGATGAGCCGGCAAGTGGTGGCGGACAGCCGCTTCCCCTTAGCCGACTGGTTCAGCACCGTCATGGCGAAGGCCATGCGGAAGGAGTTCCAGAACGTCTTCATCAACGGGAGCGGGAGCGGACAGCCGGTCGGGCTGCGCTTCAACCTCCCCGCGATCGGCGCGCGCGCGCAACTGGGCGCGACCCTGGCGGCGACGGACATCATCAAGGTTCGGCGCGACTTGCTGGAAGAGTATCGTATGGACGCGGCCTGGAAGATCAACGGCGCGGTCATCGCGAAGATCGAGCTCCTGGTGGACACGCAGGGCCGGTTCCTGTACCTGGACGGCCTGGCTCCACAGGCGCCGGGGACCCTGCTCGGGTTGCCGGTGCTGGAGATCCCGCAGATCCCCGTGACACTCGGGGCGGGAAGCGACGAGAGCATCATCTACCTCGGGGACACCTCGTACTACATCTGGTTCGATCGCGGCGAGATGGCCGTAGAGAGCACCACAGAGGGCAACGGGGCCTTCGAGAAGCATCAAGTTATCTTCAAAATGTTCACCCGCGTGGACGGGGGACTCAGCCTGGTTGACAGCTACAAGCAGTTGACCGGCGTGAAATAAGGAGGGGGGGACCATGGGAAATCGAGCGACGATAGCAGAACTGACCAGCCTGAAGCAGGGCGTCGTGCCGGCGGTGCAAGCGGCCGGGACGATTGACGGAACCGGCGTCAGCCGTAGGGGATTCAACGAGGTGCTGATTGCGTTGAGCATCGGCGTCGCGACCGACGACGCGGCCACCCTCGACGTGAAATTGCAGGAGTCGGCCACGGTCGGCGGCACCTACACGGACGTCCCGAGCGGGGCGCTGCCGCAGAAACTTGGAACGGCGGACAACACGATCACGGAACTCCGGGTCAACCTGGACGACGTGGCGCGCTTGGAATTCATTCGGATTCGGTCTGTGGCGGCTGGCACGGCCAGCTTCGCCAGGAGCGTGGACCTCGTCCTGGCGCGTCCGCACCAGCAACCGGCGACATAAGGGAGGCGGAGAACCATGAAAGTGAGAGCGATTATGGAAGTGAACGAGGACAAGAAATATCCCGCCGGGACGGAGTTCGAGGTCTCGGACGAGCGCGGCGCGCGGCTCATCGAGCTTGGAATGTGCGAGGATTGCAAGGCCATGCACGCATCGCCGGAGGACAAGGGCGTTCGCGGGCGCGGACGGAGATAAACTAGGATCGCGGGGGCCCGGGGCGACTCGGGCCCCCGCTTCATCTCATGGCGGACCTCACGACGCTGGCCAAGGTCAAGCTACTCGCGAATATCGCGGTCGCGAACAACGACAGCGATGGGAAGATCAACCAGATCATCCCCTGGGTGACCAGCATCATCCACCAGGCGGCCGGTCGGCCGTTCGACACGCGGACCCTCACGGCCTACAAGACCCAGGCCCCGAGGGAGCGGCAGACGAGGTTGTTCATCTACCACGACAAGGAGGACATCGGGCTCCAATTGTTTCCGATCATCACGCTGACGCTCCTCAAGGAGAACGGGGCGACCCTCGTCGAGGGGACGGACTACTTCCTGGAGCGGTCCACCGGGGCCATCGTGAGCGCGACGGGGTTCTGGACCACGGAACGGGAGAAGATCGAAATCACAGGGACGTTCGGTTTCGCGGTCGTCCCCCTTGATGTCGAGGGGGTGGCAACCGAGATGGTGGCCTCGATCGCCCTCCTCATCAGCAAGACGTTTGTGACCCCGGCCGGGGAGGAACAGACGGTCACCTTCGCCACAGCGCGGGAATATGCGGCGACGGCGCTCGGGGCCCGGATGGTGCTGGCCGCATGACGTGGGAATTTACCTCGCAATCTACGATGCGGTCGTCGCAAAGCTCACGACCGCCCAGGGCTCGACGCTCAGCATGGTCAAGCAAATCTTCCAAGGCGACGACGACAGTAGAGATATTTCCAATTCCACTCCCTGTCTCATCGTCGTCCCTGAGAGCAACGAGGGGGAGACGTGGACATCCCTCCCGAAGAGGCGGGATGCTCAACCGAGGATCATTGTCCGGTGCGTCACGGGAGCGGATGAGGTCATCGCAGAGGCCACGCCTGTCCGCGCGGCAATCAGGCTCGCGGAACTCGTCATGGACGTGCTCGACACAGACCCAGGCCTCGCCTCGACGGTGGAGTTGATGAACGTCACGATCAGGCCGTTCGGGATGATCGGGGCGTCCAAGTACGCATTCGAGGTTGTGGTGGACACGCAGAAGCGGTTCCAGGGGGGGTTACGATGAAGATCAAATATGTCGGGTCCCTCAACGAGGGGTCCGTGGACGTGGGCGGAAAGACGTACAATTTCACGAAGGACGTCCCGATCGAGCTTCCTGACGCATTGGCGAAAGCGCTTCTGCATCCGGACGTGTGGATCGAGTTCAAAAAGGGAGGGAGATAAGCCATGGCCGTCGGAGTAGGTTTTCCCACAACGTTTGGGCACGCGGAAGAGGTCACCTATGGGACGCCGTTGGCTGCGACCAAGTGGAGCGAGATTATCAGCGAAAACTTGCAGATTAGCCGGGAACCCATCGTTAAGGAATCCCTCCGGAGAGCCTCGCAATCCACGACATTCCAGGGGATCAAGGCCGTGGCGGGCGAGGTCAATGCCGAGGCGTTCATGGAGGGCCAGCTCAGGCTGTTCAAGCATCTGTTCGGCGCGGTGGCCGACTCCACGCTGGAGGCCGGACGGTTCCAGCACGATTTCACATTCGCAGATACGCTCCCGATAGGACTTACCCTGGAGATCGGAAGGCCGATCCAGGGGTTCCGGTATCATGGCGCGAAGATCAACACCGGCGACTTCAGCATCAACGTCAACGAGGTCCTCAAGGTCAACCTCGGCTTCCTGTGCGAAGACGAGGAGAAATTCACCGTGGGCGCGGCGACGTTCCCGACAGAGCGGCTCATACCGTTCCACCAAGGCGTCTTTACGGTGGCCGCCGTGGCGACGGACATTGACGCCTTCAGCATGAGCATCGGCAACTCCCTCAAAGGCGACCGGCAGAAGCTCGGCAGCGAACTCACCAAGGAACCCGTCAGGGACGGCCTGCGCGAGGTGACCGGGGAGTTCAGCAAGGACTACGAGACGGCGGACATCGCGGCGAACTATGACAAATTCACCGCCATGACGGACGTGGCCCTCAAACTCGACTTCACCGGGGCGGTGCTCCTGGCCGGCAACTACAAGTGGACCCTTGATCTATTCCGCGTGAAGTTCGGCGGGGTCACCCCCACAGTGGCGGGACCCGGGATCATGCGGCTCACCATTCCATTCCGCGCACTCTTCGACGAGGCGGGCGCACAAGATAGCGTCCGGCTCCGCATCGTCAACGCCGAGGCGACGACGTAAGGGCTGGCGGCGATGCCGTACCAGCTAAAGATCAGCCTTCCCGGTGACACGTTGCGGGAGGTTCGCCAGGACCTCAAAAATGCGGCGAAGATCACCATCTATGCCAGGCACGTCGGTCAGGGACTGGCCAAGACCCTACGGCCGTTGATTGAGCGGACCCCCAAGGCCCCAAAGTTCGGCGGGACGCTCCGGAAGGGATGGGCGCGGGGCTTCAGGAAGACGGGGCCGATCAGGTTCGAGCTAATCAACCCGGTGGCCTACGCGGCGCCTGTGGAGTTCGGGAGTAAGCCGCACGTTATCCTTCCCAAGAAGGGAAAATTCCTCGTGTTCGAGTCCTCGAAAGGTCGTAGAGTATTCCGTACCGTGAGCAAGACGACCGGGAAGCCGCTCAAGAAGGCCACGTCGTCGCTCCTGGTGTTCGCCCGGAAGGTGAACCACCCCGGGACGAAGCCCGTCAGGATGCTGGAGCGGACCCTGCCGGAGATGGACCGGGCGGTCAAGACGGGCATTTTGTCGGCGCTCAAGGAGGCCATCCCATGAGCCAGAACAACGGATACGCGACCGCGGAAGAATTCCACAAGCGGAACCGCTTGGACGTGAAACTTCCGTCCGGGCTCATGGTGCAGATCCGGAAACTCAGGGCCCTGGAGGTCATCGGATACCCGGAACCAGGGGAGGGGCCGGCGGAGGTCCAGGCCAGGCTCAGACTCGCGATCAAGGACCGCACGGCGCAGGAAGCATGGCTCAATGAACTCATCTGCAAGAGCGTCGTGAGGCCAAGGATTCACTTGACCATGCAGGCGGATGGCGAACTTTGCATTGACGATTTGCATGACGACCTCTACGCCTTACAGCGAGCGGTCGAGAAGTTCTCACTCGGCGCGGGCGGGGTCGCCGAAGCGTCCTTTCATCAGGAAGACGGGCCTGCCAGCGGTGGACCGGGTGGCGCGGGCGTACAGGGTGCCGCCGCATGAGATCAGGGCATGGTCATTCAGGGACTTCGCCTTCTGCTTCCAGGTCCTCGTCGAGGGGACACTCAGGCGCCGGGAGTCAGCGGGGATCGTGTTTAAGGACAAGAAGGCCGACAAGACCGCGACCGTGCTCGGGATGCTCTATGAGGTCTCTTAATGGCTGACCGGGACGTCAAGGTCGTTTACGAGATCATTGACAAAGCCACTGACAAGCTGGAGAGCATCGAGAAGTCCACCAGCAAACTCGATATCATCAGCGCGGCGGCGTTCATCAATATCGCCAAGCAGGCCCTGAGCGCGGCCAAGTCCATCGGGGATTTCGCCATCGCAGGGTTGGAGGCCACCGACGCCATCGGGGACATGAGCAAGCGGACCGGGGTGGCGATTGATACCATCGTCGCCCTGGAACTCGCGGCTGTGCAGTCCGGGTCGAGCCTGGCCGAGGTCGAGGTCGGGCTCAGGACCTTGGCGAACCAGGCCGAGGCGGCCAATCGGGGGGTCGGGGAAGCGCAGAGGATCTTCGTACAGCTCGGCATCGCCGTGACTGACGCCCAGGGAAACCTCAAGACGACAGGGGCCTTATTGCCTGAGATCGCCGACAAGTTCGCTCGGATGGGGAACGCCACCGAGCGGACAGCGCTGGCGACCGACCTGTTCGGACGATCTGGCACGGCGCTCATCCCATTCCTCTCACAGGGGCGGGAGGGACTTGCGAACCTCGAGATCGAGGCCCGGAAGCTCGGGCTGACATTCTCCGACTCGACCGCCAAGGCAGCAGACCAAGTGTCCGATGCCCTCGCGGTGAGTAAACTGCAGGTCACGGCCCTCGGGCGCGAGCTCGGAATCTTCCTCCTCCCATCCATCAACTTCGTGATAGAGGCTTTCAGGAACCTCGTGGCGACGTTTACCAAGCAGGAGACGCTCACCCTGTCCGATGAGGTGAAGGTCCTGGGTGAGCGGTACGCGGCGGTCAGGGCGCAACTAGAGGCCAATGACAAGACAGGGCTGTTGTTCGCCGCCACACAGGAGAAGGAGAAGGGACTTAGGGTCGAACTCCAGGCACTTCTCGGGAAGGAGCTGGCCATCTTCCGGGAACTCGGAGGCGAGAAGGTCAAGGACATCGCCTTCTCAAAGGCCGTCCAGGACGCGGACGCGAGGTCACTATTGACCATGCTCCAGAGCCTGGACGCTGATATCCGGTCGCTCGAGGCCAAGAAGGAGAGGAAGGCGGCATCAGATGCCGCGAGGGCCTCGCTGGTCGCCGAGACGGAGGCCCAGGAGGAGGCCACGCTCTCGATGGCCGGACTGAGGGAAGCCATGGTGGAGACTTCGACGGTCACGCTCGCCACCCTGGCCACGGAAAGGGAGGCAAGGCTCGACGCATTCGACAAGTTCGTGAATGAACAGAAAGCGCGCGGGACGATCCTGGCAGGCGCGGAGGAGACAAGATTCGCGATCCTAACGGAATTCGCTGCGAAGCGGGCGGAGCTG
>Ga0247727_10012174_pt1 | contig 14828 bp, 11 predicted proteins | sample WisWelCaveWW1625_FD_202498 | JGI IMG/M metagenome (GOLD analysis project Ga0247727, IMG submission 202498) | Biofilm microbial communities from Wishing Well Cave, Virginia, United States - WW16-25 | ecosystem: Environmental > Aquatic > Deep subsurface > Groundwater > Cave microbial mat | place... | reverse complement strand
CAGGGCTGAGGAATCTGTTCTATTGCCGCCTTCAGCGTGTTCTTCATGAGCATGGCGATGGTCATTGGCCCGACTCCCCCCGGAACAGGTGAGATGGCCGAGGCAACTGATGAGGCGGATGGGAAATGGACGTCTCCGACAATCCGGTAGCCGTTGCGGGAAGAAGCATCTGTAACCCGATTGATACCAACGTCGATCACGACGGAGCCAGGTTTGAGCATGTCGCCGGTGATCGCTTCCGGTTTTCCAATGGCGGCGACAAGGATGTCCGCCTGCCGCGTGAACCCGGCAATATCCCGGGCGCCGGTATGAGCTATCGTCACCACCGCATTCGCTCCACGCTCTTTTTGCAGGAGCATGTTCATCACCGGCTTGCCGACAATATTGCTCCTCCCCACGACAACAACGTGCTTTCCTGCCGGATCGTTGCCGCTTCGCACCAGAAGCTCCTGAACTCCCGCCGGCGTGCATGGGCGAAAGCAGTCGAGACCAATCACCAGCCGCCCGACATTAATCGGGTGGAATCCATCAACGTCTTTCCTGTAATCGAGCTCCATGATCACCCGCTGCTCATCGATCTGTTTCGGAAGGGGCAGCTGAATAAGGATCCCGTGGACCTTTGGGTCAGCGTTGAACCGCTTGATGTGCCGGAGCAGATCTCCCTCAGTTATATCGACCGGCAACCGCTCTGTGACGGAATAAAACCCCATCTCTTCACAGGCCTTTCCCTTTGAGCGAACATAGACCTCCGACGCGGGATTGTCGCCAACCAGAATGAAAGCAAGACCCGGGGTGATCCCTGATTCACTCCTGAGGCGGGAGGTTTCCTCCCTGACTTCCTCCCTGATACGTGCGGCAATCGCTTTGCCGTCAATGATGGATGCGGACATGGGGAGGAATGGGAGGAAGGGTGTTCACAGAAATGCGGGAAAAATAATGCTCTCCATTTTCAGAGCCTTGCCGGTTTCCGTGTCGGCCTGAACGAATACGCCGCACAGACGGACATCATGGGATGCAACCTCGTACTTGTGGGGAGTGCCGAGGACAAGTCGCCTGATGGCCTGTTCCTTTCTCATGCCGAGGACGGAATCGTAAGGACCCGTCATCCCGACGTCGCTCTGAAACGCCGTGCCGTGCGGAAGGATTCGGCCGTCGGCAGTCGGCGTATGCGTGTGCGTCCCCATCACTGCCGTCACTTTTCCGTCAAGGTACCAACCAAAGGCCATCTTCTCTGCGGTCGCGTCCGCGTGGAAATCGACGAAGATCACTTTTGTTTCTTCCTGAATCTTCCCAATTGCCCACTCAGCCGCACGGAAAGGATCATCGATCGCCTGCATGTACACTCTACCCTGAACGTTCAAAACCCCCGCTTTTCCTTTCTCCCCGAGATCGACAACGACGAAGCCGTTCCCTCCATTTTCCCGCGGGTAGTTCAGCGGACGGAGAATCCTCTTGTCACTTCCGAGAACCTTCCTGCTGTCCCATCGATCCCATACGTGATTTCCGGAAGTAATCACGTGGGTGCCAATGTCGAAGATCTTCTTTGCATCGTCCGCAGAAATTCCTTTTCCCTCTGTTGTATTCTCCCCGTTGATGATCAGCAGGTCGATCTCGTACTTCTTGACAAAGTTGGGAACGACGGAGACCGCCAGCTCAAGACCGGGCTGGCCGACGATATCGCCGACGAAAAGAATGTTCAGGTGGTTTGCCAAGTGAAGATTTTCCGGAAGTGAAAACGAAGGATTGGAGGTCGCAATGATTCTCGCGGCCACATTCTACGGATACGCGGGCTGAACCACTTCCGCCCACGGGTGAAACTTCCTCAGCAGATAAACTACGACTGTGACTCGTCGGGCTGGAAGTTTTTCACTTCCTCCACAATAACATCAACAATTTCGGATTCCTTTACCCTGCGAACCACCTCACCTTTGCGGTAGAGAATTCCAACTCCTTTTCCTGCCGCAATACCGATATCCGCCTCACTGGCCTCGCCCGGACCATTCACGACGCATCCAAGCACGGCGATCTTTACAGGTTTCTTGATGCCCTCGAGCCGTTTTTCAAGCTCGGCCATGATGCCGAAGAGATCAACTTCCAGTCTGCCGCAAGTCGGGCACGCGATCAGCTCGACGTTACGCGATGCCAATCCAAGCGACCGGAGGATTTCCTTGCCCACCTCCACTTCCTTCCACGGCTCATCGGTCAACGACACGCGGATGGTGTCCCCGATCCCTTCAGCGAGGAGCGTCCCGATGCCGACGGATGATTTGATCGTGCCAACGCGCGTTGTGCCCGCTTCGGTGACTCCCAGATGCAGTGGGATGTCCGTCCTTTGAGCCACGAGGCGGTAGGCCTCAATCATCAGCCGGACGTCGGTGGACTTCACAGAGATGATCACATCCCGGAACCCGACTTCCTCGCAAATCCCGACATGGCGCATTGCGCTTTCGTAAAGCGCCTCTGCAGTCGGGTAGCCGTGCTTGTTCAGGATGTCCTCTTCCAAAGAACCTGAATTCACTCCGATCCGGATCGGAATCTGTTTCTCCATTGCAGCGCGAAGAACCTGATGGATGCGATCGCGGCTTCCGATATTGCCGGGATTGAGCCTGACCTTTGCGACGTTTGCCTCAACGGCCTTCAGCGCGAACACGTGATTAAAATGAATATCGGCAACGATGGGCAGCGGCGACCGCCGGACAATCTCTGCTATAGCATCCGCAGCTTCTTTGTCGTTCACCGTCACGCGAACAATATCGCATCCTTCCTCGGCCGCCTTCACAATCTGCGCGACAGTGCCATCGACGTCGGAGGTCTTCGTTTTCGTCATGGTCTGCACCGAGATTGGCGCGCCACCGCCCACCCTGATTCCTCCAACAAGAACCTGGCGGGTTTTTCTTCGCACACCAACTTTGTAGGTCAGATGGGGACCCGTCGTTTCGTTGCTGACCAAATTATTAAGAACCGTAAGTTCCATAGCTCAATGAATGTTCTTGCTGGCTTCCTGCAGCAGCCGTTTCTCTTCTTCGGTCAGACTTTGATATCCGCCGACACTGATTTTGTCGAGAATCGCGTCGATGACCTCCTGTGGAGCGACATCTTTTCGCTCCCCTGGCTTCTTCCCGGAATTCATTTCATGGAACCGCGCTTCATGAACCTCGACGCGGCGGCCATCCTTCCACATGTATTGGTCCCCCCGCTGGAATGGGTTGCGAACCTCTCCGCGGATACTCGCCCACCATGAGCGCACCGGAATGAGATTGAGCTCTCCAAGCATGTAGATGGCGCCCACTGCAGCGCCGCCAAGGTGAGCGAAGTGGGCTACTCCATCTGCGGACCCGGCTACACCGTAGAACAGTTCCAAACCGATGTAGCCCGCAATGAAGAACTTTGCCGGAATGGGGAGAAGAAAATAGATATTCGGAAAAAGCATGCCGAAGGCGATGAGGATGCCGAACACTGCTCCGGACGCCCCAACTGTCGGAGCACCGTCTCCGAAGAAGTATGCTGAACCAAGATGGGCTAAACCACCTCCTAGCCCGCACAAGAGATAGTACGTAAGAAATTTTTGCGAGCCCCACCTGTTTTCAAGCTCCATCCCGAACATCCATAATGCAAGCATGTTGAAGAAGAGATGCATGAAGCCGCCATGGAAGAACATGTACGTGAAGATTTGCCAGGGCCAGAAGTTTTGTCCGAAAGGCCAGAGCGCAAAATAGTAATCGACGGCCCTACTGATAGGAAGACCGTCAAGTTGGAATGGAGCGAGGAAGAAGTCCAGCAGGAGCCAGATCGCAATGTTGCTGATGAAGAGGCCTTTGATGACGGGGGGAAAGAAGCTGAACCCCCTGAAAAAGCCGGGACGATTGAAACGATCCGAGCCATATCCGGGCATCTGACTGTAGGACATCAATTACTTTCGATCATGAGTTCAATCATACGGGCAACGTTACTTTCCTCTCCATCACTCACTTTTTGTCAAGGGCAGCAACCCCGGGAAGTATTTTTCCTTCGAGGAACTCGAGTGAAGCCCCGCCACCCGTTGAGACGTGGGAAATGGCCGACCCAAATCCCGCCTGGGCAATTGCCGCAGCAGAATCGCCACCACCGACAATGGTCGTCGCCCCGGCCTTCGTCGATTCCGCCAAGAGACGGGCAACTTCGAATGTGCCGTTGGCAAAGTTGGACATCTCGAAAACGCCCATCGGTCCATTCCAGATAATGGTCCGGGCTCTTCGCACTTCCATATTGATCAGCTTGACCGTCTCCGGCCCGATGTCGAGCCCAGTCCATCCGGGAGGAATCTTGTTGACCGGAACAACCCGTCGTTGCGCGTCATTGTCGAAGCGATCCGCAATCACGCAATCGATGGGAAAGATCACACGCAAACGATTGGCCTTGATGTTGTCAAGGATCTGGCGCGCCAGCGAAATTTTTTCATTCTCGACAATTGAGTCGCCGATCTCCAGTCCTTGTGCCTGAAAGAACGTAAACGCCATTCCCCCGCCAATGATGAGAACGTCAACTTTCGGGAGCAGGCTCTGGATGACGTCGATTTTCCCCGAGATTTTTGACCCGCCGATAATTGCAACATACGGTCGTTGGGGGTTCGACAGCGCCCGTCCAAGATACTCGATTTCTTTTCTCATCAATTGCCCTGCGACCGCGGGTTTCAAAAACCTCGTCACACCTTCGGTCGATGCATGAGCACGGTGGGCAGTTCCAAAGGCATCGTTCACGTAGACCTGTCCATAACCGGCCAGCTCCTTCGCAAACTCCGGATCGTTCGCTTCTTCTTCACGGTGAAAGCGGAGGTTTTCAAGAAGGAGGATCTCTCCCGCGTTCAAACCATCGACCATCAATTTCGTTTCCCCGCCGATACAATCGGGCGCAAACTTCACCTCCACCCCAAGCAGTGTCGACAGGAGCCCGGCAACCGGCTTCAACGAAAACTCCGGATTCGCCCCACCCTCCGGACGGCCAAGGTGGCTCATCAGGATCGCAGATCCTCGGGCGTTCAGGATCTTCCTGATCGTCGGCAAGGACTCGATGATCCTCTTGTCATCTGCAATCCTGAGATCGGCAGTCATCGGGACGTTGAAGTCCACCCGGACAAGAACCCTTTTCCCAGTGATGTTGATATCATCGAGCGTGAGTGTGTCCATCTCGCCTTCGCGTCTCAGGCAATCTTTCCGAGAAGATCCACCACTCTGCAGGAGAAGCCCCATTCATTGTCATACCAACCAAACACCTTGACCGTCGAGCCATACGCCATGGTCAGCTTCGAATCGAAGATGCACGAATGGGTGTTGCCGAGGATATCCGCAGAGACGATTTCATCTTCTGTATACTCCAGAATGCCTTTCAAGGAACTTTCTGAAGCCTTCTTCATCGCCTGATTGACCTCGTCTTTGGTTGCCGGCTTCTTCAGAACGGCAACGAAGTCGGTGATCGAACCATCCGGTGTGGGAACTCTGAGAGCAAAGCCGTCCAGCTTTCCCTTCAGTTCAGGGATGACCTTACCTACTGCGCGTGCAGCGCCGGTTGTAGTCGGGATAATCGAAACGGCTGCGGCGCGTGCCCTCCGGAGATCGCTATGCGGGAGGTCCAGCAACTTCTGGTCGTTGGTGTAAGAGTGAACCGTTGTCATAAATCCGTGGTCGATTCCAAAATTCTTGTGAAGGACGCTCACCATGGGAGCGAGGCAGTTCGTTGTACAGGAAGCATTAGAGATGAAGCGCTCTTTGCCCGTGAGGGCGTTGTCATTTACGCCGAGGACGATCGTGGCGTCGATTTCGTCTTTTGCCGGAGCGGTAAGCAGCACCTTTTTCGCTCCCGCCTGAATGTGAAGATCGAGCTTTTCCCTGCTCGTGAAAATCCCCGTTCCTTCTATGACAATATCGGCACCGACTTCCTTCCAGGGAAGCTTTGCGGGATCCTTCTCCGCCGTGATTCTGTACTTCTTTCCATCAACAACGAGGGCATTGTCAGCGGCCGTCACGGAACCGGGATACATGCCGTGGACCGAATCATATTTCAACAGATAGGCGAGGGTCGTCGCATTGGTAATGTCATTGATACCCACAACGTCAAACCCGCCTTTCTCCATCATCCTGCGAAAAACAAGTCGACCGATACGGCCGAAGCCGTTGATCGCTACGTGAATCGGCATGCACATCCTCCGGGATAGGGAAAGAGGGAAGAAAATTGTTCCTGAAACAGGAGAAAACCGATGAAATTCGCTGAAAACATTGAGAAATGTATCAAGAATGGCTTTGAATGTCAAGGTAACATCAAGCGCGCAGAACCTGCGTTCAGGGAGCCATCACGTCAGTTCTGCGAGAGCGACCGAGCAGGCGGTGATGAAAACAGCGCCACACGACTTGAGTGTACTTGCGGCTTCTCGAATCGTTGCCCCGGTCGTGATTACATCGTCAACCAGGAGGAACGAATTGCCGGAAACCGTCGCGGCAGCGCGGGGAGGGACTGTGAACGCTCCCTTGACATTGTGCTCCCGTTCCCGCGCCGTCATCGTTGTCTGAGATCTTGTGTGCTTGCGACGAACGAGCATCGACGAAGCCATGGGGATCCCTAACGCCCCGGCAATTCCTCGCGCTATGTATTGTGATTGATTGTACCCGCGCTCACGCTGCTTGACCGGATGAAGTGGAATCGGGAGTATGGCAGAGAAATCCCGTGCATCCAGAGTCTGCCGGAATGCCTCACCCACCCGCCTTCCCAGCTCCAGTCCCAACGATGGCATGGACCCGTACTTAAGTTGGTGAATGATATTCCTGAGCGGGCTCTCTTTCTCGAAGTAGTACGCCGTCGCGAACCCATCGAGCGTTCCTCCGAGAGTGAGCATGTCACGCGCGCGAAGGTACAATTCGTCGCCGGGTTGAACGCGCTTCAGTTGTGACCAACATGTCGGACAAACTTTTCCGTTTTGTTTTCGTGCCCCATCGCAAACGATACATATTGGAGGAAACAGGAGTTCATAGAGCGGGAGGAGCGTGGGCAGGAGAGAACGATGGAGGAGGTCAAAAGTCAAAAATAAAAAGCCAAAAAGAAGAAAACTGCGGGACCCGAAAACAATAGAATTCACATCAGCCGCGTGACCAGATAGACTAACTGACCAGATAGATTAAACGACTTTGTCTTACTTCTTCATCATCGTTTCCAGTTTCTGGATTTCATCGCGAAGGTCCGCTGCCCTCTCGAATTCAAGGTCCTTCGACGCACGGATCATTTCGGTGCGGAGTTCCGCAAGCAGATCTTTTTTTTGATCGACGGTCAGATAGCGGACCACGTGCTCGGCAACAGCCGGGATTCTTGCGCGTTCGCGTCTCGCATCACGCGAGGCCTTCACGTCTGCAACGGCCGTGGCTGCCAGCACCTCATCCACGGTCTTGTAGATCGTCCGGGGGGTGATGTTATGATCTAGATTATACTGAATCTGCTTTGTGCGGCGGCGGCCGGTCTCATCCATCATCCGCTGCATGGAACCAGTGACGGTATCAGCATAGAGAATCACCTTTCCATTGACATTGCGTGCCGTCCTCCCCGCTGTCTGAATCAGAGACCGTTCAGAACGGAGAAAGCCCTCGCGATCCGCATCAAGAATGGCAACGAGCGATACCTCGGGGAGATCGAGCCCTTCACGGAGCAGGTTCACCCCGACAAGAACGTCGAAGTCCCCAAGCCGCAGATCGCGGAGGATCTCCACCCGCTCGAGCGCATTGACCTCCGAGTGAATGTAGCGGACTTTGACGCTGATATCGGTGAGGTATTCTGTGAGGTCCTCCGCCATCCGCTTTGTGAGTGTGGTGACGAGAATCCGCTCATTCCGCCCCGCCCTTGTACGAATCTCCGCAAGCAGGTCGTCGATCTGGTTTTTCACCGGCCGGATTTCCACATCCGGATCCACAAGTCCTGTCGGACGGATGACCTGCTCGACGAAGACCCCTTTGCACTTCTGCATCTCATAGTCACCGGGCGTTGCACTCACGAACACCACCTGGTCGATCATCTCTTCCCACTCTCCGAAGGTCAGCGGCCGGTTGTCAAGCGCAGAGGGAAGACGGAACCCGTAGTCCACAAGGGTGAGCTTACGGGATCGGTCGCCATGATACATCCCCCCAACCTGGGGAACGGTCGCATGCGACTCATCGATGACAAGCAGGAAGTCATCCGGAAAATAGTCCAGCAGGCAGGAGGGCCTGGAACCGGGCGCTCTCCCGGCAATATGGCGCGAGTAGTTCTCGATGCCCGAACAATAGCCAACCTCCCGCATCATCTCGAGATCGAACCGTGTCCGTTGCTCCAGCCGCTGGGCTTCGACGAGTTTGCCTGCCGACCGCAGCTGCACAAGACGCTCTTCAAGCTCCACCCCGATATCCTTGCACGCCCGCTCAAGCGTGTTGCGCGACGTGACAAAATGTTTGGCGGGATAGATCACCTCATACTCCGTCTCTCCAAGGACACGCCCATCGGTCGGATGGATATAGGAGATTCTTTCGATTTCATCCCCAAGAAACTCAACCCGTATCGCCTCTTCATTCTCATACGCCGGAATCACTTCAACAACATCCCCGCGGACTCGCATGGTACCGCGAACGAATTCAAAGTCGTTCCGCACGTAGTAGATGTTCAGAAGTTTACGAAGAACATCGTTCCGTTCAACCCTGTCCCCTTTCCGGACAATCACAAGCTGGCTCATCCATTCTTCCGGTGACCCGATGCCATAGATGCAGCTCACAGAAGCGACAACGATTACGCTCTTGCTGCGATTCATCAGGGAACTCGTTGCCCTGAGCCGCAGACGATCGATTTCATCATTAATTGAAGCATCCTTGGCAATGTATGTGTCCGTGGTCGGGACATATGCCTCAGGCTGATAGTAGTCGTAGTAACTGATGAAAAACTCGACGCGGTCGTGCGGGAAGAAGGTCTTGAACTCACTGTACAGCTGGGCTGCGAGAGTCTTGTTGTGCGACATGACCAGTACGGGTTTGTCGACCTGGGCAATCACGTTCGAGATGGTGAACGTCTTGCCGCTTCCGGTCACACCAAGAAGAGTCTGGTACTTGTCGCCACGGCGGACGCCTTCGACCAACTGGCGAATGGCCTCCGGCTGGTCCCCCTTGGGGTCGTAAGCGGATTCCAGTCGGAACATCGTCACTCGTATCTCAACGCTTCGATGGGGTCAAGCGCCGCAGCTTTCCTGGCGGGATAGAAACCGAAGAATACTCCAACAAGAATGGCAAAGCAGAACGCGATCGCAATCGAGGCGGGCGAGAGCAGTATTGCCCATCCGGCAAGTGTTGAGATCAGGTTCGATGCGAGCGTACCGACACCCACACCGATGATTCCTCCGACAACGCTGAGCATGATGGCCTCGACCAGGAACTGGCCGAGAATATCGCGACGCCTGGCGCCGACGGACATGCGGATGCCGATCTCCCGGGTTCGTTCAGTCACCGACACAAGCATGATATTCATGATCCCGATGCCGCCAACGAGAAGAGAAACGGATGCGATCGATCCGAGAAGCGACGTCATGATATCGGTCGTTGCACTTGCCATGCTCGCAATGTCGGTTTGCGTTCGTATCGTGAAATCGTCGTCCTGCCAATCCGAAAGGCGGTGACGGATTCGGAGCAGCTCGCGTACTTGTTCCTGTGCCTCGAAGATCTTCTCTTTTGAAATCGCGGAGAGAAAGATGCTGCCAATATGGTCCTGGCGCTGAATTTTTCTCTGCACGGTGGAGAAGGGCGCGATAATGATGTCGTCTTGATCGCTCCCCATGGTGTTCTGTCCCTTCGGCTCAAGTGTGCCGATGACCTTGAATGGAAGCTTGTCGATCCGGATGGTCTGCCCCACCGGGTTTTCACCGCCAAAAAGATTCTGAGCTACGGTTTGTCCCAAGAGGCAGACTTTGGTTGCTCCCCTCACGTCGCTCTCCGTGAAAAACTCTCCGGAGCGAACCCGCCAATCCCTGATCCAAAAGTATTCCGTATTCCCCCCCTGGATCGTGGTGCTCCAGTTCAGGTTTCCGGCAACCACTTGACGGTTTGTCCTGGTCGCCGGTGTGACATAGCGGGCTGACGGGCATTGGGACCGGATCGCATCCACGTCATCCTCGGTGAGTGTCACCTCGGTTCCCGATCCGCTCCGAACACCGCCGCCGAAAGAAGCGCCGGGCCAGATGATGAGAACATTCCTGCCCAGGCTTGCAATCTGTGCTTCAACGGCGGCCTGCGCACCCTGGCCGACGGCAACCATCGCGATGACGGCGCCAACACCGATGATGATCCCGAGCATCGTAAGGAGTGCCCGGGTTTTATGGGAAAGGAGGGATCCGAACGCGACCCGCACGATCTCAGCGAGCTGCATACGGGCGTCCCTTCTGCCGTGCCGTCCGACAACATGCGTACCCTCGTATGCCCACCTGTGCAATCAGCGAGATCGATGGCATCACATTCCTCCTCGCCTCCTTGTTGGCATCTGCGGCTGGAATGGATTTTGCGCAGATTGCGATGCGCGGGCCGGCCCTCCCTCTGAACCGACGATCACCTCATCTCCTTCACTAACATCAGATTCAACCAGCTCGGCGAACTGCAGATCCTGGAGGCCAATCGTAACCGGGACGGGAACCGGCTCTCTGTTCCTGAGGATCCAGACTCTCGATTGGCGGGATCGGCCATCGCTGTCTGCTTCTTTCCTGTCTCCTTTTGCCGGACCGGTTTGCTCTTCGTTGTTCTCAATCGCCGGCGTGAACCGAACCGCCTGAATCGGAACACGCGTAACCTGGTTCTTTCTGTCCACTTCGATCGTCACTGTTGCCGTCATGCCGGGAAGAAGTTTGAGCCCGGCATTCTCGAAAGCAACGATCACCGTGTAGGTCACCACGTTCTGATTCAGAGTGGGTCCGATGCGGACCTGCGATACATTCCCGGCAAAGACTTCTTCGGGATAGGCATCGACACGGAACACGACGGACTGACCATTCTTGACAGCCCCGATATCGGCCTCATCGACCGTTACGTCCACCTGCATTTTGCGCAGGTCCCGGGCGATCGTGAACAATGTTGGAGCCTGAAGACTGGCAGCCACGGTCTGGCCGACATCGACGTTCCGGGAGATCACGACACCGCTGATTGGAGACCGGATGGTGGCATAGCGAAGGTTGACCTCGGCACGCTCGAGGACAGCACGCGCCTGAAGCAAGGAGGCACGCGCAGCGTCGGCAGATGTAGTCGCCGCATCCATATCCGCCTGGGAAACGAGCGCCTTGCTGAAGAGGTTGGAGGTCCTTGAGAGATTGCGCTCCGCTTCCTGCACCTCCGCATCTGCGCGACTGACATTGGCCCGCTGCTCATTGACTGTTGCCTGCAGGAATGTCGGATCGAGTTGTGCCAGCAACTGCCCTTCCTTCACGTTGTCATTGAAATCCACATAGAGGCGGGCGATAGTCCCGGAAACCTGCGAGCCGACCTGGACAGTTGTCACCGGATTCAATGTCCCCGTTGCGCTGATGCCGACGACGATATCACCCTTTGTGACCTTTCCGAGTCTGTAAGTAATCTCCTCATCGGCACCGTTTCCCACGAGATACCATCCAGCTGCAAGGACGCCGGCCCCCGCAAGAAAGATTGTCGCCTTCTTGTTGATCTTCATCGGATTCAATTCAGTGTGTTCTGTTCAACGGAATTTTGTCTGCGGTTTCGTCTGGCGGAGCCGTCAGAGATCCTCAACCTTCCGGCGGCCAGCGAAGCCCTCCGGAATCGTGTGCCAGTAATCGATGTCATCCTCGCCAAGCTTCCAGCAGAGGTACACTTCCTCGCCATTTTCCCTGATATGCGGAAAATCGATCAGCCCTTCGTCGATCCCTTTCACATACACCCCTTTCCTCTCGAGGCTGCTGACAATCTCCACAAGCTGTTCCATTTCCGCCGGAAAACTCCCGTCGCCATTCGGTCCCATTCCCCCAAAATACCTGTGCCTCGAAATGTCCCATCCCATTCCATTCAGGGATGCTTTCAATTCGACGAGCTTGCTGACCAGGGCGTGCACGGCAGTGAGCGCTTTTCTGGCCTCTTCCAACGAGAAGTGTTTTTTGTGGAGATACTTGCTCATTCATTCCTTGAAGTGGATCTCACATAAGATACTTAAAAGGGGAAAAGAAAAGCAACGTGGAGGCGGAGAAGTTTTTGCGGCCTGCGGAATGAACAAGGGGAGACTCCAAATTTCCCGACCTTGCGCACCGCCTTGCTTGTTTCAGGAAAGAGGTCTATGTTTCCGGTGACACACAGAGGTGTGTGACAGCCACCAATGTCCGCCTGACGGTGTTGTTGGAACATGAAATCCCCTTCTGGAATACTGATTGCCGTTGCAGCCACGCTCTTGTTTTTGCGCTGCGAAGAATCACTCCCTCCCCGAATCGATCCACGAACAATCGATGCGAAGGATTTTCTCGAACTCTCCTCCGGCGCGACCAGTGGAACAGTGTTGTTTGAACGAAGCGACTCAACGAGTAGCAGCAACGCGGGAAACCTCTCCCTCTCTGTAAAGAACCTGCACGATGAAGTCCTCAGCGGGAGGGAACAGATCAGTATCGATGTGGATTATTGGCTTCCGGATTTTCCAATTGCCGAGACAACCCGGGTCCACGGAGACAGGGACCATCTCCTGAATCCCTACAACTTTCAAGGAAATGTCTTCATGCTGGATGGAGATATTCTCACGATCCACCCGGATAGTACGGCGAGATTTCTCATCATCTGGGATCATACAGAGGAACGCTTTTGGGACTTCGGGAATCCAGTGTTGGTGGTCGACCCCTGCGGGTTCCCACCATGTGACGAGAGGGTCATCACCGATCCATTGCGTGTCATGGCCCGGGCTTCGATTCGGTTGTTTGAACAACAGATCGTTCCTTTGGTTACAGACCCGATCGAATTCGAAATCACGTATTTTTTCATTGTCAGCCACAGCGCTTCAGCAATGCTTGACGCTATATACGCTGCTGTGGACTCGAACGGCGCTGTCGGCGTACATTGGGTCACTTCATTTGAATCGGAAACAATACTCGGATGGCAGGCGGAAAAAGCTGCTTCTCTAAATCAGGGATTTCGTTCGATAACGAACGGCTTACTTCGACCAGAGTGCAAAGACGACTACACCCGGGTGCGCGGCTTCCCGACGGTTCACGTCCACCACCTTGCATTTGATACGTCAAGGGAGCCGGGAGTTTGGTTCTATCGGGCAGTAATTTGGGAAGACCTCTTCATCGTGGGACCGTTGGCGGTGGAGTTCCTGGGGACTGTTCGTGTTGTCGTACCCTGAGGAAAATCGGGAGGATTCAGGCCGAGTCCGTACCCTTACAGATGTTCCAGGAGATACGTTGTCATCAGGGTGTACACATGCAGGGTGCTCGAGCCACCCGATATGCCGTGAGTTCTGCCAGGATAGAACATTGTCTGAACCTGCTTCTTGTTCCTAATCAGCTCATCGACCAACGTGATGGTGTTCTGCCAATGAACATTGTCATCCATCGTTCCATGAATGATCAACAGGTTCCCCTCCATGTTGGAGGCATACGTGAGGGCCGAGGTAAGGCGATAGCCCCGGGGATTCCTTTCCGGGGTGTCCATGTAGCGCTCCGTATAAATCGTGTCGTAGAACTTCCAGTCCGTCACAGGCGCCACAGCAATGCCGGTCTTGAAATGGCCCGCCCCATAAGTCATGCTCAGACAGGTCATAAACCCTCCCCCACTCCATCCCCAGATCCCGATTCTCTTTGAGTCGACGTATGAAAGCCCTGAAAAGTACTTGACGGTTTCAATGTAGTCGTCAACTTCGCGGAGGCCAACACGCCGGTGGGTTTGTTGCATGAACGCCTTTCCCCGCGCTCCGGTTCCTCTGTTGTCAACGCTCGCAACGATGTACCCCTTTCCGGCAAGCATCTGGTGCCAAAGGTATCTGGTACCTCCCCAGGAGTTTGTCACGGTTTGCGAGCCCGGGCCTCCATAGACGTACAGCAACACGGGATATTGCTTCGATGCATCGAAGTCCGGCGGTGTGATCATCCAACCGTTGAGACGCTCGCCGTCCGTCGTTCCGAAGGTGAAGAAGCGGTGCTCACCGAGATCATAATCCTTGAGCATTTCATGTGAATTCTCAACAAGTGGAGCCACGTACGTACCGCCGCTGGCGCGGAGACTGACACTCGTGGGCGAATCGACGGCCGAGTATGTATCCAGGAATACAAAATAGTCCGGTGAGAAGTTGGCTGAATGCCATCCCGGCTCTTGGGTCAGCCGGCACATGGTGGTCCCATCCACTTTGATGCTGTAGACATGCCTTTCCATCGGGCTTGTCTGCGCAGCAATAAAGTACACGAGCCCCCTCTTCTCATTCACGCCTGCAAGCTGTGTCACATCCCACTCCCCGGTGGTCACCTGGTTTTCCAGCCTGCCGTCCAAACCATAGAGATAGATGTGCGTGTACCCATCCCTGAAAGAAGCCCAAAGAAACTGATCCGATTCTTTGAGGAACATGAGACTCCCATTCTCAGCATCAATCCAGGCGGTGTCGGACTCGGTGAGAATGATTTCGGCTGCGCCAGTTTCCGAGTCAACGAGCATCAAGTCAAGGCGGTCCTGACCCCTGTTGAGTCGCTGAACCGAGAGGGTTGCAGGATTGTTGGTCCACTGAATCCGGGGAACGTAGATATCCCTGTTCCTTCCGAGATCGGCCCAGACGATCCGACCTGTTTCGATGTCGACGATCCCGATATCGACCACCGAGTTCGGATCACCAGCTTTTGG
>Ga0247727_10012173_pt1 | contig 14829 bp, 12 predicted proteins | sample WisWelCaveWW1625_FD_202498 | JGI IMG/M metagenome (GOLD analysis project Ga0247727, IMG submission 202498) | Biofilm microbial communities from Wishing Well Cave, Virginia, United States - WW16-25 | ecosystem: Environmental > Aquatic > Deep subsurface > Groundwater > Cave microbial mat | place... | reverse complement strand
CCGAAGCGTACGCGAGGAAACCGACGAGAAGACCGGCAAGCGCGAGATGATGATCGCGGACGACCGCGAGAAGACGCTGCACCCGCACGCGCGCGTCGTGAACTCCGGCGGCGAACCGGATCGCGACTTCATCCTGCCGACCGGTGGCTTCCTGCTGGTGCACGACGGGCAGACGGTGTTCCCGGGCGACGTTTTGTGCAAGATCCCGCGCGACATCTCCAAGATGCGCGACATCACCGGTGGTTTGCCGCGTGTTGCCGAGTTGTTCGAAGTCCGCAAACCCAAGGAAGCGGCGGTGGTGGCCGAAATCGACGGCATCGTGTCGTTCGAAGGCATCACGCGCGGCCTGCGCAAGATCGTCGTGACCGGTGCCATGGATCGTCGCGAGTACATGGTGGCGCAAGGCCGCCACTTGCGCGTCCACGAGGGCGATCACATGACCGCCGGTGACCGTCTCACCGAGGGTCCGTTCAACCCGTCCGACATCATGAACATCAAGGGTGTGAACGCTGCACAAGAATACCTGGTGAACGAGATCCAGGAGGTCTACCGACTGCAGGGCGTGCGCATCAACGACAAGCACATCGAAGTGATCGTGCGCCAGATGTTGCAGAAGGTGCTGGTCGACGATCCGGGCGAGAGCAAGTTCCTGGAAGGCGAGCAGGTCGACAAGGCCGAGCTCAAGAACGAGAACGAGCGCGTCTTGGCCGAAGGCGGCAACCCGGCGAGCTTCAAACCACTCTTGCTCGGGATCACCAAGGCGAGCCTCTCCACCGAGAGTTTCATCTCGGCGGCCTCGTTCCAGGAGACGACGCGCGTGCTCACCGAGGCGGCGATCCAAGGCAAGCGCGACGAACTCGTCGGTCTCAAAGAGAACGTCATCATGGGTCACTTGATCCCGGCTGGAACCGGCGTCAACCGGTACCGCTGGATCCGCGTCGAGGACGACCTGGTGGACGAGCAGCCGCTCGAGCCCATGATGTCGTTCCGCGACGAGGACGACGACGTGCCGGCGGCCGGCACGGCGCCGATTGTGAACCAGGAAACCGTGGGGCAGCAGCAGCCGTAGGGGCTGCGAACCACGAGGTCACGCAAGCGGGGTGCGATCGGAATGATCGCACCCCGCGGCGCTTTCGGAACCGGAACCGGAGGCGCGCGGAGGACACATGCGCTCCGGGCGAACGCTCGTTCGCTCGCCTCCGGCTCGCTCACATCGCTCGGCGCTCGGCCTGCTCGCACATCCATGTGCTCGCGGACGGCCTCGCGACGTCGCCCGGAGCGCATGTGTCCTCCGCGCGCCGCGGGAACCGGAACAACCTCACGCATCGCGGTCCGTAGCCATGGGCTTGGCCGTATGTGCAACGCGGGGGCTTGGCACACTCGTCCCGGGTCTGCACTGTTCAAGTCGATCGATCGGGCTGCTGCGTGCGGGCGCGCGATGTCGATTCGTGGTCGAAGAGGCCGAGGGATGTGGGCGGGAGCGTGGTCGGGCGCGGGTGTGGGCGGTGCGGGCGGGCGACGCAGTGCGCGTAGATTTCTTCGAGCAGCCGCGCGGACGACGTGATGTCGAAGTGTCGCAGCGCGTGGGAGCGGGCGAGCGCCGCCAAGCGACTGCGGTCGTTGCTGCTTTGAGCCAGTTCGATGATCCGTCGCGCGACGTCGCGCGGGCGCGCGTCGAGTTGGATGGCGGCGCGGTCGCCGCACAATTCTTGCGCCAGCGGGCTGCGGCGGACGAGAGCGGGAATGCCGCAGGCCATGGCTTCAGCGAGCGTGAGTCCGGTCTCTTCGCGTCCATCGCCGAGGAGCACGAAAGCATCCAGGGCGCGATAGGCACGCACGATGTCGTCGAGCCAACCGGTGCATCGGAGTCGCGATTCCACCCCGAGCCGGTGCGCTTGCTGGCGCAAGCGCTCGCGTTCGGGTCCATCTCCTGCGATCAAGAACCACGCATGCGGCACCCGGTCGAGAACCAGGGGCATCGCATCCACCAAGACATCGAGACGTTTGTGTGGCAGCAAGTTGCCAACCGCACCGACCACGAACACTTCGGCAGGAATCTCGAACGCACTGCGGGCCGCGCGACGCTCGAGCGCGGGAGCGGGAGAAAAACGGCGCAAGTCCACCCCATGGGGCAAGTGCATGACGCGTGTCGCGGTGCCGTCGACGACAGCGCGGCGCGCGTCGGCAGCAACCCGCGTCGGCACGAAGGCGACGTCCGGGAGTCGCGCCGCCCAGCGCATCGTCCAGCGATCGCTCCGGCGGGCCGGAAGTGGGCCAGCGTCCTCGGTCATGATGTGCGGGACTCCGGCCCAGCGCGCCGCGACCGCGCCCAGCACGTTGTGGAGCGCGCCGTGCGTGTGCACGATCCGCGGTTGCAGCCGCCGCAGGCGATCGCGCACGCACACCATCGCATCGTAACGCGCACGCCAACTCGGATGCGATTCGAGTCCGAGATCGAGATCGACGATACGCATGCCACCGGTTCCGAATCGCCGCACGACGTCGTGGCTGGTGCGCCCGGAGGTCGTCACCACGGTGCGGTCGAAGAGTGCAGGGTCGATACGGACGAGGAGATCGAACAGCGACCGTTCGGCCGCCCCGGGAGTGAGGTTGGTGACCAGGTGTACGACCGGGACAGGCTGCATGCCGGCTGCACTCCACATTGCATGGTGGGGACCACGCCCCATCTCTTCCCTGAGACCAGATTCAATGATAGCCCAGCGCCGGTTCCGGGGAGAAGGCACGATCACCGCCAAGAGAAATTTTGCGCCTGCATCCACCGGCCGCGAACGCTGCGGCGGCATCGGGCGGGGGATTTGGCGCAGATCGATGCCCTCAGTCGGCGCGATCGAAGCCGATTTCGTCCAACAGGGTTCGCGCGAGTTGTTCGATCGCAGGGGACTCGGCGTCATTGGCGAACAGCGGTCCGTTGGAAGCCTTGCGTGCGAATACGATCGTGGACTTGAGTTGGCTCCATTCGCGCAGATCGAATTCCAACCAAACACGACCTTCACGGCGCGAGATTTTACCCTTCACCGATCCTCCTGCAGGGTTCGAGTGCAGCGATGCGGCGCGCGCGCGCGCACCGGCGGCATTGTCGGGCGGCGTGCGCGCAGGCGTCAAGCGCCCGTGGCGCCAAGGCGATCCACACGGAGGCCTGTGCTATGATGCGCGCCAAGAAGGGTGGTGGGGCCTGCATGGCCGATGTTTCTTCACTCGCGGTCTTCGTGGACTTCGAGAACCTCGCATTGGGTTTCCAAAATCGACAGGGACGCTTCGACATCGTGCGCGTCCTGCAGCGCTTGGTCGAAAAGGGCAAGATCATCGTCAAGAAGGGCTATGCGGATTGGAGCCGCTACGCCGATTACAAACGTCAATTGCACGAATCCGGCCTCGAACTCATCGAGATTCCGCGTCGCGCCATGACCGGCAAGAACTCTGCCGACATTCGATTGTGCGTCGACGCCATGGACCTGTGCTACTCCAAGGAACACATCGACACCTTCGTGATCGTGTCGGGGGACAGCGACTTCTCGCCCTTGGTGGCGAAGCTGAAGGAAAACGGCAAGCGCGTCATTGGACTCGCGATGCGCAAGTCGACTTCGGATCTGCTGATGAATGCGTGCGACGAATTCATTTTCTACGAGGATCTCGAGCACGGTGAGCCGGCCGAAGCCGGGCTCCCGGGTGTGGCGGTTGCGACCGAGAAGCAGGATGTTTTCCGGTTGCTGCTCGACACTTTGGTGGCGTTGCGGCGCGAGACCACGGGGCCTTTGTATTCGTCCATGATCAAGGACACGATGAAGCGCAAGCAGCCGTCGTTCGTGGAATCGGCGTACGGGTTCCGCACCTTCAGCGATTTGCTCGAAGAGGCGCAAACCGCGGGGCTCTTGAAGCTGACCACCGACGCGCGCAGCGGCACCTATGTCGTGACCGAATTCAACGCCGAGAGCGGCCGCAAGCGCACGCGGCGCGGTGGGCGCGGGCGGCGTGGCGGACGCGGCCGCAACGTGCGCGATGGTAATGTGGTGACCACACTGGCGACCGAAACCAACGGTGCCGAGATGGCGCCCGAGCGGGTCGTGGAACCGGAGCCGATCGAGGTTGCGCCGGTCACGGTGCAGGCCGCCGCGGTCGAGTCGGGATCGCCCGTTGCACCGGTGGCGAGCGCGGCGCCGCGTCGCAAGGCCGTGCGCAGGCGAGCCGTTCCCGGTCGCCGCGCACCGCGGCGCCCAGCTGCGCGGACGTGAAGCGCGCGTCGCGGTCATGCGTCGCGGTGTATCTCGATTTCAGCGAATGAGCGTCATGCGTTCGGTGCACGTCGTCCGACCGGCGCGCACCCGCGCGAAATAGACGCCGCTCGGCAGCGTACGCCCGCTGTCGTCGCGCCCATCCCAGGTCCAGCGCAGGGAAGTCGCGTCGAGGACGCGGGCCGTTCCGCGCCGCACCCGCATGCCACGTACATCCAGCACTTCGAACTGCACCACGGTTCCGACCGTGCCATGGACGACGAGTTGGGTGCTGGGGTTGAAGGGATCCGGTGTGTTGGGATCGAGACGGAGCGCGACAGATTCCGCCGCCGGCACGCTCGACAACGTCGGCGGTGTCACCAACGCCATGTCGCACGGCGGTAGGCCGAAAGCGAGCGGCGCCGAGGTCACTTGCACGCCATCTTGGGCGCGGAAGATGCGCACGCCGGGCGTCAAGAGATCGCGGTCTGAGACCAGTACCTGGTCGTGCCGGTCGATTTCCAAGTCGCAGAGATCGAAGCCGTTGCTCTGCCAAGGTGTGCTCAACAGCGTTCCCGTGCAGCGGTCGAAGCGGACAAGCTTGGTGCGAAACGCGGCGTCGTTCACCACCGCGAATCCGGTGCAGTCGTGCCACAGGCGGACGGCGGTCACGTCGCCGCCCAACGCGGCTTCGCTCGCGAACCATCCTTCGGCGGCGAGCGTGTTGGGATCGACGAACTCGATGCCGCCGTCCAGCGCACCCCAATTGCCGCTCTCCGCCACCAAGATCTTGCCTCGAACCGGATCCACGATCATTTCCGCGAACGGATTCCGCCCCGCGAGCAGGATGGCCTGCATGCCGGGGAGAACGGGATTCACGTCCACAGCCTGATCGGTGACGCAGTCCACCACGACCATGAAGCTGGGGTTGTTGGCGTGGAACATGTCGAAACGATCGAGACGCTGCACCGCGATGAAGACGCGATTGCCGACCCGCACCATCTCCGCTGCCTCGGGCAAGCCGTCGTCATCGGCGAACGCCGCGAGTGAAATCGTTCCTAGCGTTGCTCCGCTGCGTGGGTCGACCACCAACAAGTCGCTGCGATTGTACAAGCTCACATACGCTTTGTCCGGTGCGATGATCTCGATGTCCTGCGGATTGGTGCCGTTGCCGGTGCTCCATTGCGCCAACGTCGTGAAGCCTTGGGTCGCATCGAGAACCTGCACGTGATCGCAACCGAAGCGACCGACGACGTAGACCCGGTCGCCGTGGGCGCGCACCACAGCATCGGCGCACACCATGCCGAGGTTCACGGTGCGCGGATACGGCGCTTCGAGCCCGAGGCGATTCGTGTAGCCGGTTTCGTAATCGGTCGCGAGGACGATGGCCTCGTCGGCGCGGGCCGGTGCTGCCGCGAAGAGGCCGGCCAGCAGCGTCAAAGTCGCCGGCGCCTTCATCGCCAGAAGCCCTTCATGCGCGTCCACGTTGCGTTCTCGCTCGCGACCGTCGCGTCGAAATGGATGGCGGCGACGGCGTCGAGATCGGCACTCGCGGTGGCGCTGGTCGGGTCGTAGATCGGATCGCCGGTGCTGTCGGTCACCGTGCCGTCGCCGATCACGTCCACGAGTCGCACGAAGCGGATCGCAGCCACGTTCACCTGGCCACCGACCACGAGCGGATCGGCGGCGAGATCCGCGAGATCGAATGCGTCGCCGCCAGAGACCGCAGGATCGAACGGGTCGATCATGTTGGTGACGACGTTGGCGTAGATTTCGCGATTCCCCGCCAGGCCACCGACGAGCGCCGGATCGTACGTGTCGAACAAGCCGAGCGGCGTCGAAATGTCGCAACGGCTCGGGAAGCGGGCCCAATTGAAGCCGTCGCTCGAGACCTCGACGAACATGAGTTCACCGTAGAAACCGCCGCCGAACCAGAAACCGTTTTCGAACACGGTCAAGTCGGGTCCCGGCGCATCGAAGATCGTGCCGCCGAATCCCAGCGTCACGTGACCGCCGGCGCCTAGGACGAGAATGTCGAGCGATCCATTGTCGTGACCTTCACCTTGCGGTCCACCCAGCGCGCGCGCCGGAATGCCGAAGCCCATGCCGGGCGTCACGCCCGGGCCGGCGACGTACTCGACGACTTCGGTCGCGAATCCCTGCGCGTGGACCGACGTCGCAATGCCGGTCGTCAGGATGCAGGTCGCGAGGCAGCTCGTGGGAGCGATTCGATTGCGATGGTGCATGTTGTTCTCCTTTGTGTCGATTCAAAAACGCACGCTGCTGGTGGCGAAGAACGTTCGCCCCGGTAAAGGGAATTTCGCGACATCGGCGACGCGCTCGTCGGTCAAATTGCGGACTCCCGCGTGCAGCGCCAGAGCGCGCCAGACAAGCTTCATGTCCACCGCGTGCAGATCGCGCCGCGACACGAAAACGGTATTCCATTGATTGAGGAAGTTGTGACCGACGTGATCGAACTCGTAACCGAACTCACAGCCGCGAGCGCGAACGGCCACCCGCTGGAAGAACTGATGCCTGGGTTGCAGCGGCAACTCCAAGCCGACGTAGACCGACGTGTTGGTGCTGGTATCGGTGGTGCGGAGCTGGGTGTAGTTGCCCTCCAACGACCAACGCCGCGCCGGGCTCACGTCGCTCCACGACCACGCGTACTCCTCGCCCCGCATGTTCGCTCGACCGATGTTCGTCGCCACGTACGTGTTCGCTGCATATCGGAGGCTGATCAGGTTGTCGACGTCACGATCGAAGTGGGTTGCCTCGAGCCGCAGGCTGGTGCGCGCGGGCATGGCATCCCATTGCAAGCCGGCGTCGCGGTTGGTACCCGATTCGGCGACCAGGCCCGGGGTTCCCCGGATGGTGCCGCCGTCGTGGAAGAGTTCGAGGAATCCAGGCGTGCGGTGGTACTTGCCGGCACTGGCGCGTGCCTGCAGTCCGCGCCACACTTGCAGGCGAACCCCGGCACGCGGCTCGCGATCGGTGGCGAGGAGGGTGCGCGCCGGCCGTGGCGGGGTCGGAATCGAGTCGGCGGCAATCTCGCTTCGCACTTTCGTCCAACGCAGACCGACGTGAATGCCGAAGTGCGCACCGATGCGCAGACGTTCTTCAATGCCCGCCTCCTGCTGGACGCGGCGATGGGTGGGGCCTTGGGTCGTCGACGGAAGCAATTGCCACTGTTGGAAGGTCTCGCGCTGGACGCTGGCATCGAGCACGGTCACTGCAAAGTCGCTGGCGGTCGCTTCGACGACCGCGCGCGCTCCCCAGGCCCGCGACACGTCGCTGTTGTCCTCGAAATAGCCGAGGCCGATCTCGCCGGCGGGATCCACGAACCGGTCGCGTCGCCAATCGTGCGAGAGACGCACGGTCGCCGTCAGGTGGTCGGCGGCGAATCGCGGCGTACGACACTCCAACGACGTGATGTCGTAGTCGACGCCGGCGCGAGCTTGCAGCGATTGGTTGTTCGAGATTCCGGGGACCCCTTGCCGTCGGCGCACCCACTGATTGGCGAGTCGCAGGTTGCCACTGCGTGCGAGCGGGTGGGTGATCTGCGCCAGGATTTCGTTGTGCTCGACGATATTGTTCGAACGCGTCGCGATCGTGTCGTCGGTGGGATTGGACCAGGTGCCGTTGTCGTCGTGGAAGCGAAAATCGCCGCTGCTCTCCCAGCGATCGGCGACGGCGAGTGCGTCCCAAGAGCCGGCGCCGATGCGATGGGTGAGGCCGATGCGCTGGGTGTCGTAGCTGCCGCCGCCGAGCAGCACGGTGGATTCGCCGCGCGCGCCCTTGGGGCGCCGGGTCACCAAATTGATCGCGCCGCCCAACCCCGCACCCGGCAACGCCGACGGCGCAAAGCCGCGATACACCTCGATGCGTTCGAGCGCCGCAAATGGCAAGTCCGCCAAGTTGACGACGCCGAGACCGGCACGCATGAGCGGCACGCCGTCCAAATACACCGTGACTTGCTGCGACGTGGAGCCGCGAATCGACACGGTGCTGTAGGTGCCGAGGCTTCCATAGTCACGCACGTGCAGGCCCGGGACGCGCTCGATCACCTCGGCGGTGGAGGCGATGCGCGAATGCAAGTCGTCGAGCTCGATCACGGTCGCGGCACCGGGAAGCAGGTCGAGTTCTTCCTGGCGGGTCAAACGAGCGGCGCGCACGACGATGGCCGGAAGCGTGTACACGCTGTCCGACGCAGATGTGATGACGGCGGAATCCGGGCGAGCGCTCGTGCTGTCGAACCCGGATGCGGGCCCGACCGGTCCGAGACACGTGCCAGCCATCGTCAGTGCGACGCCGAATCGAGAGCGGACGCACCACACAGGTGCGAACCCTTCGCCTGGGCGTGGAGTCCGAGCCACGCCTCCATCGGCGAGAGCAGGCGCAAGACATGAAACGGTGGGAGGTTACCGCCCACGGAAATCCATGGGTGGTCCGACCACCGGCTCGGTCGCACGCGAGCCTCGCGGGTCGAAACGCTCCCGAGCAGGTCTCCTGACTGAGGGCTCGAGCGCCGGAACCGCGCCTTCCCCGCGCTGGAAGCGCGAGTGGCTGCGTGCGGTCCGGCATCGCCCATCACAGTGGCGGGACCGTAGGGGACTTGCACCCCTTTCCCTCGAGGCCGACCCTGGGGCCGACACCCGGGAACGCGTTTTCTGTTCGATCACCCCGGCCCGATGGTTCCCATTGGACCGGCGCGGACGGCAGCCTACACGGCAATCGGGGTTCCACGCAACCCCCTGTCATTGTCTGGACCGAAGATGGCGCGCGAACCCGCTCCCCAAGCGGGTCGCGTCAACTTTTCGGCTTGCGCCGCCCGGGGGCGTTCGTGTTAACTGGCCCTTCGCCTCGGGAGTCGTTTCCCCTTCGGAACACTTCTCGTCCAGGGCACACAAGCCTAATGGCCCTCTTTGGGGTCGGACGGCGGCGCGAAAGCGACGCCCGGAGGCCGTGTCCTGCCGAACCAGAGGCTCCGCTGTCGAGTATCGGAGAGCCTGTCGTGCAGTCATGCGACGGGCGCAGCGCGCTGCGCGAGCGGCGGCGCGGGCGCGCGGGTCTCGTGCGCGCGTGCAGTCCGAAACGGAGAGTTCGAGTGCCGACGATCAATCAGCTGGTGCGCAAGGGACGCAAGCGCGTCATCGCCAAAGGCAAGTCGCCGGCATTGCGGGGTGCTCCGCAGAAGCGCGGCGTCTGCACGCGTGTGTACACGTCGACGCCGAAGAAGCCTAATTCGGCGCTGCGCAAAGTCGCGCGCGTTCGGCTCACCAACGGCATCGAAGTGACGGCGTACATCCCGGGCGAAGGACACAATTTGCAAGAGCACTCGATCGTGCTCATCCGCGGCGGTCGCGTCAAGGATTTGCCGGGCGTTCGATATCACGTGGTGCGCGGCACGCTCGATACCTCGGGCGTGGATGGACGGCACCAGGGTCGTTCCAAGTACGGGGTCAAGCGGCCGAAGGCCAGCGGGGCCGCGAAGAAGTAGGCGGAGGGAAGCATGCCGAGACGAAAGCTGATCGCGAAGCGCGAGCTGCCGGTGGATCCGCGCTACAACAGCGTGTTGGTCCAGCAATTCGTCAACTACTTGATGGAGCGCGGCAAGCGCAGCACCGCCGAAGGCATCTTCTACGGCGCGATGGACGTCATCCAGCAACGCAGCGGCCAGGATCCCATGGCGGTGTTCAAGCAGGCGCTCAACAACGTCAAGCCGGCCGTCGAGGTGACGTCACGCCGCGTCGGTGGTGCGACCTATCAAGTCCCAGTGGAAGTGCGCCCGGTGCGACGCACCGCGTTGGCGATGCGCTGGATGATCACATTCTCGCGCCAGCGACGCGAGCCGTCGATGGCGGAGAAGCTTGCCGCCGAATTGATGTTGGCGCAGAAGAACGAGGGTCCTTCGGTCAAGAAGCGCGAGGACACTCACAAGATGGCCGAAGCGAACAAGGCGTTCGCGCACTACCGCTGGTAGAGCGCTTGCCTGCGGGCGCTGCGGCGTCCGTTATCGCCCGGTTCAAGAGCTGTTACAGGCCGGCGACGGAACCGTAACGGCGGGGATCGAATCCTCCGCCGCGGTCCGTCCAGGATACCGGCAGAGGATTTTTTCTTGAGTGGGTCGCACCGCGTGCCCCCCGGTGGACGCGGCCAAGGAGTTCGACGGAATGCCACGCAGCGTGAGTCTCGATCGCTATCGCAACATCGGCATCATGGCGCACATCGATGCCGGGAAGACGACGACGACCGAGAGAATTCTGTACTACACCGGGCGCCTGCACCGCATGGGCGAGGTCCACGAAGGGGCCGCGACCATGGATTGGATGGAGCAGGAAAAGGAACGCGGCATCACCATCACCAGTGCCGCGACCACCTGCTCATGGCGCGACCATCGCATCAACATCATCGACACACCGGGTCACGTCGACTTCACGGTCGAGGTGGAGCGCAGCCTGCGCGTCCTGGACGGCGCCGTGGCGCTCTTTTGCGCCGTGGGCGGCGTCGAGCCGCAGTCGGAAACGGTGTGGCGTCAGGCCGATCGCTACCGCGTGCCGCGCATCGCCTTCGTCAACAAGATGGACCGCGTCGGTGCCAACTTCGGCGACGTGGTGAAGAACATGCGCGATCGTCTCGGCGCCCGCGCGGTTCCGATTCAACTCCCGGTCGGTGAAGGCGAGCTGTTCACCGGCATCATCGACCTGTTCACGATGCGGGCGCGTTTCTACAGCGAAGAAAACAAGGGTCAGACGTTCGTCGAAGATGCCATCCCGACCGACCTGGAACCTGAGGCGCGCCGGCTCCACATCGAATTGATCGAAGCGGTGGCCGATCACGACGACGAGGTCGCCGAGCGCTACCTGTCCGAGCACGACGTGCCAGGCGACATGTTGATGCGAGCGCTGCGCAAGGCGACCGGCGATTGCAGCGTCGTGCCGGTCCTGTGCGGCTCGTCGTTCAAGAACAAGGGCGTGCAGCGCTTGCTGGACGCGATCGTGGATTTCCTGCCGAGTCCCGCCGATTTGGTCGCCGTCAAAGGCATCGACGTCCGCACCGACGACGAAACGACGCGGGCGGCGCGCGATGACGCACCGTTCAGCGCCCTCGCATTCAAGATCGCGACCGACCCGTACGTCGGCACGCTCACCTTCTTGCGGATCTACTCGGGCACGCTCAAGTCGGGTTCGTACATCTACAACTCGGTGAGCGAGAAGCGCGAGCGCATCGGCCGGGTGTTGCAGATGCACGCCAACAAGCGCGAGGAACTCGAAGAGTCTTACGCCGGCGACATCGTGGCCGCGGTCGGACTCAAGAGCACTCGCACCGGCCACACGCTGTGCGACGAGGACAATCCGATCCGGCTCGAATCGATGTCGTTCCCGGAACCGGTGATTTCGGTCGCGATCGAGCCCAAGACGCGGCAGGACCAGGACAAGATGGCGATCGCGCTGGATAAGCTGGCGGAGGAGGATCCGTCGTTCCGTGTGCGTACGGACGTCGAAACCGGCCAGACCATCATCGCCGGCATGGGTGAATTGCACTTGGAAATCATCGTCGATCGCATGATGCGCGAGTTCAACGTCGGCGCCAACGTCGGCAAGCCGCAGGTGGCGTACAAAGAAACCGTCACCCAATCGTCGACAGCCGACGCGCGCTTCATCCGCCAGAGCGGTGGTCGCGGCCAGTACGGTCACGTCAAGATCGAACTCGAGCCGCAGACCGAAACCACGGGACTCATTTTCGAGAACAAGATCGTCGGCGGCGTCATCCCGCGCGAGTACATCCCGGCCGTCCACAAGGGGATCGAGGAAGCGATGCAGAACGGCATTCTGGCCGGCTACCCGCTCCTCGGAATCCGGATTCGACTCGTCGACGGCAGCTATCACGAAGTCGACTCGTCTGAAATGGCGTTCAAGATCGCCGGGTCGATGGCGTTCCAGGAAGCCGCGAAGAAGGCGAAGCCGGTGCTGCTCGAGCCGGTCATGGACGTCGAAGTGGTCGTTCCGAGCGAGTACATGGGCGACGTGATGGGCGATCTGAGTGCTCGCCGCGGCAAGATCGGCGGCATGTTCCAGCGCGCGACCGCGCAAGTCGTCGCCGCCAGCGTGCCGTTGTCGGAGATGTTCGGATATGCGACGCGCCTGAGGTCATTGACCCAGGGGCGCGCCGTGTACACGATGCAGTTCGCGCGCTACGAGCCGGTGCCGGCGAGCGTGGCGGAAACAGTGGTTTCACGAGCCGTGGGTCGTTGAGCCCAGGGCCGGAAGGATCGGCTGCGCCCCTGCGGCCAGCGTGAAACGGAGGAACGAGAATCATGGCGCGACAGAAGTTCGAGCGGACGAAGCCGCACGTGAACGTAGGGACGATTGGTCACATTGATCATGGGAAGACGACGTTGACGGCGGCGATCACGCGGGTGTTGTCGTTGAAGGGATTGGCGGATTTCGTTCCGTTCGATCAGATCGACAAGGCGCCGGAAGAGCGGGCTCGCGGGATCACGATTGCGACCGCACACGTGGAGTATCAGTCGGCGACGCGTCACTACGCGCACGTGGACTGTCCTGGTCACGCGGACTACATCAAGAACATGATCACGGGCGCGGCACAGATGGACGGCGCGATTTTGGTGGTGGGCGCCAACGACGGACCGATGCCGCAGACGCGCGAGCACATTTTGTTGGCGCGTCAGGTGGGGGTGCCGTACGTGGTGGTGTTCATGAACAAGGTCGACATGGTGGACGACCCGGAGCTGTTGGATTTGGTGGAGTTGGAGATTCGGGAGCTGTTGTCGAAGTACGAGTTCCCGGGCGACGACGTGCCGGTGATCCGTGGCAGCGCGTTGAAGGCGCTGAATGCTCCGGGTGCGGACCACGCGGATGCCAAGTGTATTTTTGATTTGGTAGCGGCGGTGGATGCTTACGTTCCGGTGCCGAAGCGCGAGGTGGACAAGCCGTTTTTGATGCCTGTTGAGGACGTGTTTTCGATCACCGGTCGCGGGACGGTAGCGACGGGTCGGGTGGAGCGCGGCACGGTGAAGGTGGGCGACGAGTTGGAGCGGGTGGGGATCAAGGACACGAAGAAGTGCGTGGTGACGGGGGTGGAGATGTTCCGCAAGGTGCTGGACGCCGCGCAGGCTGGCGACAACGTCGGTTTGTTGTTGCGCGGCTTGGACAAGGAAGAGATCGAGCGCGGGATGGTGCTTGCGAAGCCGAAGTCGATCACGCCGCACACGAAGTTCAAGTGCGAGGTGTACGTGTTGACGAAGGAAGAGGGCGGACGTCACACGCCGTTCTTCAAGGGTTACCGGCCGCAGTTTTATTTCCGGACGACGGACGTGACGGGTGCGGCCGAGATGCCGGAAGGCGTCGAGATGGTGATGCCTGGCGACAACGTGACGATGGACGTGGAACTGATCACGCCGATCGCGATGGACGAGGGCTTGCGGTTCGCGATCCGCGAAGGCGGACGCACCGTCGGCGCCGGCGTCGTCGCCAAGATCATCGAGTAAGGAAGGGACGCGATGCGCGACATCATTCATCTGGCTTGCGGGGACTGCAAGAACCGGAACTACACGACCAAGAAGAACAAGCGCAAGCATCCCGAGCGGGTGGAGTTCAAGAAGTATTGCCCCACTTGCCGCACCCACAAGGTGCACAAGGAGACGCGTTAATGCGCGCGGGGTCGCGCCGTCTACGCGAGTAGCTCAATTGGTAGAGCAGCTGATTCCAAATCAGCAGGCTGGGGGTTCGAGTCCCTCCTCGCGTGCCAGCTTCGCCGGTCGCGCGGGACGCGACCAAGGAATGCGAGCGCGACGGCGAGAATTGTGCCGTCGAGCCAGGATCACGGAGTAGCGCATGCAGATCGCAACGACGATGAGCAGCGGCTGGGGACGCTTGAAGGCGTTCCTCAAGGACGTTCGCGTCGAGATGACGAAGGTGACCTGGCCGAGTTGGCCGGAATTGAAGGGGCAAACGATCGTCGTCATCGTGGCGGTGTTGTTGATCTCGGCTTTCATCGGAATCGTCGACTTGATTCTCAGCAACACGGTCAAGGTGCTGGTGACCCGACTCGGGTGATGCAGTCGGGTCTGGTCGAGAGCATTGGGGCCCGCCGCGCGACGGCGAGCGGCACGCGGCGTCAGCGACGCCTCACCGCAAAACGAGGACGAAGGGCATGACCCACGACGACAGCATGGAATTCGGTGCGGAGACGCGCGAAGACGGTGCGACGGATGCCGCTCCGGTGGACGGTATCGTGGCGCAGACGCCCCACACCGACAAGTTCAAATGGTACGTCGTGCACACCTATTCGGGTCACGAGAACAAAGTGAAGCAGTCGATCGAGAAGGCGGTCGAACTGCAGGCGATGACGCATCTGTTTGGCCAGGTGCTCATCCCGATGGAAGAAGTCACCGAGATGAAGAAGGGGAAGAAGGTCAAGGTCAATCGCAAGTTCTTCCCTTCCTACATCCTGGTTCACATCGAACTCACGGAAGAGATGATGCACCTGGTGAACAACATTCCGGGTGTGACGCGCTTCGTCGGCACGGGGAACCGTCCGGTTCCGGTGACCGAGAAGGAAGTCGATCGCATTCTGA